>JAEEGJ010010847.1_pt1 | contig 23447 bp, 16 predicted proteins | sample 8958761 | NCBI WGS metagenome assembly JAEEGJ01 (sample SAMN16246546, study PRJNA631951) | gut metagenome | biome: gut microbiome; feature: rumen; material: RS-attached | host: Bos | place: Iran: Karaj | collected 2018-10 | reverse complement strand
ATCTTAGCGTTAAAATCTTCATTCTGCTGCTTTAAAAGTTTTACTGCGGCATTTGCCTGAGTCTGCTGTGCGTTGAAGTCTGAAATAATCGTATTGAATCTGGTCTGAATTTTTCCAAAAGCTTCGTTGAGTTCATTAGTTTTCTTGTTTGCAAATTTATTGATTCGTTCCAGAGGGTCGTCTTTCTTACTCAGCATACGGAAGTACAAAGACACTCCCATTGAAATGACTGTAGAAAAGAGAATTGCGATTACGATTTCCATTTTTTATCCCCACCCAATTTTTTATTGTTATTCTGAACCAAAGAACCAGTCTGATAACTGGTTATAATGCCAGAAAGTTAAATCAGCTATTTTTGATTTTTTACCAATCCATCCGCAATGCGGAAGAATCAGCCAGGCTGTTTTCATGCCTGCGTTGTGCGCTCCAAGAATGTCGTATTTGTGATGATTTCCCACATAAAGAATTTGTTCCGGCGGCAGATTGAATTCTTTTGCCAGTCGGAGAAATGGAGTAGGATCCGGTTTAAGAGCTCCCGCCTCTTCTGAACCAAGAACTACATCACATAAATCACGGACTCCCCAGATATCACCCTTCTGTTCAGGAGGGAAATCAGAGAGAAGTCCAAGTTTATATCCATTATCTTTGAGTTTATGAATGAATTCCAAAGCCCCTTTGCAAGGCTTCAGGTTTACAAAGTATTTTTCCAGTCCTTTGTAAATAATCTTTTCAAGTCTTTGTTCTGCTTCTTCCGGCGAACACTTGAGCTTTTTTGCCATGTGCGAAGCCTGGAGTTTTACAAATTCTAGAGTTGGCTCAGTTCTATGCATAATGTTGCGAACGAGACCATATTTCAAGAAGAAGAAAGAATGAAACAGAAAATAAGGAGCAATACGAAGATTGAACTTCCATGCCCTGTAGAGAGTACCATCGATGTCAAATGCAACAGCCTTAATCTGTTTTAAATCAACATTATTCACCTTTCCATTATAACATAATATAGAAAAAACGTATATATAATTGTGCAAGGGAGATATTTTAAGTATAATCGACTTCTATATATAGGGAAGAAGAAATGCCTGGTTTTTATGATTATTATGATGTGGCTGTTGTAGGAGCCGGTCACGCGGGAATTGAAGCAGGACTTGCCTGCGCACGAATGGGATTGAAAACTGTACTTATTACCCAGACTCCAGATGCAATTGCCAGAATGAGTTGTAACCCTTCTATTGGTGGAATCGCAAAGGGAAATATTGTTCGTGAAATTGACGCACTCGGCGGCCAGATGGCTAAGCTGATTGATAAATCTATGATTCAGTTCCGCATGCTCAATAAGAGCCGCGGACCTGCTGTTCAGGCACCTCGCTCTCAGGCTGATAAGATTACTTATTCTCAGCTTGCACGTAAAACCTGTGAAACAACTGAAAATCTTTATACATTGATGGATACTGTAATTGATATCCTGACTACAGCATCTACAACACCTCTTCCTCCGAACAGTGACAGTGCTGCGGAGAAGGGAACTATCCCTGGCGAGTTCCGTGGAGACGGACGCACAGAAGCTGCAAAAAGCGGAATGCGTCAGAAGGTAACCGGCGTTGTTACTGAACGCGGCAGAATTATTCCTGTTCGCTCTGTTGTTCTTACAACAGGTACCTTCCTTGGCGGCCGTATTTTTATTGGTGAATATGATGCTCCTTGCGGACGTGTAGGGGAGCCTGCTGCATACGGACTTACAGAAAGCTTGCATCGTCTTGGTTTTACAACCGGTCGTCTTAAGACAGGAACTCCACCGCGCATCCTTCGCAAAACTGTAGATTTTTCTAAACTCGACGAACAGCCGGGGGACACAGAAGTAATTCCTTTCAGTTTTGAGACAGAGCGTGTAGAACGACCTCTCGTAAACTGCCATATCGTATATACAAACGAAGAAACTCATAAAATAATCCGTGAGAACATTGGCCGCTCGCCGCTTTACTCAGGTAAAATCAGCGGTATTGGTCCACGCTACTGTCCTTCTATCGAAGATAAGGTTATGCGCTTTGCAGACCGTGACCGCCATCAGATTTTCGTAGAACCGGAAGGCCTTGAAACTGATGAGATTTATTTGAACGGACTTTCTTCGAGCCTTCCTGAATGTGTACAGGATGCCTTTATGCGTACAATGCACGGTTTTGAAAATGCCGTACAGAGCCGCCCGGGTTATGCCGTAGAATATGACTTTGTTGAACCAACCCAGTTGTACCCTTCTTTGGAAACTAAACGTGTTGCAGGCCTTTTTAATGCCGGACAGATTAACGGAACTTCCGGCTACGAAGAAGCAGCCGGTCAGGGGCTTATTGCCGGAATGAACGCCGGTCTTTATGCGCGTGAGCACATTAAGCTTTGCGGACCTCTTGCAGAAATCCCGCACACTCTCAATGGTGTTGCTTCTAGTACAGAACCTGGTGCTTTCCGCCCTAAGGCAGATATGACAAACGAAGAAAAAGCAAAGTTTGCCGAAATATCAGAACGCGAAACTCACGAGCTCAACGACTATGAGCGTGGCGTTCAGAAAAATGCCGGCTTTGATGCCTTTGACAAGATTCCAGATTTTGAGCCGGTAATTCTTGGTCGCGACGAGGCTTACATCGGTGTTCTTATTGATGACCTTGTAACTCTCGGAACAAAAGAGCCTTACCGTATGTTTACTGCCCGCGCAGAATACCGCTTAAAGCTCCGTCACGATACAGCAGACCGCCGCCTAGCAAAATACGCCTTCCGCTGCGGCTTAAAAACTCAGGCCCAGTTTGATGCTGTAAACGAAAAATATGCGCGTCTTTCAGAAATTGAAGCACTGCTTCTTAAAAAGCCTGATATGGAAAACCCCGGTTACCCTGAAGCAGACTGGGAAATGGCAAAAATTGACGCAAAATATAAGTATTATATAGAAAAGCAGGATAAGCGTGTGGAAAAACTTCACAAAATGGAGAATGCCCGCATTCCTGCAGACTTTGATTATGGCAGTATTCCGTCGCTTTCGGCAGAAAGCCGCAATAAACTCGAAGCAATCCGTCCGGTAACACTGGGGCAGGCAAACCGCATTAGTGGAATCAGAAACAGTGATATCATGCTGTTGATGGTTTACCTGAAACGCTAGAGTGTTAGAGTTCGTTGATTGTTGAACTGTAGTAGGCTTCCAGTTGTGGGCGGCAGTCTATAAAGATTGCGCCCATAACTGGGTCAAAGTGTTTTCCTAAATCATTTCTGATAATTTCAAAAGCTTCATCAAAAGACTTTGCTTCCTTGTAACAGCGTTTACTTACAAGTGCATCAAAAACATCTGCAAGTGCCATTATACGTGCTTCAAGAGGAATTGCTTCTCCGCTAAGTTTTTCCGGATAACCCGTTCCATCCCATTTTTCATGATGATAATGAGCAACGTTTACAGCAATCTTTCGGAAATCTTCGTTATCAATTCCTGTAAGAACCTTTTCTACGATTACCGCACCTTTTGCAGGATGTTCCTTCATCTTTTCATATTCTTCTGGAGTAAACTTTCCAGGTTTTCGGAGAATAGAATCATCTACGGCAATTTTTCCAAGATCATGCATAGGAGCTGCTTTTACCAGCAGCTTACAGAACTCTGGAGAGATTATTTTAATCTCTTTATGTTTCAAAAGTTCTTCTGCAAAAATCTGAATACAGTCGCTGGTACGCAGAATATGGCCACCCGTAGAGTTATCGCGGCTCTCAACCATAGTCGCAATTCCCCTGATGATGGAATCCTGCATGTCAGTAACCTGTTCTGTTTTTTCTTTAACAAGATGAGAAAGCTCTTTGTTGAAGGAATTGAGTCCTTTTATATAATTCTGCTGTTCTGTATCATCTCTCAGTTCCAGAAAATATCCCATCTTCATTCTGCTTGTAGAAATTCTGTGAATTGTGCAGATACCGGCTTTATTCCCATATTGAATTCTGAAATCTTCATTACAATGTTCATTCCACTCCCAATTTGGATCTTTGTAATGAAGATTTTCAATAATGTTTGAATAGGATTTTGGAATATAAGAATCGAGAGAGAGGGCTCCTAATTTCGGAAAAAAGGTGAGAGCAAAAGCATCACAGCCTAAAAAACGTTTTTTATTATCAAAAGCAATATAACCATAGCCTGTACGGTTTTTATATACATTAAGCAGATTCAATTGAAGATCATAAGTATTTGTTTTTGCCGAAAAATACAGGAAGAAAGCTTCCATAATAATATAGGTATATGGCATTAAGTTTATTCTGGTGCCAAGTGAAACCGGAATAATATAAGCCATTGTACCGAATATCAGCATGCATAAAAGAATCTGCAGGGATTTTTTGGAAACATTCTTCTTTGTAAAAATGGAATGAATAACGGTGAGTATTGCGCTAAGGTTTATTAGTGCAAGGAATCCCATGTATAAAATCATTGCAGGACCCATTTTAAATTTTATAAGTGTTAAGCCATACTGTTTTATAATATATGGGTCACTAAAGAAAAAGCCTGTTTCTTTTGTTGTAGCTAAAAGAATGCTGATTACAGTTGCTGTGATTACAAGTCCAAAGCGAAGAATAAAATAAAAACGTTTATGACACATGTCTATGACAACAACAAGTCCAAATAGAATTGTAAAAATACTTCCGATATATGAAAGAAGATTTCCCGAAAGAGCTCCTTCCAGCGTATCTGCATGTACAGACATTGCATATCCGAAATTTGATACAAAGGTTGTCAGAAATAGTGTAAGGTAGTTTTTGTTAAGATTATTTGAATTGAATTCGTAGTAGATGTAAAGTGCAACAAGTGAGATGAATAACGCTATTAAATAAATGATTCGTAAATCCATCATAATTTATTATAAACCCTCTTCTTTGTTTTCACTAGTTTTTTTGGAGTATGTCTACACAATGGCTTCCTGCTCCTGTAAGTTCCGGCCGTTCACAGATTGAAAGCTGGAATTGACAGAAGGCTTCAAATTCTTCCGGACTCATTTCGTTGAGTTCACGGCGCATATAATCTGCAGGTCCATCTGCAGAAATAATTTTGATTCGTTTAAGACCTCCGGCCGCGGCGTTCAGTCTGTTGATATCTTCAAGACGAACGTAGTCATATAGTTCGCTTTCATCGCAGATTGTGTGGAAATCTGGACTGAGTCCGCCCTTAGCTGCGACTTCATTCCATTTGTGTTCCTTAAAACAGTAGGAAATCACACTGTATTCATTCATTACATAGGCAACAAGAATTATTCCGCCTTTTTTTGTGATTCTCTTTGCTTCATTAAGTGCCTTGAGTTTTTCCTCGTCGCCATGAAGATGATAAAGTGGTCCGAAGAGTAGGGTAACGTCAAAAGTTTCGTCATCCAGAAAGTGAAGGTTACGGGCATCACCCTGCCAGGTTTTGATGTTTTCATGCTTTGCGCGGAGTACTTCCAGATTGTGCTTTACAAGTTCTACGGCAGTTACATCATATCCACGGTGGCAGAGTTCAACTGAATAACGTCCTGTGCCTGCTCCAAGGTCGGCGATTTTTGCAGTACCAGCGTCGAAGTTCTGAAGGGCTTCTTCAATGAAATGCATGGTGGTACGGAATTCTACTTGCCCATGGCGGGTTGTGAGACGGTGTTCTTCGTGGAATTTGTTATAGTATTTTTCTAAATCTGCCATGCTGCGTCGACAGATTTTACTGCTTCTTTCTTCTCGTTGTCGCTCATAAATGACTGACGGAAACTGTTTTTAACGAGTTCCTTAATCTCATCCATTGTAAAGTTCAAATCATTGTGACATATCCAGAACTCATCGAGAAGGGTAGTCTTAAAGAATACAGGGTCATCAGTGTTTATGTTTACGGCAATTCCCTTGTCGTAGAAGGCACGAACCGGATGATCCTTTGCTTTCTGAACAATCTTCTTTGTAAATGTATTTGATGTAATACAGATTTCGATTGGAAGTTGTGATTTTTTGAGTTCTTCCATCAGTTTTTCATCCTGAATGGCAGTAATTCCGTGACCAACACGTTCTGTATGAAGATAATTGATGGAATCCCAGATACTTTCCGGACCTACATCTTCACCGGCATGTACTACTGCATGCCAGCCTTCCTTAATAGCACGTTCGTAAACTGGAGCAAAGTCTTTTGCAGGGCCTTTTGCTTCTGCTCCTCCAAGACCAATTCCAATTATGTCTTCGCATGGATACTGTTTTAAGAGCTCATAGTTATGCATTGCGTTATCACAACCAAAAGTACGGCTTACATCCATTAAAAGCTTGATGGTAATACCGGTTTCTTTTTTGATTTCTGTGATTTTTTCGTGGAAAACACGAACCATGTCTTCGTATTTAAATCCAAGTTTTAGGAATGCTGTAGGCGCAAAGAAAACTTCTGTATAAGTAATGCCGTTTTTAACAAGATAGTCTTTAAGTTCATCAAAAACTATGCGGAAGTCTTCAACAGAAGAATACATTCCCTGAATTTTAAGGAACGACTGAATGAAGCCGTTCAAATCATTATATGAAAAGAGCTCTTTCTGCTCTTCTTTTGTCATTTCTTTGCCGAATTTATTCTTGTAAAGCTTTTTAATTCCGTTTAGTGAAATTACTGCCTCAAGATGAATATGAAGTTCTGCTTTTGGAATAGCTGATAAAAATGTTTTAAACTCTGACTTGTCCAATTTAATCGTCTCCTAACTTTTAACAACAAAGACAATTTTATCACGGTTCTGTGTATATTGCAAATGCTGTATAGTTATACTTAACAATTATCGGACGAAAAGTTACGAATCTTTAGGAATTTCTGGATGCGTGCTTTATCTCTTTCTCTTTATAGAGTACCTGATCTGCCTTTGAAAGCAATTCATCAAGTTCACAATTTTCAGGAGTAAACTCAACATAACCAAGACTGATGGAAAGGGTAAGCGGAAGTTCTGCTTTTTCAGAATAAAGCCTGTTCAGCTGATCCAAACGCTGTCTTATTGCAGATATATAGCCTTTTGTAAGTCCGGTTGAAACAATTGCAAATTCATCGCCGCTGAGACGTCCGACTATATCTGATTCGCGGAAAGCTTCAATAAGAATCTTTGCTTCTGTCTGAATTGCTATGTCGCCTACTTTATGACCCCAGGTATCGTTGATTTTTTTGAGGCCATCCATATCTGCAAAGAAAACAATACCGCTTTTTCCGTTTTTGGCGGCACGTTTGAGTTCTTTTTCTGCATGGTCAATAAAGCCACGGCGATTAAGAACCTTTGTCAGTTCATCTTCGATAGACTGGATATTAAGTTCGTGATTATTCTTTAAAAGCCGTTCGTTGCGGTTAGAAAGCACTTCGTTTATATCCAATGTCTGATTAAATTCATAGGCATGTGCAATGGCGTTTATAATCAGCTTCAGATATATATGATGCATTTCAAATTTTGTGTTTGGAACCTGAATTATCAGATATCCATACTGCTTTTCACCCGCAAAAATAGCATGAAGGATATAAACTCCTGACATCTGTGCAAAATAAGTATCCGGCAAAAGCTTTTTATGAGGATTGATTTCAATTCCTTTATCATCATAAGGAATAATCTGCTTGTTATTATCAATATAACTGCGCAAATATGCCTTATCTGGAATAACAATGGTTTCTTCTTTCTTAAAGCTTACTGGTTTTTCATAAAGAACAACTGCCATTGAGCTGAAATTAAGCTGTACTGTAATTTGAGAAAGGGTTCCGAAAAGTTCTTTTAAAGTATGGGTCGTATGGAAGGTGTCAATCAGTGTGTAGATTGCTACTGTATCAGAAAAGTGTTGTGTATATTTTTCCAGAGTTTCTGAATTTAAGTGTTGATTCTGAATGTTTTTTCCTTCCTGATTTTTACTTGCAAAGGTTGTATTACTCTGTGTAATACAGCCGCAGGATTGTCTGTAAATAGGAGAGGCGGAAGTTTTTGTCTCTCGTGGAATTGTTGCGCCGGTAAGCAGTTTATGTGCAAGTTCTGATGCCTTGTATCCCTGTTCAAAAATATTCTGATTTATAGTAGAAAGTGAAGGAGTTGTAAAGGAAGCTCTGGTTGAATCATCAAAACCAATGACTTTTACCCGCTTTGGAACTTTTACTCTAAGTTCTTCAAGGGCTTCCATGCAGCCTTCTGCCATGAGGTCATTTGCAGCAACAAGAGCATCAAATTCTATTTCATTCTTTGATTTAAATCTGTCTAAGGTGATGTTTTTGGCAGCTTCTCTTATAAAATAGCCTTCTATTGTCCAGTCCGGGTTGTATTTCAGACCATTTTTCTTCAGGGCTTTTTTGAAGGCATCAAAACGAACCAGAGCTTCACTGGAATTTGTAGCATTTGCCGAAACAAAACCGATTTTTGTACAGCCGTGAACATTTTTAAGATGGCTTACAATCTGATCAAAGGCTTTGTCGCAGTCGCAGCTGGTATAATGAACATCTTTGAACGGTAAATCTACGGCAATTGAAACAATCGGTTTCTTTGTAAAAGGCTCTATAAATTTGCGCAGTTCTTCTTCTTTGATATAGGTCTCGTAGGTGCTTGAGACCAGCATGATCAGGTCAATATCATCAGAATTCAGAATTTCGGCAGAAGCCCAGTACTGATATTCATAAAGTCCATAAGGGTAGTGCGGCTGATTTGTCTGAGCAAGAATCAACTGCACTTCCTTATCTTTTGTATAATAAGCGGCTGCTCCCTGAGCTACGGTAAGGGCATATTCTACTGTCAGATTATGAACAAATAATGCTACCTTTTTCATTGCAATAATCAATTATGTATCAGATTTCGCAATTCCGCAATTATTTTTTTGAATTCGTCACATGCATCCTGAACTGGACCTGTCTGAGACATATCTACGCCAGCAACTTTAAGTGCTTCAATAGGATAACGTGAACCACCGCTCTTAAGGAACTTAAAGTAGTCTTCTCGTTCAGCTTCTCCGCCGTTTGTAACGCGTTTTGAAAGAGCAAGAGCTGCAGAAACACCTGTAGCATACTTGTAAACGTAGAATGCACTGTAGAAATGAGGTATACGGAGTCCTTCCATATCGCTGTTAGATTCAAAATGCATTTCCGGACCAAAGTACAATTCAAGAAGTTCACGGTAAATCTTGCGGATCAGTTCTGGAGTAAGAGGAGTTCCACTTTCAACCAATTCGTGAGCCTTAAGTTCAAACTCAGCAAACATTGTCTGTCGGTAGAGGGTTGCAAGAATGTCATCTGCACGCATTGCAAGAAGATATTTTTTCATATCTTCGTCTTTAGCATTCTTATAGAGATATTCAAATACGAGTTCTTCATTGAAAGTTGAGGCAACTTCTGCTTCAAAAATAGTATAGTCATAGCACATAAACGGATTATTATGTACGGCATACCAGCTGTGCATACTGTGTCCGCCTTCATGTGCCATTGTGAATACATCACGTATATTTTCTTCATTATAGTTGAGAAGAATATACGGATCACCAATATAACAACCTGAGCTGAAAGCGCCGCTTCTTTTTCCAATGTTTTCATAACGGTCTGCCCAGCCATTGAGTAAGCCGTTACAAAGACGGTCTGTATATTCTTTTCCCAGTGGGGCAAGGGCGTTGCGGCAGATTTCTACTGCTTCTTCGTAAGTTGTCTTTGTTTCAACTGATTTTACAAGAGGAACGTATACGTCGTAATGGCGGAGTTCTCCCTCTGCAAGGCCGAGCATTTCGCGGCGAAGCTTGTAATAGTCGTGAAGGGTAGGAAGATTCTTGTGAACACAGTCAATTAAGTTATGATAGACAGAAGTTGGAACCTTGTTTCCGTAAAGTGCCTGTTCAAGAGAACTCTTGTATCCGCGGGCACGCATGCTGAAAACATCCTGATTTACAGAACCTGCATAAAGGGCTGCAATAGTATTCTGATGTTCTTCAAACTTTGCATAGAACTTTTTATAAGCTTCTTCACGAACGGTGCGGTCCTGAGAATGCATGAAAAGACTCCAGGTAGTTTCTGTAAGTTGTTTTTCCTCACCGTTTTCGGTTACTGTACCGAAAGTCTTATTCATATCAACATTTGTAAGTACGCTGAATGCAGTTTCTGCTGTCTGACCAGGCTGCATGGCAAGAGAAAGAATTCTTTCTTCTTTTTCACTCAGAATATACTGCTTAAAATGTAAAAGTTTTTCTATATAAATACGGTAATCTGCAAAATCCGGCTGGCTAATCCATGTACGGAGCTTTTCTTCTTCAATTTCCTGAATTTCAGGATCAACAAAGCTTAATTCTGCCTGCATCTGGGTATAAGCCATCATTGCACGACCGTCGCGGTCTGTAGCCTGTGTATCATCTTCATCTGCTTCATGCTGAAGTGATGCATAGTGATAAACAGTTTCTATCACAAGATTTACTTTTTCAAGTTCTTTGAGTGCAGAAAGCAGAGTTTCAGCTGATTCGCCGAGGCGGCCTTTAAAAGCTGCTGCTTTTTTCGTAAGTTCTGGAAGCGATTTAAGGGCTGCTTCCCATTCATCATCTGATTTATATATTGAAGATAAATCCCATTTATCCTTAGAAGGTACATCTTTTCTGGCTGGTATAGTTTTAGCACACATAATTATTCCTTTTGTTAATTATTTGTTTGTGTTGTATAACAACAGTGAGTATATAACTTTTTAAGAAGAGTGTCATTCGAGGAACAGATAATCGGTAAAATAAATGCTGCTGATTTTTCCAAGTGCCATGTCGGCATTTATTTCATCCATTATAACATTTACGATTTTTTCTTCGGTTTCGGTAAGAAGCTGATTTTTTGTTCTGGCAGAAAAATAAGCCTGAAATATTCCTTTTATAGTTCCGCTTTTTCGGGAAATCTCTTCAAAGAAAACAGTGTCGCCTGCAGGGTAGGCTAACCATGGCGAAAGAATCATTATAGAGCCGCCTTCTTCTGAATCTGCCTTTGCAGTTGAAACGCGGATTGTTCCAAGTTCATAATAAGAAACTTCATCAGTGTCTGAAGGGTTCATAAGACTTACTGCTTTTCCCTGGGCTATAAGATTCTGAGGTGTATTTTTTTTCCTTGCAGCCAGGGCGTAAATGGTTCCCACAAGAATTATAAACAGAATAAAAGCAATTATTGTGAGAAGAATTTTATTGAGAAGTTCGTCATTTATTCGTGACATAGATTTCCTTCTATATAATAGATTTTATTCTGTGATGTATGGCGAAAGAAGTGCTGCCAGTCTTCCAGTTGCACGGGCTGTCAGATGAACTCCATCATCAAGCCATTCTTCTTTTTCAATACAGCCGGCTTTTTTCAGTTCGTTTATGAGAACTGTCTGTGTTGGCGGAAGAATATAATTTGCAACATCTCCATAAAGCAACTCGTATATCTTTGATTTCAAATCAAGGAAGCCGATTTCTTCTTTTGCACTAATCAGAATTGCATCAGGGAATTTTAGGCGGAGTTTCTGAAGAGTGTGATTTTCATCATCACCCTTATCAATCTTGTTCAAAAGTATGAGTCGCGGATTTTTATCTGCCCCAATATCTTCAAGAACATTACATACTGTATCATACTGGAATTCTGCATCCGGATCTGAAGAATCAAGAACGAGAAGGAGTAAATCTGCATAAACTGCTTCTTCCAGAGTAGACTTAAATGCGTCTATAAGGTGATGTGGAAGATTGCTTATGAATCCAACTGTATCTGTTATAAGAACTCCGGCACTTTCATTGAGCGGCAGTTTTCGGGTTAGAGGATCCAGGGTAGCAAAAAGTTTGTTTTCTACGTATGCGTCGGCACCTGTAAGTGCATTCAAAAGAGAAGATTTTCCGGCATTTGTATAACCAACAAGCGCACATGAAGGCATTTTATCTCTCTGTTTACGCTGTGTTTTGCGGTTTAATTCAATTTCTGCCAGTTCTTTTTTGATTGCGCTTATTTTGTCGCGAACCTGGCGCTGATCCAGCTCAAGCTGAGTTTCTCCCGAACCTTTTGCACCAAATGCTCCACCGCGCTGTCGTGAAAAGTCCTTGTTCATATGGGCAAGGCGTGGAAGCGAGTAGGAAAGCCGCGCAAGTTCTACCTGAAGAACGGCTTCTTTTGTCTGAGCACGCTGCCCAAAAATACGTATGATAACTTCCTGCCGGTCAAAGCATGAAATACCGGAAAGTTCTTCCCAGTTTCTCTGCTTTCGTGGTTCAAGATTAAAGTCAAAAATAATACAGTCTGCCTCAATCTGTTTTGCAAGTTCTGCAATTTCCTGTGCCTTACCTTTGCCAATGCCATAAGCCGGATGAACTTCCATTCGGTTAAGAGTGAGACGTTGAATTACATCCATGCCCAGAGTGAGCACCAGACCCTTGAGTTCCTGTAAATTGTTTCCAGGCTCTCCCACCAGTAATGCACGTGGAACAGCCTGCTGTTCTTTCTCTACATCAATCATCGCGTTAAGTTTACCTCATTTATGATTATTCCGCAAATATTTTCGAGTTTTTGGCATGCAGAAATCGGCCTTTTATGCCGATAATGTATAAGTAGAAATGACTTCTGGCCAGAAGATTGCTTTCAGTCTGCTAGCGGCGCTCGCGCTGTTTGCGGTTTTTGTCTTGAGTTTAAATTCCAGATTGTTTAAAACGCTGGAAACCAGATTTTATGCTCAGTCAAAAATCGAAGAAAACACGGGTCAGCTAGATAAGATTTCGGAGAGCTGTGATTTATACATTTCGGAAATTCTCTCTTTAGTTGAAAAAGGTGACAATGCCTGGACAAAAAATGCCTCGGTGCGCTCATATTATGTCCAGAATCCTTCGGAAAGTGACGTAAATACACGCCGAAAGCTTACGGAAACACTTTTTTCAGATATTCCAGCCCTCAGTGGTATCAGAATTGTTGATAAGAACGGGCGAAACGTTCATTACAGTTCTTATGATGATACGGATTTACTGAAACAAAGCGGAATATCCAAAATCTACAAGAATTACAACGACATTATAAAAGACGCAGGTGAAATACCGTTTGAACAGCTTCAGAAAATCACAAGTGAAACAAAAACTGTTCTCCTTTGTGATGAAAGCCGTTCACGTCTTATTATCAGCGTTCCATTCTGCTGGGTAGATGGTATTTATTCTGGAATTGCTCTTTTCTATCTGAATCTGAATGAAGTTGAAAATGAACTTATCCGTCGGGATGTAGTTTCGAAGGGTAGGGGACTCACTCTTTATTCTGATGATGATTATAACGGTGGATTTGTCCTTGATATTCCGCGTGGAACTAAAAATGAGTTCCGTACTCCGTTTATCAGCTACTGGAAGGCTAGAAGTGAAGTTTTACGTGGCGGAGATGCAGTTCAGCAGCCGCAGAAGCTTCTTGCAATGCCGGACGGCCGTTATTATGTGAGCCTTTCAAGTAACAGAATTGGAAAAATACGCATAAGTTCTGTATATACAAGTGATATTTTTGAGCTCTCTGCCGAAATCAGAATCCTCATTTATATCTGTATTTTTATTTCGATTCTGCTTGTAGTATTCTTGATTTTCAGTTTTATCCGTGACCCTATGGTTACCCTTCAGAAGCGGATTAAAAAGATTCAGCTGGAAATTGTTGAAAACTATATTGATGGAAAAGAAAAGCGAGAATGGAATGATGTTGCCCGCCATCTCCGCCAGCGCAGAAATGATTTAAGTGATGAAATTATAAAGAGTCTCCCTGTTCATTCAAAGAAACGCCGAAAAGAGCTTTCTGATTATCTTGAAAAGAATTGGGAAGATATTTTTGCGATTTTTGAGAGTAAAGCAGGGGAAAGTACTGGAACTGCTGGTACACCGGCAGCTGCAAATGCTTCGGGAACAGCTGAATTAACTGGTGCATCAATTGCAGAAATCCGCCGTATGCTTGAAGAAGTTCTTCAGAACAGAAATATTGTTATGCCTGTTGCTGCAGCCGGAGCAGGTGTCGTTGCAGGGGCTGCAGTGAGTGCGGTAAAAGCTGTTAAAACTCCAGTACAGGCAGATGAAGTTGAAGAATTAGATGATGTTGATGAGCTAGATGACGCTGAAGAACTTGATGAAGTTGAGGAACTTACTGACGATGTAGAAGACCTCGCAGAAGATGTTGATGAAATAGATGAAGTTGAAGACCTCGATGAAGAACCTGAAGTAATTGATGAAGTTGAGGAAGTAACAGAAGAGCCGGAAGTTATTGACGAAGTTGAAGAATTGGCAGAAGAAGCAGATACAATAGATGAGGCAGAACCGGTTGAAGAGCTTGCCGAAGATGTCGAGGAGCTTTCAGAAGAAGCCGAGGTAACTGATGAAGTTGAAGAGCTCGCAGAAGAAAACGATGTAACTGAGGAAGTCAAAGAAGTTTCTGAAGAGGTCGAAGAAGAACTCGAAGATGCCGACGAAGTAGAAGAACTGGACGAGATTGAAGAACTCGATGAACTTGACGAAGTTGATGAGGAACTCGAGGCTCTTGATGAAGAAGAGCAGGAAGAAAAATCAGAAAGGATTAAACTTGAAGCATACTTAAAATCTCTCGTAGCACCAGAAAGAAAGTATAGAACATCAAATGAAACATTCTTTGCATCGGAAAAATTCCCAACAGTAGAAAATCTCTATGCAGAAGAACTCAAACTTGGTGATTTCAGCCCATATTTTGTATCTGGCTCAGATACTATTGATATAAAACTCTATCCAATTCCTGAATATAATCAGCCGGAAGTGGCAGAAACTGCACAGCCGGAGACATCCCCACAGGAAAATCAGGAAACTCCGGTAGAAGAACTTACCGAAGAAATTCCAGATTATCTTCCGGAACCAGATTTCTCAATGATATCTTTTGGTGAAAATATTGATCAGGAAATTCCAGAACTCGAAGATGCTTCTGCAGAATCAAATAAAACTAAAGAAGTAATTGTTGAAAATGATGGAGTATTCAGCATTTCAGAAGGGCTTGAGTATTCAGGTGTTGTTCAGGATGCTGATTTTAAAAAACTGGTAGATTCTATTCTATAAATACCTACTTGTACTAAATCCCGCATAGAATTATAATAATTTCGTTATTTTTTTTAACGGAAGGTTTCTTATGACATTGGAGATGCTTGATAAGGCTGTGCGCCGTGTACCTGATTTCCCAAAACCAGGAATTCTTTTCTATGATATTACAGGAGTTCTTGTAAATCCTGATGCTCTTAAATTTTGTATTGAGCAGATGATTGAAAAATATAAGGATGTTAAATTCGATGCAGTTGCAGGTGTAGAAAGCCGTGGTTTTATTTTTGCAGCTCCATTTGCAGAAAAGCTCGGAATTCCTCTCGTATTGATTCGCAAAAAAGGAAAGCTCCCTGGAGAAACATACCAGTGCAGCTATTCTCTTGAATATGGTACTGCAACAATAGAAGTTCACAAAGCCGACATTAAAAAAGGCGGACGCTATCTTGTTGTAGATGATTTAATTGCTACCGGCGGCACGCTCGCAGCTGCCAAGAACCTGATTGAGCAGGGAGGCGGGGAAGTAACTGATTTCTTTGGCGTTATCGGTCTTCCCGCATTAAATTATAAGTCTGTTCTTGCACCTTGTAATGTAACAACACTCATTAACTATGATGGTGAGTAAACTTAATTTTTCAGGAACTGACTTATGATTAAATTACCAAGTAAATATAAAGCAATTCTCGGAACTCGTGAAACCGAGCATGCAATTGTTGCAATAAAAGATTTCTTCCAGCTGGCTTTGAGTACAGAACTCAACCTTACACGTGTTACTGCACCTCTTTTTGTAGATGCTGGAAAAGGAATTAACGATGACCTCAACGGTGTTGAGCGTCCGGTAAGCTTCCCTGTAAAAGATCTCGGGGATGCAAAAATGGAAATCGTTCAGTCACTTGCAAAATGGAAGAGACTGAAGATAACTTCACTCGGACTTGAACCAGGCTTTGGTATCTATACTGATATGAATGCCCTCCGCCCTGATGAAGAACTTGATGCAATTCATTCTATATATGTAGACCAGTGGGACTGGGAAATGGCAATCGATCCAAAAGACCGTACCGTTTTCTATCTTCATGAAATTGTAAAGAAGGTTTACCGCTGTATCCAGAGAACAGAGTTCTTCCTCTACGACCGCTATCCACAGCTTAAACCAATTCTTCCAAAAGATATCAAGATTTTTTATGCAGATGATTTGCAGAGACAGTATCCGAAACTGACTCCAAAAGAGCGCGAGGATAAGGTTGCAAAAGAGTACGGTGCTGTATTTATTACAGGTATCGGCGGTAAGCTTGATGATGGAACTATTCACGATGGACGTGCTCCAGACTATGATGACTGGATTACTGAATGTGGAGACGGACACCGCGGACTTAATGGAGATATCCTTGTATGGAACCCTGTTCTTGAAAGAGCCTTCGAGCTTTCTTCAATGGGTATTCGTGTAAGTCCAGAAAGTCTTAAGGCTCAACTTGAAGAACGCGGATGTCCTGAACGTGCTAAGTTTGAATTCCATTCACGTCTTCTCAACGGAGAACTTACACAGACTCTCGGTGGCGGTATCGGCCAGTCTCGTCTTTGTATGTTCCTGCTCCGAAAGGCTCACATTGGTGAAACTCAGGTAAGCGTTTGGACAGACGAAATCAAAGCTGACTGTAAAAAACACGGAATAGAACTGCTCTAGTTGAAGAAATGAAAGAATATAAATTTAAGGCAGAGGAACTGGAAGCTCAGATTTCGCACCTTACAGAAAAGGGCATTACTGAGCTTTCCGTAACCGATGAAAAGGTTTCCCGTGATAAAAATAAACTCCTCCGCCTTATGAAGCTTGTGGCACAGCATGCGCCACAGGTTTTTGTTTCTTTTTTAGCTGAGGCTTCTGTAATTGACCGCGAGGTTATTGCAGCGGCCTCTAATATTTTCTGTTCTTTTGATATACCTCTTGTCTGCACGGAAAAAGGCGGACATCTTCTTTTTGATAAAAAATTCTACGCAAATAAAGCTAGACTTCTTAATGAAGCTGGCCTTGTATTTGGTTTCCATCTTACTTATGCGACAGTTCCTGGTGATTCGCAGAAACTGTTTATGGAACGTCTTGATTTTGCAGTTCAACAGTATCCGAACCATATAGATTTTCCGCAGACAGAAAATGAAGAAGTAGAAGCTAAGGTGAGCGGAACTTTTTCGGCTGCCGATATTCGTTACTGCCGCGACACTGCATTTGCATGCAGAACATTCTATACTGCGGGCCGTGCAGTTCCGTGGTTTCTTTCTATATTAAAGCCACTTCGTATATACCCGTCACGCTTCTTTTCAGATTTTGCAGAATGGCAGCGTGTGAACAATTGCAGTTATAAGAGTGGTTTTGTTCCTGAAGCAGAAAATCATAAATCTATAGAAAAAATGCAGCTGCTTTTTCTTGATGAAAAATATGAAGAAAAGCACTGCCATAATCTAATAACCTTAATGCATGATATTGTTGTGATTAACGGTGCAATGTCCCGTCTTGCCGGAGAAGGAGAAGAATCAGAGATAGAAACTTCCTATCATCCTGATGATCTTCTTGGGCCAGAGGCTTGTGACCTTAACGCCTTTGCAGAAGATGTCTGTATGGAACAATGCAGGGTAAAAATATTTTCTAATGGCGAATATCCGGATTATGAGATAAAATAGAACCTAAGGAGAGGGTTTTGTATAACGTAGCAGTTCTGGTTCATAATTTTGCGGTTGAATATGCAGATCAAATCCTGCATGGAATATACCGTTATTTCTCTGATAAAAAAGATGTCCGCGTTTTCTTTGCGCAGACTAGAACTCCTCATATTATTGACGGCCTTTACGATTACCAGTGCTGGGCATCTGTTGAATATCTTACATCAAAAGTTATTGATGAAGTAATAATTGTTTCTAATACATATTGTCTTTACAGAAGTCGTGATGAACTGAAAGAGCTCTTTAGACCATTCTTTTCCAAAAAGGTTATTTCGATTGGAATGGATTTTGATGAGCCTGGCGTTTATTATACAACAGCTTATTGTGATTCTGTTTACGACGAAATTGTCGGACATTTGAAAAATGAACATGGCTGTACAAAAATAGCTTTCTTTTCAGCAAATAAAATACAGTCGCAGGAAGCCGAAGAAAGATTTAAAGCTTTTAAAAATGCCCTGAAAAAACATAATCTGGAATTCCATGAAGAGTGGGTGCTCAACGGTGCCTTTACAAGATCCTCTGCCAGAGCAGAACTTGAATCAAAATATCACAAAAAAGAAGATATCGAATATGAGGCAATAATCTGTGCAAATGATCTTATGGGAATGGCCGTTCTGGATTATTTTTCAGAACTGGGAATAAAGATTCCTTCCGAAATGAAGGTATTTGGTTTTGATAATACTTCCCATTCAATTCTCTGTGTACCGACACTGGCTACAGTTGATCAGTCAATTGAAGAACAGGGGTATGCTGCTGCAGAATTCGGAATGCGGTTGCTAAAAGAAGAAGGTACTGATTTTCCAAAATTTGTTAACACAGAACTAAAGGCTGTTTATCGCCGTTCCTGTGGTTGTGAAGATTTTCTGGAACAAAAGAAAAGAGATGTCTTTAATGCGGCTGTTAGTCATTATGAGGAAGTTCGCCGGGTTGGAAATCTTTTTGATGTAATAAAAGGTACTTCAAGTTTGAGCGATTTTGCAGAATCCTTTAAATCTATTGTAGATACTTCAGGATTTTCTAAACTGGTTGTATTTGTATTGCGTGAACCTGTAACTGTAATGCGCGAAGGTACTTTTAATATGCCGGATGAAGCAAGACTTCTATTGCGGGTAGATACTAAAAATGGAGATGCTGATTATTTTGAAGAAAGCGAATATATCAATATAAAAGAATCTCTTTTTAATCGTGAGAGAATGCAGTCAAATCCAGGATGCTATATTTTCCAGCCGGTAATTATGGGAACAGTTCAGTATGGTTATCTTTTCTGTAAGGCAGAGAGAACTGATTTTGGAATGAACAGTATTCTCCTTAAGGTAATTACCAGTGTTATTGTTCAGGCTTACGATTATACAATGACAGTGAATCAAAAGCGTCTTCTGGAAACAATGAATAAGGAACTTAAGGAACGTAATTATGACCTTAGCATCAGTTCAAAAACAGATGAGTTAACACATCTGTTAAATCGCCGTGGTTTTATGGAATATGGTCAGAAACTGATTTTCTTTTCTGATGATGTTGATACGAATGGTATTGTGTTCTTTGCAGATTTAGACTGCTTGAAAACTATAAACGACAAATATGGTCATGAAAATGGAGATAAAGCAATTATTGCTGCTGCGGAAGTATTAAGAAAAACCTTCAGAAAGATTGATATAATAGGCCGCTTAGGTGGTGATGAATTTGGTGTTATTGCTTCTGGAATGGACATTGCCTTTCTTGATAAACTCCGTGAAAAAATCGATAATATCTGCGTAGAAATCAGTGAAAGAAATAATTTAATCTTTAAGCTTTCTATGAGTATCGGAGCAGCACGTTTTAGTCCAGAATATAAAGATTTAAATGAGCTTCTGATGATGGCAGACCAGGATCTGTACGAACAGAAGAAAATACACCATGCAAGAATCAAAAATTAAATTAGAATCAAACGGTGGAGAACGGCTTGATACTTTTCTTCGTCGTGAGTTACCGCTCGCAGCGAAGATTGAAGGAGATTTTTCCAATTCAAAAATCCGCCGGCTTATAATGGCGGGTACAATTCAGGTTAATGGCAGGTTAGTGAACCGTCCGGCCTTTGAATTACGAGGTAAATCCTGGATAGAAGTCCGCTTTGACCCTGAACGTTTTTTTTACGAAAAGCAGCCTGATGATGTTGCTTTTGAAATGACAGATTCTTCTATATTATACGAAGATGAAAATCTGATTTTCGTTGATAAACCTTATAATTATCCTGTTGAACAGACAATTACCGGAAACCGTGCAAATCTTCATGATGCAGTTGTAGATTATTTATGGAAGAGAAATCCTTCTCTGCGTAACCCGCCGTATGTGGGAATCATGCACCGTCTGGACCGCACAACCAGCGGAGTTATTCTGTTTACTAAAACAAGAGCTGTAAACGGTGCGGTTTCAGAACTTTTCCAAAGTCATGACCTGACAAAGCAGTACCTCGCCATAGTAGAAGATAAAAAGAATGTAGAAAAATCTTTCACTGTAGAAATGTATATGGGCCGAATCACCGGAAAATCCCAGCAGGGTAAGTGGGGTGAAGTACCTGAAAGCCGCGGAGGCCAGTACTCTAAAACTGATTTCCGCGTCCTCAAAAAAATCACTGTAGAAGGCCGCCCGTGCCTTCTTATAGAATGCAGTCTCCACACTGGCCGTACTCACCAGATTCGCGTTCATCTCGCAAGCCGCGGCCTTCCAATCCTCGGTGATGAACTTTACGGCGGTCAGCATGCAAAACGTCTTTATCTGCATGCTTCACATCTTGCCTTTAATCTTACAGAAAAGAAATATGATGTTCAGAGTCTGTTTCCAATATTGTAATTCAATTAAAAAAGAGTATAATAAAAAATTATATTATTTAAGAAAACTTTTGAAAATTGGTTTTCGGAGGAGATTTTTTATGAGTAAAGTTTTTAAGAAACTTGGATTAATACTTACGCTCTTTGCTGCAGTATTAATGATGACAGGTTGTCCAGGCCCCCAGACAGCCGGAGAGGACACATGTACTGTTACATTCTATGCAGAAAAGAACAGTACAGGCATTGCTGTGACAGTAGCAAAGGGAGATACTCTTAGGTCTATTGAAAGTAGTATTCCTGTTGCTTCAATTGAAGGTTTTGATTCAGTTGATGATTTTGCGGCTTGGGTTACAGCAGAGGGAGTAACATTTCCATATGATAAACCTATTGTAAATGATATTTCCCTTTATGCAAAGTTTAAGAAGGTTGTTATACATACTGAAACACATGAAGAAGCAGAAACAGAAATTACTGATGGTTCTTCTGGAACATCAACAACTGATACAACAACTTTACCTGATGGAACAGAAATTACTCAAACAACAGAAACAGTAACAAATCCAGAAGGCGAAACAACAACAATTGAAACAGTTACATCAGAAGATACTGAAGGAAATACAACAACTACAGAAACAGTAACAGATTCAGATGGAACTACAACCGTTACAGAAACAGTAACAGATACAGAAGGGAACACTACAATTACTGAGACTGTAACAGATTCTGAAGGAAATACAACTACTGAAATTACAACTCCAGACACAATCACTGTAAAAAAACTGGTTGAACTTGGACTTGATGCTCTTGCAAAGGGAAATATCAGTGCTGCAAAGTCTTATTTCAATGCAGCTTATGAAAAAGACCCGACAGATGATGAAGCTCTTCTTTATTCAGCACTTTCTGATTTAACTTCTATTCTGACAAATTCTGAAATCCAGAAGTTCTTTGAAAATCATATTGGTATTATGAATTATCCTTCTACACTTGATGGTCTTCTTTCTGGTAACTGGCTTAGATCTGATGGATATACCGTTCAGGGTAAAGGAAGAATCTGGGCTGGAAAACTTACTGAAGTTAAGAATCCAGAATTTGATGAATACTATTATTATAGAGCTAAAGAGACTTATAAAGATTCTTCAGAACTGAATGTTTATAGTTATTATTCTGATAATTGTCTTATTGAGATTGATGGGAAAAAATACATTTCTAATCTGAGGGGTAAAAATTCTTATGAGTCATTGAAGAATGGAAAAATCAACTATATGTTTGGTGGTCATTCTTCATACGGTTATACTTCAGTTTATTATCCTTCTTATGTAGAGCTTGATAATAATGGTGACTTTTTAATCCAGGTTAGTGCAAATAAAGTTTCGGATGAATTTACTGCATACGACATTGAATATTATGATGACGTTAGCTTTACATATCCACTAACATACATTGGCCCAGAATTCAATACTCTTGATGATCAGTCATGGTTTGCAGGTACTGTACGAGATTCAAATTTCTTATCTAAACTTGTTGTTGCAAATATCTTGAACGGTAATACAAACGGATTGAATTCTGCAATCGATGATCTTTATTCTGCAGTTTATGAAAGCAAGGAATATAAGTCAGTTTGTAATAAGATTGCAGCAATCAAAACCGGAGTTGCTATTCCTGCTTTAGTTATTGATGAATTTGATCTTGAAAAAACTTTTGGTACAGATACTGTAATAATTGGACCTACAGAACTCACTCTTATTAAGGATGTTATCAACTGGTATAAGGGCTTGCTTGAGTATTTGCAGAGTTATAGTTTCTCTTATGATTTGTCAATTTTCAAAGAGCATTGGGCTGACTTAGCTGCAGAAACTGATAAAACAGATCCAAATGCAGAGCCTCCATATGCATTCCTGCTGGAAGCTGTTTCAAGCTATAATGCTTCGCTTGACCCAATTGCAAATGGTTTCCTCTCAGTAAGAAATCCAGCTAAGGTTACAGCATCTAAGAATACCTTCCTTGGAATCTTTACAGATGTAATTGCCGCTTATGATAACATCATGGCTGATGATTCTGCTTATCCAGCTGTAATCAAGGGCTTCTTAGGCGATTATGCGGAAATTCGTGATTTTGCTGTTGGTATAAAGGAAGCTATTGAAGCTGGTACTAAATTTGATTTCCCAATTAAGGGTGAGCCTGCATATATTGATTTTGGAAAATTCTTTACATCAGGTCAGTTTGCCCTTGAAAATATTATTGAAATCGAAGCTGTAGCTGGTGCAAAAGCAGCAAAAGTTCCTGTATTTTATGCTTTGGATCATAAAACTGATTTAGTTGTTAAGAAGATTACTAATGCCAATGAATTTGCAGAAGCATTTGAAGCTGGCTATGATTTTGCTCTTAATTTTAAAGCTTTTGAATCAATTTCTGAAGTAACAGATGCAGTTTCAATTATGATGGCAGGTAAGGATGCATATTACAAATATATGACACTTCCTAATGAAGCTGCTATTCTTGTATTCAATTTCTACTATGGTGGTCTTGAAGAACTTCTTGCCCCACAAAATGCTGACTAATTAGTTTTTTAGCGAAAAACTGCAATATATGGAACGGAGCCTTAAAAACTCCGTTCCATTTTTTTATTATGAAGAACCATAAATCTGTTTTATTTTTAATTATTTTTTTTATTTTTTCTCTGAGAGTTTTTGGTAACGACCCGCATTTTTCTTTTGAATCAAGAATCGGAACTTTATATGTAGACGATGCAGGATTAGATGGCCTTTATAATAATTCAAAAATAGAATTTTCTAACAGATTTAATTATTTTGATGTAAAAACAGGTTTTTATATAGGCGGAATTCCCGGAGATATCTCTATAAGAAATATTGATCAGCAGGTTGAGTTGAATGATGTTTTATATTTCGGCGGTTTCTTAGATTTTGGCGTAATACTTCCTGCACAGTTTTCTTTAGATATAAAAATGTG
>JAEEGJ010010844.1_pt1 | contig 23451 bp, 13 predicted proteins | sample 8958761 | NCBI WGS metagenome assembly JAEEGJ01 (sample SAMN16246546, study PRJNA631951) | gut metagenome | biome: gut microbiome; feature: rumen; material: RS-attached | host: Bos | place: Iran: Karaj | collected 2018-10 | reverse complement strand
CAAGCCGTTGGAGATGACGTTCTTGTAGGCCACGCTGTCGAAGCACATCGTGGCGATGGCATGCAGGGTGAAGAACCAGCCACGGGTCTGGTCGACGCCCTCGGCGATGAAGTCGGCGGGGAACACGTCCTTGCCCAATTGGCCTTCCTTGCCCATGTAGTGGTATTGGGCATACGGCATGGCGCCGCTGTCGAACCACACGTCGATGAGGTCGGGTTCGCGCATCATCTTCTTGCCGCTTGCGGAGCAGAGGATGACGCCGTCGATATAAGGTCTATGCAGGTCGAACTTGGTGTAGTCGTCGCTGGCATAGGGGTTCTCTTTCATGAAGCCCGCCTTGATGGACTTCTCAATCTCGGCGCGAAGCTCTTCGACGCTGCCGATGCAGATCTCTTCCTTGCCGTCCTCGGTGCGCCAGATGGGCAGCGGTGTGCCCCAGTAGCGCGAACGCGAGAGGTTCCAGTCGACGAGGTTCTCCAGCCAGTTGCCGAAACGGCCGCTACCGGTGGCTTCGGGCTTCCAGTTGATGGTCTTGTTGAGTTCGATCATGCGGTCCTTGAGGGCCGTGGTCTTGATGAACCAGCTGTCGAGGGGATAGTAGAGCACGGGCTTGTCGGTGCGCCAGCAGTGCGGGTAGTTGTGCGTATGTTTCTCGCTCTTGAAGAGTTTGCCTTCTTCTTTCAGCATGACCACGATGTCGACATCCAAGGATTTGTCCTTCTCGGTCTTGGTGGGGTCGTAGGCGTTCTTCACAAACTGGCCGGCATAGGGGCGGTAGGCCTCCACGTCCATGCAGTTCTTGACGAAGTCGGGGTCGAGGTCTTCGATGCGGAAGAACTTACCCGTGCGGTCGACCATAGGCTGCGGCTTGCCGTCCTTGTCGATCATCTGCAAGGGCGGGATGCCCGCGGCGGCGGCCACGCGCTTGTCGTCGGCACCGAAGGTCGGTGCGATGTGGACGATACCCGTACCGTCTTCGGTGGTGACATAGTCGCCAGGGATGATACGGAAGGCACCTTCGCCCGGGTTGACCCAAGGAATCAGCTGTTCGTATTCGATGCCGACGAGGTCCTTGCCCTTGAATTCCTTCACGACCTCGGGGGCTTCCTTGAACATCGTCTCCACCAAGGCTTTGGCCATAAGGATCAAGCAAGGCTCTTCCGTATATGGATGGACCGTCTTCAAAAGGACATAATCAATATTGGGTTCCACACAAAGAGCCGTATTTGAAGGCAAAGTCCAAGGCGTTGTCGTCCACGCGATAGCGTATGTAGGTAATTGACAATTGACAATTGATAATTGAGAATTGGGTTTTAGGGTGAACAACGCCACACAAGTCAAATCCTTCACGTCGCGATAACAACCAGGCATATTCAATTCGTGAGAGCTGAGGCCGGTGCCGGCAGCGGGGGAATAGGGTTGGATGGTATAGCCTTTATAGAGCAGGCCTTTGTTGTAAAGGTCTTTCAGCAGGAACCACAAGGTCTCGATGTAGTCGTTGGTGAAGGTGATATAAGGATCGTTGAGGTTGACCCAATAGCCCATCTTGCGGGTGAGGTCGTCCCACATGTCCTTGTATTTCATCACCTCCTCGCGGCAGGCGCGGTTGTAGTCGTCGACGCTGATCTTCTTACCGATGTCTTCCTTGGTGATGCCGAGTTTCTTCTCCACGCCGAGTTCGACGGGCAGGCCGTGGGTGTCCCAGCCGGCCTTACGCACCACGTGTTTGCCTTTCAAGGTCTGGTAGCGGCACACCACGTCCTTGATGGAGCGGGCCATCACATGGTGGATGCCCGGGGTGCCGTTGGCGCTAGGCGGTCCTTCGAAGAACACGAATGCATTGTCTTTGTCGCGGTTGTCAAGGCTTTTTTGGAAGGTGTCGTTCTCTTCCCAATAACGGCGGATTTCATTGGCTGTCTCGGTGAGATTCAGCTGTTTATATTCCTTGTAGTTGTTTTTCATATACTATGAATCCTAATTTAGCGTGCAAAGATACGATTTTTTTTGTTTCCTCTATAGAAATAACGAATAACACTCCCTTTTTAGCCTCATCGCGGACTCGATCCGCGATCCCCTGAAGCAAAAGGGTGTTCCTATTGCTTAGGGGATTGCGGGTCTGCGCCCGCAATGAGGCCATAGAGTATGGATTATTCCTCTCTCTCTGCGCAAAACACAGTCAAATCACGCAAAGCCTCGATGATTTCCGAAGGCTCAAAACCCTCCAAAGCCTTCATGGTCTTTTCGTAATAAACGGGCAGCAATGCCTGTGCTTGTTCTACGTTCTCGCCATCGAGCATGTCGTCGCGCAGCTGGAAGAGGATGCCGAAGTTCAGGCCGAAGTCGGCAATTTGTTGCATTTGTTTGGGAGAGGCCTTTACCGAAAGGGCACCTGCTACGCAGCAGGATCGCAATAGGGTGGCGGTTTTTCTAGTGATAATGTCGAGATAGTTGAGGTCCCTGAGCTTGTCGAAGGGCCGATTCCGATAGGCTTCAACTTCTTTGCCCCGGCCCTTCGACGGGCTCAGGGACCTGGTAGCATTCTGCAGCAGCTCCCCTTCGCTCATGGCGGCGGCGGTGCGGAGCATTTCGTTGAGGATGTCGATGTCCTTCAGGTTGGAGAGGAGCAGAATGGCTTTGGCCAAGAGATAGTCACCAGCCAACACCGCCGAGTGGTTGCCAAACTGCGCTTTCACCGAGGCCTTGCCTCGGCGTTGGTCGGCATCGTCCACCACATCGTCATGGATGAGTGTGGCGCTGTGCATCATCTCCACAAAGGTGGCGGCGCGCAGCGTCCGGTCGTTGACCTCGCCAAAGAGCTTTGCGCTGAGCAACACCAAGATGGGACGCAGGCGTTTGCCCCGCGACTCCTGCACATAGCGCATGATGCTGTCCATGGGCTCGGTCTCGGCTTTCATGGTCTGCTCGAAAAAGACCTCAAACCGTGTCAATTCAGCGGCGATGGGGGTAATGATGTTGTTCAGGTTTTTCACGAGGCAAAAGTATGAAAATTTGTTTGATTCAATAGCCAATCTGTGGCAGCCATTACATGGATCTCTCCTTGCTCCGTGGAGATGGTTTTTTCTGTATCTAAAGTAATCAAGGTCATACGGTTACACCCCAAGGCCTTTGATGCATCTTTCAGCCCTTTTATTTCTCGCCTTTCTGTTTTTGGGTTGGAGATGTTATACGACACTTGTATTATTTCTTGCACATTGCCATCTTTTGCTATCACAAAATCTACTTGGCTTTCACGGTCTTTGTAATAGAACACGTCTGTATAGTCTGATTTTGTGCGTCTTAAGAGTTCTACCAAAACGATATTCTCAAGTCTCCAGCCTAAATTGTCTGGAGCGAGAGCCCCTTCTTTGTCCGATGCGAATGCTGTGTCAACAACATAGACCTTTTCGTTCAATACCCGTTCGGCGCTTTTGTATGAAAACTTGTTCACCCCGACGAATAAAAAAGCTTGCTTCAGATAAGAATAGTACTTTTCTGCCGTGTGGTCAGATATGCCAAAGAGAGCGGCAACTTTAGTGGCGACAAATTCCTGGCAGTAATTATCCGACAAATAAATGGCCATCTGTCGCAATACTTCCGCATGTTTTAGTTTGAATCGTTTCGCGATGTCTTTTTTGATGATAGAGTCCAAAAGATCTTGAATATATTCGTGCCTGTTGGTTTCGTTGAATAGTTCTGGGAACCCTCCATGTCTCATATACTCTTCTAAAGCCTTAATTCTTAATGCTTTGCATTTTGTTGTCATAGATATTGTATCGACATGTTTCATCAGGCAGTATTCAGAAAAAGAAAATGGATACAATTCTACTTTATGATGTCTGCCGGTGAGATGGGTCATCAACTCGTTGCTGAGCAGCTTGGCATTGGAGCCCGTCAAGAAGACATGCATTTTTTTTCTAAGCAAGCGGTTGACAAACAGAGGCCAGCCGTCAATGTTTTGGATTTCATCAAGAAATAGGTGTTTGAAATCACCGTAGATTCGGTATAGGACGTCAAGTACCGTATTGAGGTCTTCGGTTTTTAACGATACCAGCCTTTCATCGTCGAAATTGACATAGGCATAATGAATCCCAGCCTGCTGTAAAACTTTGTAACACAAAACGGATTTACCGCTTCGCCTGACCCCGATGACTACTTGTGCAAGTTTGCTGTCTAAATGAAGTTGAGGCTCCTCAAAACGGTCGCAAAGCGAAGCTAAAGCTGTTTCTGACAGTTCTTCTTGCTGGTCGAGCAAGATTTCTTGAAGGGTTTGTGCGTCCATGGCAAAGCGGTTTTTCTGCTGCAAAAATACATAAACTTCGATAGATGACAAGTATTTTTCATGTAAACTTCGATAAATGACAGATTTTTTTCATGTAAACTTCGATAAATGGATGTTTTTTCCAAGTTGAACTTCGATATTTGATGAGTTGTAAAAAAAATGCACGATATTTGCTATTTTTGCGTTTTAGTTTAAACGCTAGAATCATGAAACACCTCGGAATCATCATCGCAATAGTGGCCCTAGTGGCCATCGGCGTGTTGGCTTTTGCCATGCCAAGCAAGAACCCCGGCAATCCCGACAATCCCAAAACCCCGAAAAACAATTATGAGAATATGTGGAAAAACGTAAAGGAAAACCTTGAAAAAGACCTGCCGGAATCGGCTGAAAAAGAACTGAATGCCATCGAGGAGAAGGCCTTGAAGGACAAAAACCAAACCCAGTTGCTGAAGACCTGGCTCTATCGGCAAAACATCATGCTGAGAACCGTAGAAGAAGACCCCGAACAGGCTTTCATCCAATACCTTGAGTCCAAAGTCGGCCAGCTGGATGCCGTTCACGACGCCCTCCTGCACGAGGAAATCGCCAAAGCCTACGCCAATTACCTGGAGTCGAACGAATGGACTATCAACGAAAACCTGCCCATCGACGGCGACCTCTCTAAGGTGGAGATGAAATATTGGGACAAGGAGAGTTTCAAGACGCGCATCAACCAGCATTATGATGAAGCCTTGAAGCCCGTCGAGGCACTGAAAAAAGCCAAGACTGAGGATTTCATGGTGCTGTACGAAAACAAGAACAACAATGAGGAGTATATCGACTACGAAGCCTCGCTCTTCGAGTTCATGTTCCACCGCGTGGCCAACTACTACCAAGATCAAGCCAATGCCGACGATGTGGAAGGTGAGACCGAAGCATGGTGGCTGCCCGCCAAGGACTTTGTTAAAGCCGACCTGGGTGCGACGGACAACCCACTTTCGAAATGCCTGAAGATCTACCAAGACCTCATTGCCTACAACCTCAGGGGAAAGAACGAGGATGTGTTGATTTATAACGACTTCAAGCGTTTCGGCTTCGTCAACTTCATTTTGGACAAGGACGAACAATACCAAGCCGCCATGGAGGACCTGAAAAACCAGCACAAGGATAACCCGCTTTCTGCAGAGATTACCTCTTTGGTTGCGAGGAGCTTGATGGACCAATACGACAGCAACAGTGAAGACAGCACGTGTTTCGACAACTACAAGAAAGCCAAGGCGATGTGCGAGGAAGCCATCGCCAAGTTCCCGAAGTCGAAGGGTGCCAAGAACTGCCAAAAGCTCATCAATCGCATCGAGGAGCCACAAGTCGACATCGCACTGAATTCGGTGCAACTGCCCAATGAAGCCATCCCTGCCGTGCTGGAATACAAGAACACGACTGCACCTTATTACAGAATCGTGAAAGTGGACGAAAAGGAGTTGAAAAAGCTGAACGATATGCGAAGGGAAGACCTGCTCGCTGCGTTGAAGAAAAAGGCTACCGTGGCTGAACAAGAACTCACCTTGGCTGCCGAGACGGATTATCGTCAGCATAGCACCTTGATAGCTTTGCCCGCTCTTGAGCGTGGCTTCTATTACCTGACCGCCACCACTAAGAAAGTCATTGACCAGGAAGACAAAGTGTTGGTAATCAACTTCCAAGTGTCGGGTTTGGGCTACATCACTGACAATAAGGATGAGACGATGACCGTGATGGTGGTGGACCGCAAAACAGGAAAAGCCGTGGAAGGCGTCACTGTGGAAGCGTTCCGCCGCGAATGGGACTACAAGGCACGAGAGTACAAGACCACCATCCTCGCCACACCTAAAACCGACCGTACCGGCAAGGTGGAATTTGCCAATATGGGCAACAACCCTTTTAGCATCAACCTGCGCAAGGGCGACGACAACTTGTTGTCAAACAATGGTTATATCCTTTCCAAGCCCTATAGGAACAACAATGAAACCTATACTACGAAGCTCTTCACCGATCGTGCCATCTACCGTCCCGGACAGACCGTCTATTTTCAAGGTATCATGACGCGCCGTCAAGGTGAGAATGTGAGCCTTGTCCACAATTATAACGAGCGTGTCTCCTTCCTCGATGCCAACTGGCAGGAAATCAGTTCGGCGAAATTTACCACCGACGAATACGGTTCGTTCAGCGGTTCCTTCGTCATCCCCACCGACCGACTGAACGGTGTGTTCCACCTCAATGCCGACCGTGGCAGCGCCATCATCCGCGTGGAGGAATATAAGCGCCCGACCTTTGAGGTGAAATTTGACAGTCCGAAGGAGCAATACAAACTCAACCAGGAGGTGACGGTGCGTGGCGACGTGAAGGCTTACGCTGGCTTCGGCTTGGACGATGTGGAATACACCTATCGCGTTGTCCGCAAGACCTCCTTCCCGTGGCGTTGCTGGTGGTGGTGGTACCCGACCGTCGAGGACGAGCAGATCACCTACGGCAAGGCCCGTACCGACGAGAACGGCAAATTCGCCATCACCTTCAACCTGAAGCCCTCGAAGACTATCGCGCCTGAGAAGCAGCCTATGTTCACCTACGAAATCGAGGTGACCGCCACGAGCAAGCAGGGCGAGACGCATTCTGACACCTACAGCATCCGTGCCGGCTACAACGAAATCGCCATCGGCACCGACCTGCCTCGCGAGGTGGAGAAATCCGAGATCGGCAAGTATCAAATCACCGTGAGCAACCTCAGCTGGCAGCCTGCCAAGAGCCGCATCAAACGCAAGATTTACCGCTATGAGGATGCCGCCAAGATCAACTACTTTGAGGCGATGGGACATTCCGAAAAGCTGGATAGGCAGATGCTGAGCGATGCGGAGTTGGAGAGGTTGTTCCCTGAATATAGTTTTTATGATAAAAGCCAGGTCCCTGAGCCTGTCGAAGGGCCGGCCCACTTGGTTGACGAATCCGAAATCACCGTCGACGACAAAGCCAAGTTATACGAAGGCAAGGCTTTGGAACCTGGAAAATATGTCTTGGAACTGGTGAGCTTGGATGACCCCTTGGCGAAGACCTCGCGACAGTTTACCGTCTATGAAAACGACTCAAAGAAGCTGCCTTACACCACGATGGAATGGGCACATCAAGACAAGTCAAGTGCTCATCCTGGTGATGAAATCCACCTCAGCATCGGCAGTTCGGCCAAGGATGTGGACATCTGGGTGCAGCTGCTCCATGGCGACGAAGTCCGTTTGGACAAAAAAGTCAACCTCAGCAATGGCGTGCAGACTTTTACTTATCAGGTGACCGAAAACGACCGTGGCGGCCTCAGTTGGCGTTATGCCTTCGTGAAGGAAAACAGCTTCAATTACGACCGTTTGAGCGTTTCCGTGCCTTTCGACAACTATAACCTCGACGTGAAACTCGCCACCATGCGCGACAAACTCAGTCCCGGAGCCGAAGAGACTTGGGAAGTGACCGTCCGCGACTACAAGGACAAGCCCTTGGAAGCCGCCTTGCTCGCTGGTATGTACGACGCCTCATTGGATGAATTTGAACGCAATTATTGGTGGTTCAGCATGTCGCCTTCGGGTGTGTATGCAAATAGTTTCGGCACAGACGGCCATGGTTTTACTTCATCTAACACAGGTGTGGAATACTTCTATTTCGCTGAGCTCTTCAATTTCAGCCTGCCTTCCGATGCGCCCTTCTTCGATTTCGGGTATTTCTATCGGGGTTCAAGGATGTTGGGTGCTGGTGGCTATTTGAGAAAGAATGCAGCCGTTATGGACGAGATGGTGATGATGGAGGAGAATGCCGCTCCTGCGTCCATGGCACAGGCTGCCGTCGAATCGGCAGATGCTGAAGAAATGGTGGAAATCACCAAACAAGAAAGCGTAGCTCCTAAGCTGGATAAAGGGGAAAAGAAAGAAGAACCCGCCGAACCTACTCTTCGCGAAAACTTCAACGAGACGGCCTTCTTCTTCCCGCAGCTGCGCACCAATGCCGACGGCAGCGCTACTTTCAGCTTCACCATGCCCGACGCCCTCACGCGCTGGCGCCTGATGCTGATGGCCTACACCAAAGACCGTAAGACGGGCAGCAAGGACTACACCTTCACCTCCTCTAAGCCCGTGATGATTATGGCCGACATGCCGCGCTATATGTACGACAACGACGAACTTTGGTTCGTGGCCAACGTCATCAACACGGGCGACGAGCCTGTCACGCCCAAGGCAAAACTCGAGATTTTTGATGCGGGAATGATGAAGCCCATTAATATGATTGTCTCCAACGCCACAATCCCGATGGAGACCATACAACCCGGTCGCAGCAAGGAAGTACGCTGGAAGGTGAAGGGACAATATAACCTCAGCCTTTTGGCCTTCCGTTTCACGGCCTACGCGGGACAGTTCAGCGATGCCGAGCAGCACCTCCTGCCCGTGTTGAGCAGCGAAATCTTTATGACGCAGACCCTGCCCATCACCGTGAAGGCCGAGACGGAGAAGACCTTCGACTTCGAGGCCATCGCCAACCCCGACAGCCATGAGCGCGACTACAGCCTGACCTTGAACTTCAGCACCAACCCCGTGTGGTACGCTGTGCAGGCCCTGCCTTACCTGGCCAACGTCAGCACCGACCGCGCCGAGACTGCCTTCTATGTGTTCTACGCCAACACGCTCTCGTCCTACATTGCCGACCACATCCCCAACCTCTTGAACTACATCAAGAAATGGCAGATCGAGACGCCCGATGCCCTGCTCTCGCAACTCGAGAAGGACCAAGACCTGAAGGCCATCATGCTGCAAGAAACGCCGTGGGTGCTCGAGGCCAAGAGCGAGACCGAGCAGCGCAGCCGCATCGCCACGCTCTTCGAGGTGAACACCATCCGTAACCAGCAGACCAACGCCTTGAAACTCATCAAGGACAAGCAGAAGTACAATGGCGGCTGGTCGTGGATGGACGGCATGCCCGAAAGTCCGTATATCAGCACCTATATTTTGAGCGGCTTCGGCAAGTTGCAGAAGATGGGCGCTTGGAGTTCGCTGAGCAAAGCCGACCAAAACACCGCCCAAGGCATCTGCGACAAGGCCGTGCGTTACCTTGAATATGAAGTGGCCGAGACCTACCGTGAGATGAAACGCCTCAGCAAAGGCAAGGACTGGCCCATTGGCTCCGGCACTTTGAACGAGCTCTACGCCTTGAGTTTCTTCAAGGAACAGAACTCCGACAGAGACTTTGCCAAAGCCAAGGACTATTACCTCAAGAGCCTTGACAAGGAGTGGACTTCGTTCAACTTCAACCACCGCTCGAAGGGTGCTTTGGTGCTCTACCGCAACGGCAACGAGAAGACCGCCAAGCTGATGATCCAGAGTTTCAAGGAAACCGCTCAAAAGAACGAGCAAATCGGCATGTACTGGCCGAAGAAATACTTCAGCTTCGAGTCACACATCGCCACTCACGCCAACATCATGGCGGCCTTCGCCGAAATCGACCAAGACCAGGAGATGATCGACGAGTTGCGCGTGTGGCTGCTCACCCAAAAGCAGACCACAATGTGGGAGAACTCCGCTTCCACCGCCGATGCCATCTATGCCTTGCTGATGCGTGGTAGCGACTGGTTCGCCGAAGGCAAGGAAGTCACCCTGCGCTTCGGCAACACGCCCATCAGCACTGAGGGCGGTGTGGCTGGCACGGGCTTCATCCAACGCCGCTGGAACGCCAACGAGGTAACCCAGGACATGCGTCAGCTCACCGTCAACAACCCGACCAACCACTTGGTCTGGGGCGGCCTGTTCCGTCAGTATTTCGTCCCGATTGACGAGGTGAAGAGCGACGAATCGGGCTTCACCATCAAGCGCGAGTTGTTTGTGGAGACGGTGACCGACAAGGGCAAGAAACTTGTTCCCGTTGGATCCAAGGTCCCTGAGCCCGTCGAAGGGCCGACCCTAAAAGTTGGCGACAAGCTGACCGTGAAGATCACCTTCACCAGTCAGCAAGACATGAGCTTCGTCTTCGTAAAGGACCTCCGTGCTGCGGGCTTCGAGCCGATTGAGCAAATCTCGCGCTACGAATACAACGACCGCATGAGCTACTACCAAAGCAACACAGACACCGACATGGAGTTCTTCATCGAGTTCCTGCCCAAGGGCACGCACCAGCTGGAGTACAGCATGTACGTCACCAAGGAGGGCTACCTCAACAATGGCTACGCCTTGATCCAGTGCCAGTATGCGCCGGAGTTCAGTGCTTATTCGGATGGCATGCGCGTGAAGGTAGGGGAGTAAGGGGTGTGTCGGAGACACACACTCCTATTTACCCCATACGCAGTGTGGGGCAGTGAGTGGAGGGCTACCGCCCATCCACTGCGTGTCGGAGACACGCTACATCACGGTATGGAGTCTGATGTGGCGTGCCCTCGGCACGCGATGTGGATGATGTCAGTTCTAGACCCCACACTGCATGTGGGGTAAATGGAATAACGTGCCTCCGGCACGTTTTACTGGACCACCAGCTTCACCGTCTGTCCCCAGCCATTCTGATGTCTAATGCGCAGCAAATAAAACCCCTTAGTAATGTCATGAAGCGCTAACTCATACTGCTGTGCCCCCTCGCCAAAAGCAGCCGCTTCATGTTGCAGCAACTGCCCTTGCAGTGAGTACAGCTCAAACTGCACCTCTCCCTGCGAGGGGTTGAAGAAACTCACCATAGCCCTGTCGGATGCGGGGTTGGGCGCCACACGGGCTTCCAGGCGCTCGGCTTCGTGGTCATCGACGCCGAGTTTGACATCCACCGCGATCTTCATCGTCACAGGGAGGTGGTCGGAGCCGTCGAAGAGGGCCTCGGCGACTGCGGCAGGCACCGCAGTGTTGCTGCCTTGGTTGACGCTTTGGTTGTAATGGCGACCGTCGTTGCCCACAGCGTGGTAAGAGTTGTTCACATAGCGCAGGTGGTTATAGCTGAACTTGATTTCGTCGGCCATGAGGATGAAGTCGAAGCGGTCGTCCAAGCCACCGCCCGAGAAACATTCATCAGAGTAGCTGCGCGTCGACTGGGTGTGGTAGGCGGCAAACTGGCCGTTGCAGTTCCATTCGCCCACGCCCGCCGAGCCCAAAGGGTCGATAAAGAGGATATCGGGGTTGCTGTAAGTTTGGGTGAGCAGACGATAGCCGCTCTCGGAAGCGCCATACATGTTGAAATCGCCCATAATCAAGGCGTTGTCGTGGGGATAATGCTGATTGAGGTAGTCCATGGCGGTCTGTATTTGGGCGCGACGCGAGGCTTCATAGCCTTGTCCCGCCTTGAGGTGAGCCACGATGCAGATCAGTTTGACGGTGTCGCCGGCAGCCAGGCTCTTGGTCTTCAAGTACAGCTCGTAGACGTCGGTGTCGCGAGGGTTGGTGCGCAAGGCGATGTGCTTTTTTAGTCCCAACTTGCGCGAGTCATAAAAGATATGGTTGATGATGTTCTCTCCAGCGTAGTTGATGATGTTGTCCGACTGCCAATAGTTGGCTCCGTTGATGTTAAGGTTGTGTCGGAGGAAGTTGTTTTGCAGTGCGGTGGTGGCGCCAAACTCGCAGACGGTGAAGATGTCGGGCTTCACATAATCCACGATGGTGCGGATGCATTCGTCCTTGCGTTGGGTGTTGTTGTTGGTCTCGTAGCAGTCGGCAAAGCCGCTGTTGTAGTTGCCGTAATACAGCAGGTTGTACTGCATCACGGTGAGGGTGTCTTGCGCCCATGACGGCAATGCCATCCACAACAGAAGAAGGAATATAAGAGGGGTCTTGCGCTTCATATTGATGGTTATTTGTGCAGCAAAAATAGAAATTTTGGCGCGATATTTGAATTAATGACTCCGTCGAATCGAAGATTTCCTATTTTTGCAACACATTTAGTCATGAATAAAAGACATCGCATCATCGGTTTGGTTTTGGTATCCGTGGTCTTGCTGGCACTCAGTTCTTGCCATAAGGACAAGGAGCAATATGCCGAATGTCCGCTCTTGGGTCATTGGGGCTGCGAGCAATACATCAGTTGCCGCACCGACAGCACAGGCTACGAGAAATGGGACACCCTGCAGTATCAAGTGGGGACGGGTCACGGCTATGAGGTGTACTTCTTTTCCGACGGTTCGGGCAAGCTCTTGCTCAACGACAGCCCTGCCTTGATCAAGAAGTTCAACTGCGACTTTGACTACGACTCCATCAGCCAGGTCCTTACCATCTACAACACCTCATGGATCATCTCGATGTTTTCGGATGCGACGAGTGCCGACATGGACATCGAGGAGGTGACGAGCAATACCATCAGGGCTTCGTGGATCAACCACTTCTCGGAGCCTGTACCGTTCTTCGAGCGGTTTTTCCTAAGACGAATTGAATAACAATAAAAATAGAACAATGATGAAGAGATTAACCTTATGGGCAACACTGGCTATCACCGCCATGCTGTTCACCTCATGCGGAAAAGAAGACTACAAGAGCTTTATTGGCACTTGGGGCGTGGAAAAGATTGAATACTACAACACCGACTACGCGGGCAACCCGATTGGGGCCTCGTTGGAGTCCCATGTTTTCGACCCGAATGATACCGACAACGGCATCCATTTGATTTTCAGGGAGGACAAGACCGGTGAGATGCGCGACAGCGCCGTCGACACTGTGTGGTTTGAAAACGCGACGGGTGAAACCGACTATGTCGTTAACCCCGACACGGTTCTGGTGACGAAGTTCACCTATTCCTACGACAAGAGCGACCGCAGCCTCTATATGAATATGGAAGACCTTGCTCGTCCCTACAGGTTGCAAATCGAAGACCTGACGAACAATTCGTTCACATACGAAAACGAATACTACACGGATTACGTGGAGAAGGCTTATCTGAAGCGCATCAGCGACACGCCGACGAAGTCGGTTCGCCGACAAGCCGTGAATCACCCCCGCAAGCCGGGTTCTTTCCTTGGCGGAAGATAACTTTTAATGCGGAATTAGGAAATACGAAGTATTCGACGTAGTCAATGCTGAAATCGCAGATTCAGCGAAGCTAATGCGGAATGAGCCTACCTGTGGCTATCATTCCGCATTCCGCATTCAACATTCAGCATTATTCGATATAAAGCATCAATCCCTTCAAATACGCCCCTTCGGGGTGGAAGATGTTGATGGGATGGTCGGCGGGCTGCGAGAGCTGGTCGACGATTCTCACATTGCGTTTGGCCTCGATGGCCGCCGCAGTGACGATGCTTTGGAAGGTGGCCTTGTCGACGGCCTGCGAGCAGCTGAAGGTGAACAGCAGTCCCCCTTTGGCGATGCGCTTGATGGCCTCGGCGTTGATGAATTTGTAGCCGCCCAAGCCACGATGTCGGTCTTGGTGCCGTTTGGCGAACGCCGGTGGGTCGAGGATGATGAGGTCGAAAGCGCCTTCGCGCATCTGCGTCACATATTCTTTCATGTCGGACACATGGCAGGCGTTCTCCTCTTTCGAATAGCCGTTCAGCTCGAGGTTGGCCTCGGCCATGGCGATGGCTTTCTTGGAGGCATCGACGGTGATGGCGCGGCGGGCGCCGCCTTTCAGCGCTGTGACGGAGAAGCCGCCCGTGTAGCCGAAGGCGTTGAGCACGGTCTTGCCTTGGGCAAAGCGGCGTACTAGCTCGCGGTTCTCGCGTTGGTCGAGGAAGAAGCCCGTCTTCTGGCCTTCCTCCCAGTTGGGTAGGAAGCGGCTGTCGTTTTCCAAGATGACTTCATCCAATCTTTCGCCGAAGAGGTAGCCGTCTTCCACGATGGCGTCTTCCTTGCCCATGCGTTGCATGGCCTCGGCGCTTTTGTTGTAGATGGCCTGCACGCCCAGGTCGGGTATGAGCTTGAGGGCGCGGACAATCTCCTTCAGGTGGAGGGCCATGCCTTCGGTCTGGGCCTGCACCACGGCGGTGTGGCCGTAGATGTCGACGATGAGGCCGGCCAAATTGTCGCCCTCTGAGTGGACGAGGCGGAAGCAGTTGGTGCAGGGTTTGTCGGTGAGTCCCATGGCCTTGCGTACCTCAAAGGCTTGTTTGAGGCGGTCGAGGAAGAACCATTCGTCGATTTTCTGGTTTTCGAAGCTGAGCATCTTGATGGCGATGCTGTCCGACTCGCAGAAGCCGGTGCCGAGGATGTGGCCGTCGTAGTCGGTGACGGTGACGGTGTCGCCCGCCTGCAGGCCTTTGGCAGCGTCGTGGATGGCGCCTGAGAACACCCAAGGATGGAAGCGGCGCAAGGCTTCCTCCTTACCGGGGTTGAGTCGTATGACGGGATAGAGTGGCGTTTGTTCCATTATGTTCGGATTTTGATGCAAAGATAGGTTTTTTCTTTTTACGATATGAAACCGATTCCGTAACTTTGCGCCAAAATTGAAACCACCTCTATGAACAACTCTTTCACCATTGGGGGTCAGATTGTCGACCTCGTCAACTCCAGGATTTTCTCGGGTGTGGTCGTCGTCGAGGACGGCAAGATCACCAAGATTGAGGAACAGCCTGTGGGCAACACGCAGTATATCATGCCCGGCTTTGTCGATGCGCATGTGCATATCGAGAGCTCGATGCTGGTGCCCTCGGAGTTTGCCCGCTTGGCGGTCTGTCACGGCACGGTGGCCACCGTCAGCGACCCGCACGAAATCGCCAACGTGTTGGGCAAGAAAGGCGTACAATATATGATCGACAACGGCAAGAAGGTGCCGTTCAAGTTCTTCTTCGGTGCTCCGAGTTGTGTGCCTGCCACGGCTTTCGAGACGTCAGGTCGTGTGCTGAATGCTGCCGATGTCGAGGAGTTGATGGCTTCGCCCGACATTTACTATCTCTCGGAGGTGATGAACTATCCGGGTGTCATCCACGACGACCCCGAGCTTTTGAAGAAAATCGCTGCTGCCCGCAAGTACGGTAAGCCCATCGACGGCCATGCGCCTGCGGTGACTGGAGCCGACTTGCAAAAGTATGTAGGCGCGGGCATCACCACCGATCACGAGTGCTTCCGTTTGGCGGGCGCCTTGGAGAAGATCAGCCTCGGCATGAAAATACTCATTCGCGAAGGCAGTGCCGCCAAGAACTTCGAGGCCTTGATTCCGCTGATGGCCACCCATCCCGACAAGTTGATGTTCTGCTCCGATGACAAGCATCCCAACGAATTGGTGGAAGGTCATATCGATGTGTTGGTGCGTCGCGCTATCGCCTTGGGCTACAACGTGATGGATGTGCTGAAGGCTGCATCGCTCAATGCGGTGAAGCACTATGGTCTCAACGTGGGCATGCTCCAGCAAGGCGACGATGCTGACTTCATCGTGGTCGACGACCTGCGCAATCCTGTCGCCAAGCAGACTTATATCAGAGGTGTGCTGGTGGCCGAAAACGGTGTGTCAAACATTAAATATGTGGAGACTGGCACACCCAACATCTTTGAGCGTCCCTTCCTTTATGCACAAGACCTCTTTGTCCCCGACCAAGGGAAGAAAATCAAGGTAATAGAGTGCTTTGATGGACAGCTCATCACCAAGTGTTTCACGACCGAACCTAAGGTGGAGGATGGCGGTATCGTCAGCGACGTGGACCGCGACATCTTGAAGATGGTGGTGGTCAACCGCTATCAGCCTTATACGCCCACGGTGGCCTTTATCAAGAACTTTGGCCTGAAGAGAGGCGCCTTGGCTTCGAGTGTGGCCCACGACAGCCACAACCTCGTGGCCGTGGGTGCCACTGATAAAGACATTCTCCATGCGGTCAACCTGCTCATTGAGCACACGGGCGGCGTGACGGCCTACTGCGGCACGGAGATGTTGGCGGTGCCCCTGCCCGTGGCGGGACTGATGAGCAACGAGGACGGCTACGAAGTGGCGGCTGCCTATCAGAATGCCGATGCCTTGGCCAAACGCTTGGGGTCGACGCTTTATGCGCCCTTCATGACTTTGGCTTTTATGGCACTGCTCGTCATCCCTGAGCTGAAAGTCAGCGATAGGGGTTTGTTTGACGTCAGCAAATTTGCGTTCACTTCCATCTATGAGGATTGACGGGGTCGCATCAATGCGCCTCCAGCCAGTTGGCGCCCGTGTTCATCTCCACAATGACTGGCACCGAGAGCGGCAAGGCATTCACCATCTTATCTTGAACGATGGCCTTTAAGGCATCGAGTTCGTCGAGATGCGCATCGAAGACCAGTTCGTCGTGCACTTGAAGGATCATCTTCGACTGCATCTTCAAGCGTTCCAACTCCTCGTGGATGCCAATCATGGCAATTTTGATCATGTCGGCCGAGCTACCTTGGATGGGTGCGTTGATGGCGTTGCGTTCGGCGAAGCCGCGCACCACGCTGTTGGCTCCGTTGATGTCGCGCAGGTAACGACGGCGGCCAAGGATGGTCTCGGCATAGCCGCGTTCACGCGCTAAGGCGATGCTACGGTTCATGTATTCCTTGATGCCTGCATACTCCTCGAAGTATTTCTTGATGATGTCGGCAGCCTCGCTACGTGAGAGTTCCATACGTTCGGCCAGACCGAAGGCCGACATGCCGTAGATGATACCGAAATTGACCGCTTTGGCACGGCTGCGCTGTTCTTTGGTGACTTGATCCATAGGCACATGGAACACCTTGGCCGCCGTGGCGGCATGAATGTCATGGCCGAGGTTGAAGTCGTTGACCATAGCAGGGTCTTGACTCAAATGGGCAATGATACGCAATTCGATTTGGCTGTAATCAGCGGCCAAAAGGGTGTATTCTGGACTACGGGGCACGAAGGCACGACGGATCTCGCGGCCTTTCTCAGTGCGCACGGGGATGTTCTGCAGGTTGGGGTTGTTGGAACTCAAGCGTCCCGTGGCCGTCACGGCTTGGTTGTATGAGGTGTGGATGAGCCCGTCCTTCGGGTTGACCAAGGCAGGAAGTGCGTCGAGGTAGGTCGACTTCAGTTTGGTGAACGAGCGGTAGTCCAAAATCATTTGGATGATGGGATGCTTGTGCGATAGCTTTTGTAAGACATCCTCGCCTGTGGCATATTGTCCTGTCTTGGTTTTCTTGGCCTTTTCATCGATGTGTAATTTCTCGAAGAGCACTTCGCCCAATTGTTTCGGCGAGGCGATGTTGAAAGGCATGCCAGCGGCTTTGTAGATCTCTTCCTCGATCTTGTGGATCTCGACGCCAAAGGCTTCGCTGATTTGCTGCAGGTTCTCCGTGTCGATGCGCACGCCGTTGGCCTCCATGCGGCTGAGTACAGGGACGAGTGGCATCTCAATCTCATAAAACAGCTTCTCCACGCCGTTTTCTTTTAACAAGGGCAGCAGTTTCTCGTAGAGTTGCAGCGTGATGTCGGCATCCTCGGCGGCATATTCTTTCACCAACTCCACAGGCACCTCACGCATGGTTTTTTGCATCCTTCCCTTGCCGATAAGGTCTTCGATGGGGATGGTGATGTAGTTGAGGTAGACTTCGGCGAGGTAGTCCATGTTGTGACGTTGCTCGGGCTCGAGGAGATAGTGGGCCAGCATGGTGTCGAACAACTTGCCTTTCACGCTGATGCCGTATTGCGCCAGCATGGAGATGTCGTATTTCAGGTTTTGCCCGATTTTGAGGATGCTTTCGTCCTCAAACAAGGGCCGTAGTAGTTCCAGTTTCTTCTGGCATTCTTCGCGTTCGACGGGCATGGACAGATACCACGCCTCGTGCGCCTTGATAGCAAAAGAAAGTCCGACCAACTCAGCGGAGTAGACGTCGATGTTGGTGGTCTCGGTGTCGAAGACAAATTGTTTTTGTTTTGAGAGCAAGGCCACCAAGGCTTGAATGTCGGCTTCGGTTTCCACAAGTTTGTAGTCGTGCTTCACCGTCTTGGCCGAGTCCTTGTCGGAGAACTCCAATAGACCGCTATTGTCGCCTTGGTTGAAGAGGTCAAACTCACCAGAGGGAGTGGAGGTGGAGAACAAATCGGGTGTTTGACTTTCCCCAGTTTCCCTGGATTGCTTCGTTCCTCGCAATGACGGTGAGGCTGAGGTCCCTGAGGCCTGAGCCTGTCGAAGGGTCGAAGGGCCGTCCAAAGTGGATTGCTTCCCTTTATAATCCTCCAAAAACCGTTTGGCAAAAGTCCTGAACTCCAGTTCCTCAAAAAGGGCCATCAATGCAGGCACATCGGGCTCCTTGGCTTTCAATTCTTCCTCATCGAATTTGACGGGTACCTCCAAGTTGATGGTGGCAAGACTCTTCGACATCAGGCCTTGCTCAGCGAAGTTGATGACGTTCTCCTTTTGTTTGCCTTTCAGCTCGTCGGCATGGGCGATGAGGTTTTCAACGCTGCCGTATTTTCCAACCAGTTGTGCTGCCGTCTTTTCGCCAATACCTGGGATGCCTGGGATGTTGTCGGCGGCATCGCCCCATAGGCCAAGAATATCGATGAGTTGCTTGGGTTCTTGAATGCCATAGCGTTCACAGACTTCTTTCGGCCCCCAAACTTGCGCTGGCTCGCCGAATTTGGCAGGCTTGTAGAGTAGAATCCTGTCTGTTACTAGTTGTCCAAAGTCCTTGTCAGGGGTCATCATATAGGTGAGGAAGCCTTGTTGTTCTGCTTTTTTCGCTAGTGTGCCGATGACGTCGTCGGCCTCGTAGCCTTCCACGCCGTAGACAGGGATGTTGAAGCCCTCGATGAGCCTAATAATATAAGGTATGGCATCGCGGAGGTCGTCGGGCATCTTCTCGCGGTTGGCCTTGTATTCGCTGTATTCGGCCTGGCGCTGGGCGGTGCCGGCCACATCAAAGGTCACGCCGATATGGGAGGGTTTTTCTTTCTGCAGGATTTCGTAGAGTGAGTTGAGGAAGCCCATCACCGCTGAGGTGTTGACCCCTTTCGAGTTGAGGCGCGGGTTCTTGCTCATGGCGAAGAAAGCCCTGTAAATCAAGGCGTAGGCATCCAAAAGGAAGAGTTTTTTCTCTGTGGTTTCCATAGGGTTCGTTTTGAAGGTGTAAAGATACGAAGAATAACTTGAACTGGGATGATTTCGTCTCCAAAACGCCAAAAAATCGAAAAAAGATGCGTTTTTCAAAAAAAGTCGTACCTTTGCACCCGAAAACGAGTAATTACTGGTCACGAGGTAGACCGACATTCTATTTTAAACAACTGATTATCAATTTATTGGTAAAAAGTTTGCTTTTGAATTGGAAATAAGTCTTATCTTTGCGGCCGATTTATCAACTAAAAATTGAGAACTATGCAAGAAATTTTGAATGAAATTGTTCCGATCATTGCTGAGAAACTCGGCGTGGATCCTTCGGAAGTCACTATGGAAGCCAGCTTTACCAACGACCTGGGTGCCGATTCTTTGGACACCGTCGAACTGATGATGGAATTTGAAAAGAGCTTCAACCTCTCCATCCCGGACGACCAACAGGAAAACATCCAGACTGTGGGTGACGTTGTGAAGCTCATCGAGAAGATGCGTGCTGAAAACAACTAATTTCTAAGCAAATAAAGTTATTCATGGAATCGAAACGCGTAGTCGTCACAGGCCTCGGTGCCATCACTCCTATTGGAAAAACCGTTCCTGAGTTTTGGGACGGTCTGGTGAAGGGCAAAAACGGTGTCGGTGAGATTACCCGTTTCGATTCTACTTTATTCAAGACGCGTTTCGCCTGCGAGGTGAAGGACTACGATCCTGAGGCCTATTTTGAGAAGAAGAACGTGCGCAAGTACGACCACTTCGCCCAGTTTGCCCTCATCGCCGCCGACGAGGCTATTGCTGACTCGGGCCTCAACGCCGAAAACTGCGACTTGGATGAGGTGGGCGTCATGATGACCTCGGGCATCGGCGGCGTCAACCATCTTTATCAAGAAACGATGGACTATGCGCAGACCGATGGCACGCCGCGTTTCGGTCCCTTCCTCATCACCAAGATGATCGTCAACATGCCGGGTGGCGTCATTTCCATCAAATACGGCTTCCGTGGCCCCAACTTCGCCACCGTTTCGGCTTGCGCCTCTTCGACGCATGCCATTGTTGAAGCTTTCAACTATATCCGATTGGGCAAGTGCCAAGCCGTCGTGGCAGGCGGTGCAGGAGCGGCCATCGGACAACTCGGCATAGGCGGCTTCAACGCCATGAAAGCCCTCTCCACCCGTAACGAAGACCCGCTGACGGCTTCTCGTCCTTTCGACCTCAACCGCGACGGCTTCGTCCTGGGCGAGGGTGCGGGTAGCCTCGTCCTCGAGGAGTATGAACACGCCATCGCACGTGGCGCAAAGATCTATGCCGAAGTGGTTGGCGGCGGCGAGTCGGCCGATGCCTACCACATCACCGCTCCCGACCCGGAAGGCTCTGGTGGTGCCCTCAGCATGCAACGTGCCCTCCGCGATGCAGGACTGTCGCCAGAGGCCATCGACCACATCAACGCGCATGGCACTTCGACGCCCATGGGCGATGTTGCTGAGACCCTTGCCATCAAGAAGGTGTTTGGCGAACATGCCTACAACATCAGCATCAACTCCACCAAGTCGATGATCGGTCACCTCCTCGGTGGCGCCGGTGCCGTCGAGGCCATTGCCACCATCCTTGCCCTCAAGAACGGCATCATTCCTCCCACCATCAACCATTTTGACGACGACCCGCAGATCGATCCCAAACTCGATATCGTCTTCAACAAAGCCCGTCAGCGCGACATCCACTACGGACTTTCCAACTCCTTCGGATTCGGCGGACAAAACGCCACCGTAATCTTCAAAAAGTTTGAGTGATAATGGCACTCTTCCACGCTTCCCCAAAAGACCCTGCCGACAAGGCCCTTTACGATTATATCCACAATATCTTTGGTTTTTATCCAAAGAACATCGCGTTATATCGTGTGGCCTTCACGCATAAGTCGGTGGCCGCCGAGACCGTGGGCAACTATCACGTCAGCAACGAACGCATGGAATACCTCGGCGACGCCGTGCTGAGCACCGTCGTGGCCGACTACCTCTTCCACACCTATCCCACCCAGCCCGAAGGCTTCCTCACCGAGATGCGCTCGCGCATCGTCAGCCGTGCCTCCCTCAACAAGCTGTCGGAGAAGCTCGGCTTCGGCGATTACATCCGCCATACCCCCGATGTGGGCAACAACGCCCACTCGATGGGCGGCAACGCCTTTGAGGCCCTCATGGGTGCCATCTATCTTGACCGCGGCTTCGACTTCGCCAAACACATCATCATCGACCGCATCGTCAACATCCACATCGACGTGGAGCAGCTACAACAGACCGACGCCAACTTCAAGAGCAAGCTCCTCGAATGGTCGCAGAAGAACAAGAAAAGCACTTCGTTCAAGATGCTGGAAGAGATAGGCGAAGGACACAAGAAACAGTTCCACGTCCAGATTGTCATCGACGGACAACCTTACGCCGATGCCATCGATCGTTCCATCCGCGGCGCCGAGCAGCTGGCTGCCGAAAAAACGTGGAAACAATTGTTTGGTGAAAACTAGTTTTTGCCAAACAATTGTATATCTTTGCGGCATGAAACCCAAAAGCAACAAGATACAGATTGCCTCGTTCGACGACACCACCGTCATCGGCATTAACTCCGCCTTGGTCGACTACAAGCTAGCTTGTAGCATTAATAACAAGCTCTCCCTCGACCTTGCCCGCCATGATGACCTCATCTTCGAAGGTGCGCCTTTCTCCTTCTTCTATTACACGGCAGGCGAAAACTACAACGTCTACAATCTCGTTTCTCTCGTGTGCAAGGACAAGGTGCTGTTCCCTTTCAAGCCGCGATTGGATTACCTTTTCCTCATCCAAAACACCCTCAGCTCCGAGCGACAAATCAACATCATGCGCAGCCTTCGCGAAATCGAGGGCATCGCACACGCTTTTGTGTTGGAGAAAGACAAGAATTTGCGTCAGGTGCTGGAGACCATCGCCGATTGCGAACAGCAGATGATCAACAAGAAGAAGAAACAGACCGACATTAACGCTGTTCGCATGCAGATGCGCGAACAGGAGGCTCAATTGTCCGCGCTTAGGGCTCAATCCTGATTTTCACGCCGCTTTCTTCGGTGACAAAAGCTGATACACGGTCGCCGATGCCGAGGTTGAAAAGACGTTCACCAAGGGGGATTTCTTCATTCACGATGGTGTAGAGCTGCCCTTGGTAGGAGGTCTGCCCATCGATGATTCCGAAATCTTTATAGAAACAAAAACTGAACGCATCGCCAGGAAGGTAATGCGCTTTGACAACCATGCCGAAATCCTTGTGGTGGAAATCGATGGGCGCTTCACAAGGGTTGTAGATGGAGAAATCGACGTGGATGGTGTCGCCGTGATGGAAGACAGGCGTTTTGTCACTGTCCGCATTGGTGATTTTGAATGTGGTCACCAAGCGGTTGGCAGAGGAGAAGTTATCGGTGAGGAAACCCTCGATTTCCACATCGCCCACCTGATAAGTCTCCGACCGTTCGTTGACATGGCCACAGATGAAAACAGGCTTTCCAATCCATGCTTTGTCGAACTGCCAAAGGTCATATTGCGTCATGCGGTCGTAATAGCTTTGTAGCGGCGAACTTTCCTTGCCTGTAAAATAATGGTACAAAGCAGCTTGTTGGAAAGAGCCTTGATACACCATGGGACGGTCGCCCGCCACCTGTTCAACGGCCTTATAGTATTTTTCCTTGCCATGATATCCAAAGCGGTCAGCCAAAGGTGTCAACAGGAGGATTCTCAAAGTCAAAACCAATAGGAGAGAAGGTAGGATAACGAATTTGGTGTATTTTCTTAACTTCTTGTCAACCAATGCTTTTCGATAAACCAAAACTACCATTGGGATGACGCAAACGATGGTCCAATGTGGCTCCACATGCCCGCGGAAAGCCATCAGCCAGAAGAAGAAAAAGAATCCGATAAGGATAAACTTTAGGCCCCGCTCAAAGACTTCATCGCCAGTCTGCTGGGCTTCGCTCTTCCCCCTTTTAAGGGGGGCGGGTGGAATTAAAACACAATTCCTATTCCTTATCAATACATACACTACCGCCCCAAACGTAAACGGATTGAAAATCAGCAGTTGGTTGGGCAGATATTCAAAAAAATAACTCCATTTGAACGCCTCGTTGCGCCCAGCGAGGTGATATCTGAAACTCGGAAAACCGTTGTTGACTTGCCAAAGAATATGTGGCATCAACAAGGCCAAAGCCAATAAGCATGCCACCCAA
>JAEEGJ010010843.1_pt1 | contig 23451 bp, 26 predicted proteins | sample 8958761 | NCBI WGS metagenome assembly JAEEGJ01 (sample SAMN16246546, study PRJNA631951) | gut metagenome | biome: gut microbiome; feature: rumen; material: RS-attached | host: Bos | place: Iran: Karaj | collected 2018-10 | reverse complement strand
CGGTACATGTCGGGCAACTTGGCATAGAGAGCCTTGGCCTTGAAGAAAACCTTGGTGTCCATCGCTGGCGAACCAATCAGTTTCTCGCCATCACCCTTCGTATCGCTAATGACACCGCACTGGGCACCCACAAAGGTCTTATCGGCCACATGGATATGACCTGCAAAGCCAGCCTGACCACCCGCCATACACCAACTGCCAATCTTGGTAGAACCAGCCATACCCACCTGAGCCGACATGACGGTATTTTCGCCAATCTCACAGTTATGGGCCACTTGGATCAGATTGTCGAGCTTCACACCCTTATGGATGATAGTCTGACCCATCGTTGAACGGTCGACGCAAGTATTGGCACCAATCTCCACATCGTCCTCAATCACGACGATGCCAATCTGGGGAATCTTGTCGTAGCCCTCTGCGTTGGGAGCAAAACCAAAGCCATCGGCACCGATTACGCTGCCTGCATGGATTGTCACATTATTTCCCAATTGACATCCTTGATAGATGGTAACGTTGGGATAAATAGTGGATTTTGCGCCAATCTTTACACCTTCGCCAATCACGCTATGGGGATAGACCTGCGTGCCGTCGCCAATCACAGCACCATCGCCGATATAGGCAAAAGCACCGATATAACAGTCTTTACCGATAGTAGCCTTTTCAGAGATATACGCCTGGGGCTCGATACCTGTCTTACGAGGTTTCATGGATTCGTAGAGTTGCAATAACTTGGCAACACTCTCATACGCATTCTTCACGCGAATCAGTGTCGCTGCCACGGGCTTCTCCAGTTCAACATCCTCGTTGATGAGCACAACGCTCGACTGGGTATCATAAAGATAGTGGGTATATTTGGGGTTCGACAAGAACGAGATGGCACCGGGCTTTCCTTCTTCAATCTTTGCAAAACTGCTAATGGCAGCATGCTCATTACCCTCCACTCGTCCGCCAATCATATCGGCAATCTGTTTTGCTGTAAATTCCATAATTTTTCGCTTGTTATTTCTATTTGCGCGCAAAGATAGTAAAAATTATCCAAAACGCTGATAACAAAGGTAGTATTTTCTTATTTTTTTAGAAAGTAATTGAACATTTAGCAATTCAGAAGCTTCGGAAATGTCACGAATTTCGCCGTTTTTGTAAAGTATTGCGATGCTGTCGTCATCGACATTATACATGTCTTTTGAGATGGTATTCAGACTCATCATATAGTGCTTGGCATCGTCAATCGAGATATCCATCTGAGCGGAAATCTCCTTGGCAAGGGTCTCAACATGCGTCTCGTCGACTGGTTCTTCAGTCACTTCGACTTTGAAGATATGGCGGTCAAGCATATCGGTAGCCAACGTAGAGAGGATTTTGTCATCATGGTGTTTCCATACCTTCATCGCGCTCCAAAGATCAGAATCATCGAGTTCACTATAATTGTCAAGGGCTTCGGAATGGGTATCAAACCATACCTTGTCCACATCATTCGAAAGAAAATAGAGCAGGGCAGGGGATGCAAACACCTGCTGACCCATACGGATAAGATCTTTAGCGCGATTCAGCATGTTAATGAGTACTTTCTCGTAGGCCACACAGGTACGATGCAGATAGACTTGCCAATACATCAGACGACGAGTCGTGAGATAGTTTTCGAGTGAATAAATGCCTTTATGTTCTACTACAAGAGAATCGTCTATCACATTGAGCATCTTAATGATACGGGCAGAACCGATATTTCCTTCCGTTACGCCTGTAAAGAAGGAATCACGACGCAGATAGTCGAGCCTGTCCATGTCGAGTTGACTGGATATCAGCTGGTGCAGGAAGTTCTTGCCGTACTCGCCCTTGAAAATTGAGATTGCCAGGTTCAATTGTCCGTTGAAATCGCTGTTTATCTTCTCCATCATCAACAGTGAGATGTCCTCATGGGAGATGTCATGAATGAGGGTATCCTCCAAAACATGTGAGAATGGTCCGTGACCGATGTCATGCATCAGAATGGCCGCTTCTACGGCTTCTGCTTCGGAATCAAAGATGAAATTTCCCTTCTCCTGAAGCGATCTCACAGCCTCAGTCATAAGGTGAAAAGCACCGATGGAATGCTGAAATCTTGTATGACGGGCACCTGGATAGACCACCGATGCCAAGCCCAGCTGATTGATACGGTTCAGGCGCTGAAACAAGGGATGCTCTACGATGCCGTAGAGCAGTCCGCGTGGTATCTTGATAAAACCGAATACCGGGTCGTTGATGATTTTTGCGCTGTTCACCTCTTTATATTATACCAGCCTTCTTCAATTCTTCGGCCATTTGCTGTTGTAATTCACGGGCCTTATTACCAGCAATCTCAGCATAATGGTCATCGTTACTGGCATAGATGATGCCACGTGATGAATTCACCAACAGACCACAGTCCCGTGTCATGCCATATTTGCAGACTTCCTCGAGCGAGCCTCCCTGCGCACCGACACCTGGCACTAAAAGGAAATGATCGGGTGCAACTTTGCGGATATCCTCAAACATCTGTCCTTGCGTAGCACCAACGACATACATCATATTCTCTGTATTTCCCCATTGCTGTGACTGTTTCAGCACTTTCTCAAACAAACGTTCGCCATTGCTATCTTCCGTCAGTTGGAAGTCGTGAGAGCCTTTATTTGATGTCAGCGCCAGAAGAATCACCCACTTGCCTTCATAACCAAGGAAGGGTGTCACCGAGTCTTCACCCATATACGGCGCTACGGTAAGCGCATCCACATCGTATTCCTCGAAGAAGGTACGGGCATACATCTGTGATGTATTGCCGATATCACCGCGTTTGGCATCAGCGATAATCATGTGGTGGGGATGATGCTCCTTGATGTATCGGATGGTTTTTTCGAACGATATCATGCCTTTCACACCATAGGCCTCGTAGAAAGCGAGGTTGGGTTTGTAGGCCACACAGTAGGGTGCAGTGGCGTCGATAATAGCCTTATTAAACTCGAAGATGGGATCGTGGAGGTCGAAGACGCACTGGGGCATCTTCTTGGCGTCGGTGTCCAATCCCACGCAGAGGAAACTCTCCTTCTGCTTGATCTGTTCAATTAGTTCTTTGCGCGTCATATTTGTTTGCTTTTTAAATAACGATAGGTCAGGAAAATCAGGACAACAAGTGCCCACCATGTGATAATTAATATCATAAACAGCCAAAAGCTGCCGCCAATCTCTCTGGAAAGATATTCAGCAGGGATAATTCCCAACGATCCAATAATGGGTATAATGAAATGTTCTTTATTGAACTCCTCTCTCATGGGTGCCCAGAACGCTTTCAACTTATCTTTCATACGACTGAAGCTTATTTTTACAATTCTGTTTCTTTCATTCTTTCTGCGTTCTCAGCGACGGTCAAGGCATCGATCATCGCCTGAATGTCGCCTCCGAGGAAGCCCTGCAGGTCGTGAGTGGTGTAGCCGATACGATGGTCAGTCACACGGCCCTGGGGAAAATTGTAGGTGCGGATCTTCGCACTACGGTCACCCGTCGACACCAAACTCTTACGACGTGAAGCAATATCGTCCATATACTTCTGGTGCTCCTTATCATAGATAAAGGTATAGAGGCGCGAGAGAGCACGTTCCTTGTTCTTAGGCTGGTCGCGCGTTTCCGTACATTCGATGAGAATTTCCTCGGTTTCACCGGTATTTGGGTTCTTCCACATATAGCGCAGACGGACTCCGGATTCTACCTTATTCACGTTCTGACCACCAGCTCCCGACGATCGGAAGGTGTCCCACTTGATTTCACCTTCATTTACATGTACCTCGAACTTATCGGCTTCGGGGAGCACGGCAACGGTAGCGGCAGAGGTATGCATGCGGCCCTGAGTCTCAGTGGCGGGGACACGCTGCACACGATGCACACCCGACTCATACTTCAAAGTGCCGTAGACATCAGCTCCTGAAACGGCGAAATCGATTTCCTTGTATCCACCAACTGCCCCTTCGGATACACTGGTAATAGAGAGATTCCAGCCTTTCGAGTCACAGTAGCTCTTATACATCTTGAACAAGTCACCCGCAAACAGGCAAGCCTCGTCGCCACCTGTTCCTGCACGGATTTCCATCTGAACATTCTTAGCATCCTCAGGATCTTTCGGAATGAGGGCAATCTTGATTTCTTCTTCCAACTTGGGCTGAAGTTCTTCGTTCATCGCCAGTTCCTCACGCGCCATTTCCTTCATCTCTGGATCGGTTTCGTTGGCAAGGATATCCTTTGCCTCTTTGATACCATTCAGACAGGCAATATAGCGTTTGCGAGCATCCATAATGTCGCCCAAATCCTTATACTCTTTCGTCAGTTTAACGAAACGGTTCTGATCGGCTATCACATCGGGGTCGGTAATCAGGGTTGATACCTCCTCGAAACGTGCCTCCAGTCCGTCAAGTTTTTGTAAAATGCTATTACTTGCTTCTGCCATTATTCTTACTTGTTATTTGTTTTCTACATATTTTCCTGTACCCTTACAGGTCTCACAGACATATAGTCCGTCAGGGGTTTTCCCCATTCCTTTACACACAGGGCACTTACCTTCTTTCTTCAATGTCTCTTCCTGTTTGGTCAGTTTCTTATCATCGGCCTTTGTACGCTTTTGATTAGACTGTCCCTTTTGTAAACCTCTTTGCATTTCGTCTTCCACGATGACACTGGCAATCTCAGCACAAGATGTCAGCATTAGAATGGCGATGATGGAAAGGATTTTTCTTGTCATGCTGTTAGGAATTTAGTAATTGAACTCACCGAACTCCGATCTGATCGTCAGACTCTTGGGACCTTCCTCGATATGACCGACAATTTGAGCGTCGATATTGAAGGACTTCGAAATGGCAATAACTTGCTCTGCCACTTCCGGACGCACATAGATCTCCATGCGATGACCCATGTTGAACACCTGATACATCTCCTTCCAATCGGTACCGGAGCACTCATGGATAGCATGGAAGAGTGGGGGAACAGGGAACATGTTGTCCTTAATAACCTTGCAGTTATCGTTCACGAAGTGCAACACTTTCGTCTGGGCACCGCCCGTACAGTGTACCATGCCGTGAATCTCCGGACGCAACTCGTCAAGTAACTTTTTGATGACAGGAGCATAGGTGCGGGTAGGCGAGAGCACGAGTTGTCCTGCATCCACTGGAGACCCCTCAACGGCATCCGTCAACTTATACTTACCACTGTACACGAGTTCATCGGGCACGGCGTGGTCGTAACTCTCGGGATAGTTCTCTGCCAGATACTTGGCAAAGACATCATGACGGGCAGAAGTCAGCCCATTCGACCCCATGCCACCGTTATAACGCTTCTCATAGGTAGCCTGTCCTGTGGACGAAAGGCCTACAATCACATCACCCGGACGGATATTGGCATTGTCGATGACTTCGCTCCTTTTCATACGGCAGGTAACGGTGGAATCAACGATTATGGTGCGAACGAGATCACCAACGTCTGCCGTTTCACCACCCGTAGGATAAATGCCGATACCCATCTCGCGGAGCTCTGCCAAGAGTTCGTCAGTACCATTGATGATAGCAGAAATCACCTCACCGGGAATCAGCATCTTATTGCGTCCGATGGTGGATGAAACCAAGATGTTATCTACAGCACCAACGCAAAGCAAGTCATCGGTATTCATCACGATAGCATCCTGAGCAATGCCTTTCCATACGGAGAGATCGCCCGTTTCCTTCCAATACATATATGCCAGCGCCGACTTCGTTCCGGCACCGTCGGCATGCATGATATTACAATAGTCAGGATCGCCCCCTAAGATATCAGGGATAATCTTACAGAAAGCCTGTGGAAAGATGCCTTTGTCAATGTTCTTAATTGCGTTGTGTACATCTTCTTTGGCGGCACTCACACCGCGCATCATATATCTGTTGTCCATAATTTTATAATTTTTCAGTTCATCTTTCGTCGTTCCAGAATTCCCATGATGCAAAGGCCTGCAGCAAGAGCATTTCAAGACCGTTCTTGACATCCGCACCAAATTCTGCTCCACGACGCATAAACAGAGTCTGATCGGGGTTGTAGATCAGGTCGTAGAGAATGGTATGGTGATCCATCGCCTCATAGGGTAGGTCAGGACAGACTTCGGTATTTGGGAACATTCCTAGGGGCGTACAATTCACAATCACATTGTATTCCCTTACAACATCGGGGGTGACGGTCTTATATTGTATGGTACCCGGACGCTCGTAACGGCTCACGAACACGGTCTCAAGTCCCAATGACTTCAGACCGTAGTTGATAGCTTTCGATGCACCGCCCGTTCCTAATATAAGAGCCTTTTTGTGCCATTTCTTGTCAAGCATAGGCTCTATGCTCTGGGTGAATCCGATTACATCGCTGTTGTATCCCTTTAGTGATATCTTGCTACCATCATGAGTTATTTTGATAACATTGACAGCACCGATGGCTCTGGCTTCGGGACTCACGCTGTCCAGAAAATCAAAGACTTTCTCCTTATATGGAATGGTGACATTAAGCCCCTTGAGTTCGGGATTCTTTGCCAAGACTTCCGGCAGTTCATCGATGCTCGGGATCTCAAAATTGATATACTTGGCATTGATGCCCTCATCAGCAAACCTCTGGTTGAAGTAACTGATGGAAAACGAATGTCCTAAAGGATAACCAATCAATCCGTATTTATCCATAACGCTATTATTATTTGGTTGCGAAATACATGGTGCAGATGCCGAAGGTGAGCCGTTTGAAGGAGGCCTTACTGAATCCAGCTTTCTGTAGGATCTCAACCATCCGTTCACCCTGCGGGAAGGCTTCGATGGTTTTAGTGAGATAGGAATAAGCGCTGGTGTCGTGACTGATAATCCGTCCGTAAAGCGGCAACACCGTATGACTATAAACATGAAAGAGTTGCTTCATGGGAAAACTGACGGGTGTGGTGAGTTCTACAATACTCAGATGGGCTCCGGGTTTTAATACCCGACACATTTCCCGTAGACCCTTATCAAGATCGGCGAAATTCCGGATACCGAAAGCTGCTGTCACGGCGTCGAAGCTGTCATCAGGGTAGGAGAGGGCCAGACAGTCTTCTTTCTCGAAGGCGATAATGCCATCAAGACCTTTCTTTGCCACTTTCTCACGCCCTATTTGCATCATGCCTTCACTGATATCAGCACCGACGAGTTTTTCAGGATGTAGCATTTCTGCTGCCATGATGGCAAAATCGCCAGTTCCTGTAGCGATGTCGAGAACTTTTTTCGGAGTATGGGGCACCAACTGTTGGATAGCTTTTCTGCGCCATCCGCGATCGATGTCCCACGACAGACGATGGTTCAGTTTGTCATAGGTAGGGGCGATGTTGTCGAACATCTCCTCCACCTGTGCAGACTTCTCGCCGGCATGATAGGGGTTTATCTCTTCTTGTTTATACATTTATCTGGTCTTCAGCCAGTTGCTGACATTTTTCTCAATACGGGCCGCAATATCGCCATCTTCTGTTGCCTTGTCAAATTTCTCGCCTACGATGTGCTCATAGAGTTCGATATAGCGATCGCTAACGCTCTCGGCATATGCATCGGTAATCTCGGGCATCACCTGACCGGGCTCATTCATGAAGTTGTGCTCGATGAGCCACTGGCGCACGAATTCCTTTGAAAGCTGCTTCTGGGGCTCGCCCTTGGCTAGTTTCTCCTCATAGCCGTCGGCATAGAAATAGCGGCTGGAGTCGGGGGTATGGATTTCATCGATGAGATAAACCTTCCCATCGCGTTTACCGAACTCGTACTTAGTGTCAACGAGAATCAGTCCACGCTTGGCGGCAATCTCCTGTCCGCGGGCGAAGATCTTGCGGGTGTAGTTCTCCATCACGGCATAATCCTCAGCCGATACAATGCCTTGGGCGATGATCTCTTCCTTCGAGATATTCATGTCGTGACCTTCGTCGGCCTTTGTCGTTGGGGTGATAATGGGCTCAGGGAATCGCTCGTTTTCTTTCATGCCGTCGGGTAGCTTTACACCGCAGAGCTCTCGACAGCCGTTCTTGTATTCGCGCCAGGCAGAACCTGTGAGAATTGAACGGATAATCATTTCTACACGGAATCCCTCGCACTTCAGGCCCACGGTGACCATCGGATCGGGCGTTGCCAGTTTCCAGTTCGGGCAGATGTCGGTCGTGGCATCAAGGAACTTAGCGGCAATCTGGTTAAGTACCTGGCCCTTGAAGGGAATGCCTTTTGGCAATACCACGTCAAAGGCCGAGATGCGGTCGGTAGCAACCATCACCATCAGGTCGTCATTGATGTTATACACGTCACGGACTTTGCCGTGATACACACTCTTTTGACCTTCAAACTGAAAGTCAGTCTTTGTTAATGCTTTCATTGCTTTTATTTTTTTCTTTGTCGAATTCTTCGTAAGCGTTGACAATACGGGTTACAAGCTTGTGACGCACAATATCTTTCCCAGTGAGATTTACCACACCAATGCCCTCTACATTATTTAATATGTGCAGAGCCTCGATCAGACCGCTTTTCTGAGAGTGGGGGAGGTCAATCTGTGTCATGTCGCCAGTAATAATCATCTTCGTGTTCCAGCCCATTCGTGTGAGAAACATGCGTATCTGGGCAGGTGTCGTGTTCTGGGCCTCGTCGAGGATGACGACGGCATCAGAGAGAGTACGGCCACGCATAAAGGCAAGTGGCGCAATCTGGATGATGTGTTTCTCCATCATGTCTTGCAGTTTCACCTGTGGCAGCATGTCTTCCAGAGCGTCGTAGAGTGGTTGCAGATAGGGGTCTATCTTGTCCTTCATGTCACCTGGTAGGAATCCCAGTTTCTCGCCAGCTTCCACAGCAGGACGGGAGAGTATGATTTTCTTCGCCGTCTTCTCTTTCAAGGCTTTCACAGCAAGGGCGATTGAAAGGTAGGTCTTTCCTGTTCCTGCAGGGCCAACGGCAAACACCATGTCGTTTTTCTCGTAAGCCTCAATGAGCCGTTGCTGATTCTCGCTCCGCGGTTTGATGGCTCTGCCTGACATGGAGTAGACAATTACGCCGTCTGGCACATCGTCCTTCACACGTTTACCTTTCACAATATCCAGAATATCCTCTTCATTTAGCGAGTTGAAACGCAACACATGCTTACGGAGTTTTTCTATCGAGTCCTCAAATGCCGCCATCTGCTCTTCATCGCCCAAAACTCGGATTACATTATCGCGAGCTACGATACGTAATTTGGGGTAAAGCGAACGTATCATCTGCAAGTGTACATTACCCACGCCGTAGAATACAACGGGGTCAATATCCTCTAAAACAAGATGTTTCTCTATCAAATCTGTATACAAATTATATTTTGCGTGCAAAATTACAAAATAATTATGAATTATCCACTTGGCTTTACCTCTTTTTTTGTACCTTTGTAGCCAAAATGAGAAAAATAACGTTTAAACTGACCAAAAAAAGTTTCCTCACCGGGTTTGCAGCTGCAGTATTACTGCTCGCTGTTGTGCGATGGATATGGCCTTCGGTTGCAGAACCACGGGTTATTATTGAGGAAATAGCAGAGATAGTCAAGGCTACACCGCCAGATCATCTTGGCCGTCCACACCGAATCCGCTCTGTGGCCAGTTATGCTGTGGCTTTCCCAGATACCAATGCCGTACAGTTGGTAGCGGCTCAACAATGGGGGGTGACGCCTGTTCGTGACCGTGAGGATGCTGAATCACGCAAGCGCGAACTGGTTTATATCGCCTCCAATCCATATTATCACGTCGATCCTTTGTATTCCAGTATCCCTTATCTGGTGCCAAGAGCAGCTGTTCTTTTGCAAGATATAGGTCAAGCTTTCTTCGATAGTCTATATGTCAAGGGTGTGCCTCTGCATAAGTTGATTGTTACCAGTGTGCTTCGTTCGCAGGAAGACGTAGTGAAACTCCGTCGTCGTAATGGCAATGCCACTGAAAATTCATGCCATCTCTATGGCACAACATTCGATATCTGCTACAATAGGTATAAGACTGTTGAAGAACCTGATGGTCCGGCACGCCGACAAGTCCGCAATGACACGTTGAAATGGGTATTATCGGAAGTTTTGCGTGACATGAGGGAACGTGAACGATGCTATATCAAATATGAGGTGAAGCAAGGGTGCTTTCATATGACAGTTCGCTAATACAATAAAGGTCTGCAAATGGATTGCAGACCTTTAAATGCATGAGCGGAATACGGGAATCGAACCCGCCTCCCAGGCTTGGGAAGCCCGTGCACTACCGATGTGCTAATTCCGCTGATTCCTGAATTCCAATCTCTTAGGAGCCGATACCCGGACTCGAACCGGGGACCTACGCATTACGAATGCGTTGCTCTACCAACTGAGCCATATCGGCAATCCTTTTACCTCTTGTACACCCGCAGGGGCTCGAACCCTGGACACCCTGATTAAGAGTCAGGTGCTCTACCAACTGAGCTACGGGTGCAATCAACTTTTCAAAAAGAAAGGAGGATCGCTTTCCTCCTCATTGTGTATTTTGTGTACACCCGCAGGGGCTCGAACCCTGGACACCCTGATTAAGAGTCAGGTGCTCTACCAACTGAGCTACGGGTGCATCCTTTTCTTAAGCGGGTGCAAAGGTACTTACTTTTTGCGATATAACCAAACTTTTTGCGGATTATTTTCTAAAAAAAGTATTATTTATCATAATGCCGATTCTCGAATAAATATATTTTGAAAAGTTTCTCACATATTTTTAATATATAAACCATAAAGATTGTGATTCGTCATTTTATTAATGCTTAGAAATTTAGAAAACATCTCGTTCTTCCAAAACTTTGAATTTCGTGCGCTTTTGATTGAGCGATTCAAAATCCAAAAGAAATGAAGCACAATCTTGTTCGTTCACTTTGCATTTCGCCAGAGTTTTGCCTATAGGACTGATTATCGCGCTGCAACCACGATAATGATTATAACAGTCATTGCCCACACGATTACAGCCAATCAGATAAGCCTGATTCTCGATAGCCCGTGAACGCGTCAGAATCTGCCAAGCATTCTGACGACTTTCAGGCCAGTTGGCCACACAGATAATCGCATCATACGGATATTGGGCATTATAGCGGCTCCATACAGGAAAACGAAGATCATAGCACGTCACAAGCAGAAATCTGAATCCTTCGTAAACGACAACTGTATGACTATCCCCCGGCGTGTAATATTGGTCCTCATGGCCATATGAGAACAGATGATGTTTATCATAATATTGAGCCATCCCATTTCTACCATCCACAAAGTAATGTCGGTTCCTATAATTTCCGTCGACGTGAATCGCCAGGCTGCCGCAGATAGCGCAATGCAGTTCATTTGCCTTGGTCTTCATCCATTGCAATGCGATGGACGAGATTTCTTCCTCGGCAATCCCATGAGGATCAGTTGCAAAGCCGGTGCTCCACATTTCCGGTAATACGTAGAGGTCAGAATCAGGCTCTTGAGCCACCAATCGTTCTACGCGTACGATATTTTCCTGAGGGTTCCCCCACTCTATATCTGTCTGCAATATTGTAACTTTCATATTCTTATTTAATATAGAAATCCTTTGTCATTTCACGATACCATTCACTCCTTATATTTGGCGAATTTTCAATCACGACTTCTTTTTTAACTAATTCTTTATAAGGCTGTTTTGCAAATTCTATCAAGTATCTCTTAATAGTCTTTCCTTCAATCGTTCTAACACCATAGATACGTGTTAGGAAGAAACCGGCCATATGGGCTTCACTTTCCAATTGTTGAAAATAATCATTCGGAATTATCACAGAGAATAGCCCCTTGTCAGACAATAACCGCCAGGCTGCTTTCATCAGCTGTTGGTAACTGAGCGACAAGGTATGCCTTGCCTGTGTTCGCTGATCATCCGGACACGTCAAAGCATGGTTGAAATAGGGCGGATTACATACAATTGCGTCATATCTCTCCCCTACCTCATATTCATTCACGTCGGCCTGACACACCTGAATCCGGTCGGCGAAAGGCGAGTGTTGTACATTGTCCGTTGCCTGCGCAACGGCCTCCACATCGATATCGATGGCTTTCACCAGAGCTTTCGGATAGCGTTGCGCAATCATTAGCGCTATCAGTCCCGTACCTGTACCGATATCCAGTATCCGCCCGTCTTCACGAGCCGTTTTTGCCCAGGCCCCGAGAAGTGTTCCGTCGGTTCCCACCTTCATGGCGCAGCGGTCCTGATGTATAACGAATTGTTTGAAAGTAAAGCTATTTCGACTCATAACTTCTATCTGGCATACTTTCTTATTCTGCGTATTCTGAGAGGTTCGTATTGTTGTGTTTCTCATGATCTGCGTAGGCACGCATATTCATCAGAATATCGAAATTGTCATCCTTCTCAAAGAAGATGTTGGCTACTTTCCATTGACCATCCTCCACCTGCATCAGCCAGCGTATTGGAATACCCTTGATGGTAACTGCATCCTTCACCAAGAATCTGACATCAGCCGTGCCGTTTGGATGCATCTTGATTTGAATACTATCTGCACTGACCATTCCCTCGTAACAGTCGTAAGTCCAGGGATCCAACGGTCCTTCATCACCGAAATCGAAGAATCCGCCGCACTCGCACTCGCGGTCGATGGCAATCACTTCATTACGTACGCGTTGCCACTCCTTGCTGCCGAATAGACTGTCTAACGTAGGCATATTCTCATCATAATGCTGCCGTTGCTCATTCCAATAGGCATAGACGGCATTCACTTGATTCTTGACTGCCTCGACGGTGTTTAATGTGTCAGTCTTATTTGCTACAATTGAATCGACCTCTGAAGACGCATTGTTCGGACGAATGGTGCTCACGTTCGTCTTCTTACTACAGGATGTTATTGCCGCAATGGCAAACAGTAGAAATAGAATCTTTTTCATTTAATTCTTACTCATAGTTTTTTTCGACTGCAAATTTAGCGAAAATATATGAGAAAAACAAGAAGTATGAAAAAAAACTCTTCAGTATGATGACGTTCATCGTCCAGTATCTTTCCTGTTCAGGTTTAACAATAACACGCCTGCAAGGGCTAATAACAGTCTAGTCGCAGAAAACACTTTCGCTTCGACACAAAGAATTATGAACAGTGTCAGGGCAATGCCTGTTAATGTAATCAGCCAAGTCAATACTTCGCAAACGAAGGACGGATTATCACTAGCAACAGGCAAAGCCGTTATGTAAATGACAGCTATGCCGTATATAGTCGAGAGTATCGGCATCAGGGGTTTAAGAAGGTTGGCTGCTTTGTTCATAGCGTTCTTTATATCTTCTTTAGCTAATAATTCTTATTTTTTTTGCAAAGATACTGATAATTCCGCAATATTTACTACTTTTGCAACAAAAGTTGTGTTGATTGCATGATTGATTTTGTCTTACGTTTAAAGTGTATTGTGATATAATGATAAGAAAAGCAGCTAAAAGAGATGTTCAGGCTATCATAGAGTTGCTGCACCAAGTTGATATGGTGCATCATGTTATACGCCCTGATTTATTCAAACCTAACACAACAAAGTATAACGAGCAGGAACTTGAAACTTTGCTCGAAGATGCGAGTAAACCCATCTTCGTTTATGATAAAGGTCAAGTCCTAGGTCATGCTTTCTGTATGATTACAGAGGTAAAGGATGATAAGTTACTCCAGAACATTAAGACGCTGTATATTGATGACATCTGCGTAGATGAAAAGGCTCGTGGCAAACACGTCGGAACTGCTTTATATAAGTTTGTCTGTGACTATGCAAAGTCTATAGGTTGTAACAACATTACCCTGAATGTATGGGAAGGTAACAACCCTGCACTAAGTTTCTACAGGAATATGGGCATGAAGGTACAAAAGACAACTTTGGAAATCTTTGTTTAAAATATAGACGTTATCTCCATAAGTAATCATCATTACTCTTTGCTTCATAGCAGTCTTCATTCTGCTGTGCTGTATCTTTGATGCGATGCGTTGCCGTTGTTCTGGCATCAGCAGCAGAACCTCGCTGATGGTATAGGAGAAGAAATCATTTTCTTCCATAACCGCTACAAAATTACACATTTTTACAGACATAAAAGCGGAAAATCTGTTAAATCCGTAAAATGGGTTGATTTATCAGTAAATCGGTTAGGCCATATATGACGGATTCGCCGTACCTTTGCAGTCGAAATAAGAAACAAACTTTAAAAACAGCAAAGATATGACTAAGATAGCATTAGGAACCTGGGCCTGGTTTGCAACGATGATTGCAACTGCGACAATGGCTCAGGGCGTGGTCGATGTACATAGCCACATCATCACTCCTGAGTTTGTCTCGTCACTCGAAAAAGAGGGACGACTGATGGACGAGGGATTCCCCTTGCCAGAATACAATGTGGAGAGTCATCTGAAGTGGATGGACGAAGCCGGTGTTCAGACATCAGTCCTGACATTAGCGGCTCCGCAGCCGACATCCGCTCAAACGGTTAGACATGCCAACGAGACTACTGCTCGCATCAAACAGGAACACCCAGGCAGATTTCTGTTCTGCGCTGCTATCCCCCTGCCCGATGTCAACGTCGCCATCCGCGAAGCCATCTATGCACTCGACACGCTGAAAGCCGACGGTATCAAACTGGCTACAAACGTAGGTGGTCAATACCTTGGTGCGCCCGAACTCGATACGCTTTTCTCTGTCTTGAATGAGCGGCGTGCAGTCATCATTCTGCATCCCCATCGTCCAGAACCCTTCAATCGTCAGGTGATGCTGCAGACGCCGCTTGCGATGCAGGAATATCTCTCGGAGACTACCCGCGCCGTGACGAACATGATTTCACGAAATGTACTGGCCCGCTATAATAATATTAAGGTGGTGGTGCCTCATTGCGGTGCCTATCTGCCACTGGCCATACCCCGCATGAAGTCGCTGACGCCCGTGATGCAGGCCAACAAGATGGTAGGTAAGATTGATTACGAGGTTAACCTCCGAGCCCTCTACTACGACCTTGCAGGAGCACACTCGCCTGAGGTCATCCGGATGATGCTCACCATCACCAAACCCGACCACCTGCTCTATGGCTCTGACTATCCCTACGTTGCCTCACAGGTGCTCACGCAGAGTCTTGCAAGGATGAAACAGTATTTAAGTGGCGAGACAGACCTCGCACCATTTCGCGAGATGATCCTCTACCAGAATGCCAATGAATTATTTAAATAACAGATGTATATGAAGAAATTATTGTTTTTCGCTTGTACTATGCTTACATTGCTGTGTACAGACGTAACGGCAAAAACGCTTGTGGTTTACTATAGTTATACAGGCAACTGCCGTGAGATTGTAACCACGCTTACTAGCCAAATTCAGGCTGACGTGCTGGAGATTCAGCCAGCCGAGAAGGGACTGAAGTACGAGGCCAACAATTACGCATTGGGTACACAGTTACTCAATGCCATCAAGGCCAACCCCAATGATGCCGCGAGCTATCCAACCATCGACCCCGTAGCGACATCGTTGAACGATTACGAAACTATCATCATCGTTACGCCACTCTGGTGGAGCCAGATGGCGGCCATCATGCAGACATACCTATTCAACTATGGTCCACAGATGGCTGGCAAGAACGTCGGACTGATAGTGTCGAGTGCGAGCAGCGGCATCAGTGGCGTGGTCGCCGACTGCAAGCGTCTTGTGTCTGACGGTAAATACTTCAGCGAGAATCTCTGGATGAATCACTCCAATCACTCCAACCGCAGTACGCTGATTCAGAACTGGCTCACTGCCATTAACTATAATACTGTCGCCAGTATCGGCGAAACCAAAACCGCGGCAACAGCACCCGTCCGCATCTACGACTTAGGCGGTCGACTGATGGTTGAGGAACCATCGAAGGGTCTATACATTAAAAATGGCAAGAAGGTTATAAGATGATGAGACAGTTGGTAATGACGACAGCAATGATGGCTTTATCGGCTTGTACAGCTGGGGCACAGGATGAAAGAATGGTGCTCATAGAAGGTGGTACGTTCCAGATGGGAAGCCCAGCTACAGAGCCGGAGCGATATGCTGACGAGACACTCCATGAGGTGACGGTGGCCGACTTCATGATGTCGCGAACAGAGGTGTCGCAGCAGGAGTATGAGCGTGTGATGGATAAGAATCCAAGTGAACATAAAGGCAACAGTCTGCCTGTTGAGAATGTGACGTGGTATGATGCCGTCGCCTACTGTAATGTACTGAGCCAGCAGGAGGGGCTGACACCCTGCTACACTGTCAGCGGCACCACTGTCACTTGGCACCTCAATGCCAATGGTTATCGCCTGCCAACGGAAGAAGAATGGGAATATGCAGCGCGTGGTGGAAAACAGACGCCCTTTAACTTCGGCGACTATGTACACGACTCGGAGGCCAACTGCTACAATGCCTACGGCTATAACAACGATGCCAGTGGACATTGGGTGAACGGCTACCTGCAGCATACGGTGGAAGTAAACAAATACCCCGCCAATGCCTATGGACTGCGCAATATGCACGGCAACGTGGCTGAATGGACTTGGGACTGGTATACAGCATACGGCACTCATCCCGAAGAAGGACACTATAAGGTGGTTCGCGGTGGTGGATGGAACGATTTCCCCAAGCATATCCGTTCGGCCTATCGCTGTGCCTTCCCTGCCGACGTGCCGCTCTATGCCACAGGTTTCCGTGTGGTACGTAGTGCCACTGCTGCTTTAGGCGAAGTGAAGAGCGTCAGCTCAGCTAAGGCCAATAATCCTGGTGGCAAGGTGCTCATCGCCTATTTCTCACAGACGGGCAACACCGACGGACTCGCAAAGATGATCCACGAGATGACGGGCTACGACATCTTCCGTATTGAAAGAGCGACACCTTATTCCGCCACCTACAACTCACAGGGACTCTATGCCGAAGCACTCACGGAATATCGCAATCAGGCAGTGCCGGAACTGAAGGCCTACGTGCCCAACTTGGCCGACTATGATGTCATTCTGCTGGGCTACTGCAACTGGTGGGCCTCTATTCCCGCCCCTATCCGTTCATTCCTCATGCACGATGATTTCAGCGGCAAGACCATCGTGCCCTTCTGCTCGATGGGGGGCGGACGTTTCGGACAGACCATCAGCGCCATTGCCAAGTTGGCTCCCGAGAGCGTCATCCTCAAAGGTCTCGATGTCACCTACTCCTCCTACGACCGCACGGCTATCCGCTCATGGCTCGACGGCATCACAAAGTATCAGCAGACATCTGGCATTCGTACCGTGAAATCTGAAAATGCCAACAGCAAAGGGCTCTATTCACTCAATGGCCAGAAGGTGACAGAGCCGCGTAAGGGTATCTATATCATCAATGGAGAAAAACGCATATTAGAATAAATCATGATAATAAACGACAAATGGATAAAAGAAGAATTATAATGCTGTTTGCCCTTGTGCTTTCCATCACGGCAGTAGCACAAGAAACGATATTTCCAGCGAAGTTTACGGCTCCTGCTGAGTATAACACAGGCAAGGTACATATCTCTGTACTGAGCCGTAGTGAGCATCAGATGACTACCAACTTCCTTTTCGAACGCGGTAGTCACAATTCGTGGCACTATCATCCCAAAGCCACTCAGGTGCTGATGGTGCTCAACGGTGAAGCCTACTATCAGGAAGAGGGGAAACCCAAGCAGTTGCTCCGCAAGGGTGACGTGGTAACCACGGCTCCGAATGTGCGACATTGGAATGGTGCAACCCCATGGAGCGACTGCGAATGCATGACCGTCAGCGACCTCGTACCTGGTGAGGAGCATGCGGTGCAACTGAGAAAAGTGACAGATGAGGAATTCTCAGCCCCGATAATATATGAAACAATGATAGTCCGCCTTGCTGAAATCGAGGTCTATCCGCAACATATTAAAGATTATCTCGAATATGCCAACGAGGTGGATCGTCTGAGTGTGGAACGAGAGCCTGGTGTCGTCTGTCTGTTTCCGATGCAGAGTGCCGAGGATTCCACAAAGATTCGCATCCTGGAAATCTATGCCTCCGAGGATGCCTATCAGCAGCACCTAAACACCGACCACTTCCAGAAATACAAGCAGGGCACGCTCCACATGGTGAAAGACCTGAAACTGCCTACGATGAAGCCACTCGACCCCGAAACAATGAAACTGATATTCAAAAAGCAGAGATAATATGGAATACGTAAAACTTGGGAACTCAGACCTACGTGTGTCGCGCATCTGCCTGGGCTGTATGGGCTTCGGCGACCCAACCATCGGACAGCATTCATGGACGATTGGCGAGGAGCCGACACGTGAGATTATACGCCGATCACTCGACCTTGGCGTGAATTTCTTTGATACGGCCATCGCCTATCAGTTGGGAACATCCGAACAGTATGTGGGGCGTGCCTTGCGTGATATGGCCAAGCGTGACCATGTGGTGGTAGCTACAAAATTCCTGCCGCGGACCGACGAGGAAATCCAGCAGGGCATCGGTGGCCATCAGCATGTGCTGAACTCCATCGACCTGAGCCTGCAGCATCTGGATATGGACTATGTCGACGTCTACATCTATCACATATGGGACTACAAGACGCCTGCCGAGGAGATTCTTGAAGGCATGAACGAGGTCGTTCGCATGGGCAAGGCCCGCTACATAGGCATTGCCAACGTATATGCCTACCAACTAGCGAAGATGAATGCGCTGGCAGAGAAACGAGGCTGGGCAAAGTTCATCAGCGTGCAAAACCACTACAACCTTATTATGCGTGAGGAGGAACGCGAGATGCAGCCTTTATGCCGTGAGGACAACATCGCACAGACACCCTATAGCGCTCTGGCCTCCGGCAAACTGGCCAGGCACCCGGGTGAGACCTCGAAGCGTCAGAAGGAAGACGCGTTCATGCACTTCAAGTACGATGCCACTGCCAAGCAGGACAATCTGGTAGTGGAGCGTGTCGTAGAACTGGCCGACCGCTATGGTGTGGAGATGACGCAGATTTCGCTGGCCTGGCTATTGACGAAAGTAGAATCGCCCATCGTGGGAGCCACCAAACTGCACCACATCGAGGGTGCAGTGAAGTCATTTGATGTCCGTCTGACCGCCGATGACATCCGCTACTTGGAAGAGCCTTACGTGCCTCACAACCTTTCCGGCGTGATGGCCGTCAACAAACCCACGATGACTGAGGAACCCGTCTGGGTGGCAGCAAACAGAAACAAATAATCATTGAAAGTGTCACTCTGCATAATCAGATAGTTTCTTCTTGACGCCGTCACGATAATAGAAATATCCCTTACGTAACCTAATGGGACCATTATAGCTCTTGCAGGCCAGACGGTGGTTGATGGAACAGTCACCCACCAAATCGCCATTCTGGTCAAGATGGAGAGACAAAAGGATCTGGTTCTCAGGAGAAAATTCGTCGTCGGCACCCTCATTCACAGTCAGGTGCTCGCCATTGAAGGTAATCGTGGTATGGTCGAAGCCATACATGCGATAGACATCACACTGCTTTGCCCTCAGTCCTTTGCCGGTCATCTCCAGATCCAGCAACAGTTCAGGGCAGTCTTCGCCAACCCAACCCCAACTGCCTGTAAGCGTTTTTGCCTTTTCATGTACCTCCTTTCCTTCCTTGATTGTACGACGGAGATATGCCTTGTCATCCTCGCCGTCATCAGACGGACTGAAATCATCAATATACCAGTCATTACGTTCATAACGTAGGGCAATCGTATTTTCCGTATCGCTAAAATTGTGGATGACCATGTCAACGAGAGCCGTTGAGTCTGTTACATTATAGACTTTTACCACCTTGTAGCTCCAATTATCAGAGATATCCTGTCCGCGTACCCAGTAATCGTAGTCGTAGAGGATGTCGCCTGTCTCGTCACAGATTTCCAAAGCCTGCTGCATGAGAGCATAGTAACGTTCGGAGCAGTAGGCACTGTCAAAATCGAAAGGCATATAATTATAATTCCGATTTCCGTCAGCATCAGTAGTGATCTTGCCCACGAACTTGTAGATGGTATCGATGCGCTGACAGATATAGGCCACAGAATGCTTGTCGACAACAGAGTCGTCAATGGAGTCCACAACCAAAGAGTCTGTATCACTTACAGCTTTTCCTGTCCTATTGCAACATGCAATCAGTAAGCATGCAGCTATTGCACAAAATATGGTATCCTTCATAAGTTAGTCCAAATATCTGCTTTCTTGTTTTTACTCCCCTTCCCACTCTTTTACCATCTTTTGGGTACTATCTTCAGCCATGTGACGCACTGTCCGCTGAAGGGGACGAGGGCCGTGCAAAGCAGAAAGGCGATGGTGAAGAAAAAACTATTATTCGTCATATCATATAGATTTTATTATTCCTTATTATATTACAAAACTAGCTGCAAATATAGCAATAATTCTGCAATTATTCGTATCTTTGCAAATAAATCATGTTACTTCCTTATATAATCGGATGGAGTAACACCAAAATGCTTCTTGAACTGGCGTGTGAAATGCTGGGGATAGTCGAATCCGAGACTTTCTGCAGTCTCTGAGATAGTTGCCCCACTCATCAGGAGCTGCTGGGCACGCTGCATGATGAAGCGACGGATATGTGAGGTTGCAGAGTCGCCCGTCAGTTCACGGATCAGGTCACCGAAATAGTTGGGAGAAAGGAATAACTGCTGGGCACAGTATTTCACGGTAGGCAGTCCCATTTGTCGCTGTATGCCATCATCATAGTATTTTTGTAACAGATGCTCGAAGCGAGGCAATAGGTCTGAGTTTGTCGAAGTGGCAGACGTGGAGAGTTGGAGCGCATAATAGCGAGCCACGAGTTCCAGCACCTGTTCTATCTGTGAGGTAACGATTCGTAGGGTGTGGCTGTCCTCATCGAGAAGCAGTTCCTTACGAATCTCATCCAGCAGGATAACGATGCTTTGCCGTTGTTCAGGTGTCAGCAGCAGAGCCTCGCTGGTGGTATAGGAAAAGAAATGATAGTCAGCCATGCGACGGCCAAGTTCGGTGTTACGCAAAAGTTCGGTGTCGAAGAGCAGTGCCCATCCTTTGGTATGGATTTCCTCACCCATGTCTGTCTTGCCACCTATCTGGCCTGGAGCAACACACATCAGCGCATGGCGATGCAAGACATACTGAAGCTGTCCGTACGACAGATCTTCCAGTTCCTCATCCCCGATAAACATACCATACACATCGTAGTTATTGAGCGAGTGGCGGCAGTGCTCCAACTCGTCGTAGTGGATGACAGAGACGAGCGGATGCAACTCCGGCGCACCAATGTATCGGGCATAGTCGTTGACGCGGTGAACTCTTAATATCTTCTCCATAACTGCTACAAAATTACACATTATTTCCGACATACAAGCATAAAATCTGTTAAATCCGTAAAATGGGTTGATTTGTCAGTAAATCGGTTAGGCCATATGTGACGGATTCACTGTACCTTTGCAGTCGAAATAAGAAACAAACTTTAAAAACAGCAAAGATATGAGTAAGATAGCATTAGGAACCTGGGCCTGGGGCGCAGGAGCATTCGGTGGAGACGCCGTGTTCGGGAGTAAGACTGACGTAGATAACCTGAAGCCTGTGTTTGATGCAGCGATGAAAGCGGGGCTGAACCTCTGGGACACGGCTACCGTCTATGGTATGGGCGAGTCGGAGAAGATTCTCGGAACATTCGTAGCAGGCGTGAAGCGTGAGACGGTGGAGGTGTCAACCAAGTTTACCCCACAACTTGCCGAAGTTTATGACAACAGCGTGGAGAAGATGGCCAATGCCTCTATCGAGCGTATGGGCTGTGACTATATCGACATCTACTGGATTCACAACCCGATGGACGTGGAGCGCTGGACACCAGGACTGATTCCCCTGTTGCAGTCGGGAAAGGTGAAGCGCGTGGGTGTTTCCAACCACAACATTGCTGAAATCAGGCGTGCCAACGAGATTCTGGGCGAGGCAGGCTTCAAGGTAAGTGCCGTGCAGAACCACTTCTCCCTACTCTACCGTTCGTCGGAGAAAGGCGGCGTGCTGGATTATTGCAAGGAGAACGGCATCGAGTTCTGGGCCTACATGGTGCTGGAACAGGGAGCCCTCTCTGGTAAATATAATAAGGAGAACCCGCTGCCAGCAGAGAGTGACCGCGGCAAGAAGTACAACCCCGTGCTGCCACAACTGGAGGCACTGACCAACGAGATGACCGCCATCGGACAGAAATATGGTGCATCATGCTCTCAGATTGGTATCGCGTGGGCCATCGCCAAGGGAACGCTGCCCATCATCGGAGCCACGAAGGAGCGTCACGTCGTAGAGGCTGCCGAGGCTGCCAAGATTCAGCTGACTGCTGAGGAAATCGCCAAACTCGAAGCCCTTGCCGATGCCACCGGCATCGATACCCGTGGCGGTTGGGAACACAGTATGGAGTAGCCCCCAGCCCCTCTCTAAATGGATGGGAGTAAATAGACTCAGGATGAAAAGGATTAGAACTATTTTATTTGCAACAATGATTGCAACTGCGACAATGGCTCAGGGCGTGGTGGATGTGCATAGCCACATCATCACTCCTGAGTTCATCTCGTCACTTGAGAATGAGGGACGACTGATGGACGAGGGATTTCCTTTGCCAAAATACAATGTGGAGAGTCATCTGAAGTGGATGGATGAAACTGGTGTCGAGACATCGGTTCTGACGTTGGCGGCACCACAACCTTCGTCTGCAGAAGTAGTGAGACAAACTAATGAGGCTGCTGCTCGTATCAAGCGCGAACATCCAGGGCGGTTCCTGTTTTGTGCAGCACTACCCCTACCCGATGTGAATGCCGCTATCCGCGAGGCCATCTATGCACTCGACACGCTGAAAGCCGACGGCATCAAATTGGCCACGAACGTCCGGAACAGCGAGAGCCATCAAGCTTGCTTGAATGGCCGAGTCGTGACGGACGAAGACGAAGTCAATGTTAGCGGGCAATACCTCGGAGCACCTGAACTCGACACACTTTTCTCCGTATTGAACGAGCGACGGGCAGTCATCATTCTGCACCCCCATCGGCCAGAACCCGTGAATCGCCAGGTGATGCAGCAGACGCCGCTTGCCATGCAGGAATACCTCTCAGAAACTACCCGCGCCGTAACAAACATGATTTCACGAAATGTATTGGCCCGCTACAATCATATCAAGGTGGTGGTGCCTCATTGCGGAGCCTATCTGCCACTGGCCGTACCTCGCATGAAGTCACTGACGCCCGTGATGCAGGCCAACAAGATGGTGGGCGAGATTGACTACGAGGCCAACCTCCGAGCCCTCTACTACGATCTTGCAGGAGCACACTCGCCTGAGGTCATCCGTATGATGCTCACCATCACCACGCCCGACCACTTGCTCTACGGCTCCGACTATCCCTACGTTGCCTCGCAGGTGCTCACACAGAGTCTTGCAAGGATGAAG
>JAEEGJ010010840.1_pt1 | contig 23459 bp, 21 predicted proteins | sample 8958761 | NCBI WGS metagenome assembly JAEEGJ01 (sample SAMN16246546, study PRJNA631951) | gut metagenome | biome: gut microbiome; feature: rumen; material: RS-attached | host: Bos | place: Iran: Karaj | collected 2018-10 | reverse complement strand
TTGCATAATTTCATGTGTCTACTCCCCTAATCTACACACTTTACATCTGCATTGCCATTCCTAATGCTTTTTTCTCTTCTTCTCCAAGTTCGAGGTCACATTTGCCTCCCTTGATTTCCTTGGAATATGTATAACATCCGTCACTTCCGTGTACCGAATTAATGATATATCCATTATATTTCTCATCCAGCATCGCAAGAGAAAAGCTGAGTTTTCCTCCCATCTGAGGAAATGCATCATATTTCACAAGGCCGACTCTCTGGAATGTAGTCTCCATCCTTCTGAAAAGGGTCTTAATGTCTCTTTTGTTTTTATCAGTCATTTCTTTTAAAGCGACATTCTGAGAAAAGACCTCTCCAATTTCTTTCTCAAGACTCTTTCCATCTCTTCCTTGCGAGAACTTATTATATCTTTTCTTGAGTTTACTGTGTTCTACAGAAAGAACTATAACAAACACAAGAAGAACAAATACCAAAATCACAAGTGCAGCAAGCACTATTCCCAGGTCCAAACCACCGAGTCCAAGACTCTCCAAAAAACTGCTGTTCATCTTAAACCTTCTCTTCCCCTTTATTTAATCTTAGCAACCAGTCTGTCCAATTCATCATTTGAAAAAAACTCTATCTCAATCTTACCTGCACCGTCACCTTTGCCGGAAACGGATACCTTTGTTCCGAGACTTGCCTTAAGTTTCTCCGCAATATCTTTGTAAAATACGTCGTATTCATTGTTGGCAGGTAATTTAACCTTTTCGGGCTTGCCAAGATTCTTGATAAGTTTTTCAATATCTCTTACCGAAAGACTTTCATCAATTACCTTTTTGGCAAGTCTGTTCTGAGCTTCCACGTCATCCGTTCCGAGAAGAGCTCTTGCATGACCCTCGGAAAGAACGCCGTCAATAAGGTATTTCTGGACTTCTTCGCTTAATTTAAGAAGTCTCATGGTATTGGTAATGGCAGAACGGCTCTTGGAAACCCTCTTAGCCACTTCGTCCTGCTTAAGATCAAACTCAGTCATAAGACGCTTATAAGCCTGAGCTTCTTCAATAGGATTTAAATCTTCACGCTGAATATTCTCTATAAGAGAAAGTTCCGCGATTTCACGCTCTGTGTAATCTCCTTCATAGGCAGGAATTTCCGTAAGACCGGCCATTCTGGCAGCTCTCCATCTGCGTTCACCTGCAATAATCACATAGCGATCGCCCTTTTTCTGCACAGTAATAGGCGAAATAACACCATGCTGCTTAATAGAATCCGATAAAGCCTCAAGAGCTTCTTTATCAAAATTCTTTCTGGGCTGATCGCGGTTTGGCTCGATTTTGCTGATTTTAATGAGAGAGATACTTGCTTTTTCTTCACCGGTCTCGGTTTCCTTTTTGGCAGCCGGTTTTTCTACTGTTTCAGTCTCTCGAATTAATGCATTAAGCCCTTTTCCTAATCCGGATTTCTTTACCGCCATGGAAATTACCTCCTGTTTTTGATAACTTCTTCCGCAAGTGCAGCGTAACTTTCGGCACCGGCAGATTTAGGATCATACTTATTAATAGGCATGCCATAACTGGGTGCTTCGGCCAGTCTGACATTTCTGGGTATAACAGTATCAAAAATCTTCTGTTTTAAAACACTCTTAACGTTTTCAACAACCTGCATAGAAAGATTTGTTCTCGCATCATACATTGTGAAAACAACACCTTCCATATCAAGTTCGGGATTAAGTCTTTCTTTTACAAGATTTACGGTATGAATAAGCTGGCTTAAACCTTCCAAAGCATAATATTCGCACTGAATAGGTACCAAAACAGAATCTGCAGCTGTCATGGCATTAACAGTAAGCATGCTCAAAGAAGGCGGACAATCGATAATTACATAATCGTAATCGTCCCTTACCCAGTCGATTTCTTTCTTTAATATAAATTCACGTCTGTCTGTATCAATAAGTTCGATTTCAACTGCAGCGAGATTGACATTTGAAGGAATAACTGCCACTCCTTCGTATGCATCCTTTATAACACAGTCCTGAACACTGCATTCGCCCAGTAATAACTCATAAATTGTATTTTCAAGTTCATTCTTCTCGATTCCGAAACCGCTGGTGGTATTTCCCTGAGGATCGGTATCGATAACTAAAACTTTTTTTCCTTTTTCAGCAAGAGCTGCAGAAAGATTAATAGATGTTGTAGTCTTACCTACTCCACCTTTCTGATTGGCTATTGCAATTACTCTTCCCATATATTAATAAATCCCTTCTCTTATTTCTTTCTTTTTGACTGCATAGGAAACATTATAGCATGATAAATCGGTGTATACCATATCAGAATCACTATTTATGTTTCACGGAGCCTTATTTTAAATGTTTCACGGCTTTTTCCCCAAGATGTTGGGGTTTAAATGTTTCACGTGAAACATATTTTGGGGTTAAAGTGTCAAACGTGTCAGATGTTTCACGTGAAACACTTATAAATCCACCAAATTGTTTCTTATTGCAAAAACAGCGGCCTGAGTACGGTCGGAAACATCTATTTTCTTAAACAAACTGGTAATATGATTCTTAACCGTTCTCTCGCTGATATCAAATTCTTCAGCAATATCTTTATTACTACGACCGAGAGCAATGTTAACAAGAATCTGCTTTTCTCGTCTGGTAATTTCTTTGGCCTTATCATTATCATCTTCTCGCTTAAGAAGTCTGGCATTAAGCATAGGGATAAGATTGGGCTGAATATATCTTTCTCCGTTGAAAACCGCACGAATTGCCTTAATCAGTTCACCGGACCCGGAATCTTTTAAAATGTAGCCGTTGGCACCAAAGTCAAGCGCATCAAGAAGATACTCAACCTCATTATGAACGGTAAGCATCAATACTTTAACTTTCTTGTTAAGTTTATGAATTTCTTTTAAAAGCTTGGTACCCTGAATATCCGGAAGGTTAATATCCAGAACACAGACATCAATATCTGTATTCTTAACAGCTTCAAGACATTCTTCGCCATCAGAAGCTTGAGCCACAACAGTAATATCAGGCTCAAATTCAATAAGCTGCTTTATTCCTTCCCTTAACATTTTGTGGTCATCCACAAGCATTACCCTAATACTCACTGATTCCTCCTAACAATTACACACAACCCACAAATATGACCGGCCGCGTAGCGAACCGATACAATTTATGCTATTTCGATAAGCCACGACGACTTATTTCAGTTCTATAATAATTTTAGTTCCCCGTGAATCTTCCATTCGTTTGATGGTTCCGTTAATCATGTTGACTCTTTCTTTTAAAATTTTGAGTCCGAAGTGATTGTCCTTCTTAAGATCTTCATCAGAAATTCCTATTCCGTCATCACTTTCCTCTATATAAATACCGGAACCGGCTTCAAGAACCTGAACATTAATATTGTTGCCCTTTGAATGCTTAATAGAATTAATAACCAGTTCCTGAACAATTCTGAAAATCGTAAGTAAAATAAGATTGTCCCTGGAATCTATATCGTCTATACGATAAGTAATCTCCATTGAAGTCCTAAGCTTATACTCTTCCAGCTGATTCTCCAAAGTCTTTCTGAATCCGAAGTCATCAAACTGCATGGGACGTAAATCAAAAATGGTACTTCGAATATCATCTATTGTTTCTTTAACAATCTTTCTGTTGGACTCAAGTTCAAGTTTGGCGCGAACAGCATCATAATCTATAAACTTTTCTGCAAGTTCGAGATTGTGCATCACCAAAGAAAGATTCTGTAAAACCGAATCATGAAGTTCAGCAGCAATTCTCTGTCTGTCTTGTTCCTGAAGACGTAAGAATATTGAAGAATCCTTGGAACTAATTTCCGTCTCTGACTCTTTTTCTTCTTCTTTAAGTTGAGCCGGTTCCGCTTCTTTGTCTGCAATAGTATCGTTTGAATTAAAATAATTCAAGGAATCAATCTTTTTTGTAATACTTCCAAGCTTTTTATAATAAGAACGAAGGGTTTCCTCAAGTTCTTCTATTTCAATCCGCTTTTCATAAACTTGATCTTTATATACCCTGGAAGCGCTTCTGGGCGAAAACATATTATAGTCGTTCTCGTCCTTTTTATTAAGAGACTCAATATAATCCTTGCATTGACGGATTTCAGTCTCTATATCCACAATCTTATCCTGAATTTCTTTTTTGTCATCAAGAAAACTTCTTTTTAATTCAAGCAAAATATTACCGGCTTTTGAATCGGGCATATTATCATCCTCGTCATTTATAAAGGTTTCTTTGAGGGAGTTCCGGCTTTTCTGGGATATTTGTCCGGAGTTTTATTTTCTTTCCTAATAAAAAGAATGGTTCTTTGTAAATCAGAATCGGGTAAGGAAAAAGAATACTCTGATTTTATATTACCACCTAACAAAGATAAAGCGTTAGCGGATAAAGAGATTTCTTCCAAAACTTTCTCAGATTTATAAGCAATAAAGAAACCGCCCTGCTTAACAAAGGGAATACAATACTCGGAAAGCACCGGAAGAGAAGCAACCGCTCTTGCAGCAGAAAAATCAAACTGCTCTCTAAACTCCACTGTCCTTGCCGCATCCTCAACTCTGGCGTGAACCGTTGAAATATCTTTAAGAGAAAGTGATGAAATAACCTCGTTCAAAAACTTAATACGTTTATCAAGTGAATCCATCAATGTAATGCGTAATTTAGGAAAAAGAATCTTAAGACAAACTCCGGGAAATCCGGCTCCCGTACCAACATCTATCAAAGTTTTGCCTGAAAAGAAACTTTCTGCTTCTTTAAAAGTAGAAAAAGCATTAACAATACTCATTGAATCAACAAAATGCTTAAGGCAGACATCTTCAAAATCTGTAATGGCCGTAAGATTAATCTTTTCGTTCCACTCAATCAAAAGCTCATAATACTTCAAAAAAGCATCTAACTGTTCTTTTGACAAATCAATATTCAGTTTTTTCGAAAGAAAAGAAAGATGCTCTTCCTGTGACATATTATTTCTCACTCTGTTTTCTTAATCGCTGCTGTTCAAGATAAACCAGTAATACCGAAACATCGGCAGGAGTTACTCCGGAAATTCTGGAAGCCTGTCCGATATTTAAAGGTCTGAACTGTTTTAACTTCTGTCTGGCTTCCAGGCGAAGACTCAAAACATCATCATAATCTATATCATCGGGAATCAGTTTTTTCTCGGTTTTCTTAAACTGTTCTACCTGATGTTTCTGTCTTTCGATATAACCTTCGTATTTTATGGTAATACAAACCTGCTCGATTACCGCTTCCGGCAAAGAAGGTCTTTCAGGATCTATTTCAGCAAGAGCCTCATAGGATAATTCCGGTCTGCATAAAAGCTCGGGTATGGAAGTACCTGTCTTGAGAGGTGAGCTTTCATACTTTTCAAGAAATTCCTGTATGGGTTTGGAAGCACCGACGATAGTAGATTTAAGTCTAGAAACTTCTTCTTCTATCATTTTTTCTTTTTCAAGAGTCTTCTCGTAATCTTCTTTTGATACAAGTCCAACTTCATAACCAATCTTACGAAGCCTTAAATCTGCATTGTCCTGCCTTAAAAGAAGACGATACTCAGCTCTTGAAGTCATCATTCTGTAGGGTTCTCTGTTGTCTTTGGTTACCAAATCATCAATAAGAACTCCTATATATGCCTGAGAACGGTCTAATATCACAGGTTCTTTTCCTATTATTTTCATAGAAGCATTGATACCTGCAATAATACCCTGAGCAGCCGCTTCTTCATAACCTGAACTACCGTTAAACTGTCCCGCACAGAACATTCCGTGTAAATCTTTAAGTTCCAAAGAAGGTAAAAGCTGATTGGGTTCAAGACAATCGTACTCAATGGCATATGCATTTCTGACAATCTTACAATTTTCAAGTCCGGGGACTGTCCTGTACATCTTTAGCTGAACATCTTCAGGCAAAGAAGAAGACATTCCGCCTACATACATTTCATTGGTGTAAAGTCCTTCAGGCTCTATGAAAACCTGATGTCTTTCTTTTTCCGCAAACTTAACAACTTTATCTTCGATTGAAGGACAGTATCTGGGACCGGTTCCTTCAATGATACCCGCATAAATAGGGGAACGGTCGAGATTGGCTCTTATAATATTATGTGTTTCTTCATTGGTATAAGTAAGCCAGCAGGATACCTGTTCTTTTTGAACAGATTCAGGATCGGTCGAATAAGAAAAAGGAACTACTCTTTCATCACCAAACTGCTCTTCCATCTTGGAAAAATCGATACTTCTTTTATCCATTCTGGCGGGAGTACCTGTTTTAAATCTTCTGAGTTTAACTCCGTTTTCAATTAAATGAGCCGAAAGATTATTGGCAGCCTGAAGTCCTGAAGGTCCGGTATAAGTAATGGCTTCTCCACACAGACAACGGGCTTTCAAATATGTACCGGTACAAAGAATGACTGCCTTGCACATATATGTAGTGCCGGTATAAGAAACAACACCTTTAACAGTACTGTCCTCAACTATCAAATCACAGACTTCCGCCTGTCGGATAGTCAGATGTTCCTGATTCTCCAAAACCTTTCTCATGGATCTGGAATAATCGGATTTATCTGCCTGGGCTCTCAAAGAATGAACCGCGGGACCTTTTGAAACATTTAACATTTTGGACTGAATAAATGTTTTGTCGATATTCTTACCCATTTCGCCGCCCAAAGCATCAACTTCTCTTACAAGATGACCTTTGGAAGAACCGCCGATGTTGGGATTACAAGGCATAAGTGCAATACTGTCAATGCTAACCGTAAAAATAACAGTTTCAAGTCCCAAACGCGCACATGCCAAAGCAGCCTCGCAACCGGCATGACCGGCACCGACGACACATACGTCTACATTTTCAATACAACCGTTTCTAAATGTTTCGCTCATACAAAAACCTACTTACCCATACAAAATTTGGTAAAAATTTCATTTACCAAATCTTCATCCACATCTTCACCTATAATTCTTCCAAGTGAAGAATATGCATTCATTAAATCTATTGAATAAAAATCTTCGGGAAGACCGTCGTTAATACTCCTAAGCACAAGTGTAAAAGAATCCATTGCACTTTTAAGAGCTTCGGCCTGCCTTATATTTGTAATATACAACTCATCCTTTGAAGAAACCACACCTTCCATGAACATTTCTTCAATTACTTTTTCCAAAGAATCTATACCGATAGACTCCTTGGCAGATATTTCCAAAAGTGCATATTCACCTGAAAACATCTTTCTGATATCTTCTTTGTCTATGACACATTCTGAATCAATTTTATTAAGAAGTACAATAACATTCTTATCTTTTATAAGTTCAATAATTTGTTCATCTTCTTGTGTAAGAGGTCTGGTACCATCTAACATAAAAAGAATCAAATCTGCAGTATCGGCATACTTTTTGGCACGAGTAACACCTATGTTTTCAACATAGTCGCTGGTATCTCTGATACCTGCAGTATCATAAAGATTTAAAGAAACATTATTTAATGTAACATGTTCTTCAATCGTATCACGCGTAGTACCTTCAACATCGGTAACTATCGCTCTTTCAAATCCGAGAAGAACATTTAAAAGTGATGATTTACCAACATTAGGCTTGCCCACTATTACGGTATTAATACCTTCTTTTAAAAACTTGCCTTTTTTGGATGATTCATATAAAGAAGTAACTTCTTTTAAAAGGTATTTTACTGTTTCAGAAAGTTTTTCGGGGTAACCGTCAAGACTGATATGTTCCGGATCGTCAAGGGCAGACTCAATAAAAGCTATTTCATAAATAGTCTTTTCACGTAATTCTTTAATCTTTTCGTATAATCTTCCTTCAAGCTGTCTTACACTGTTTTTAAGTGCCAGTTCACTTTGAGAAGAAATAACATCCATAACCGCTTCAGCTTTTGACAAATCGATACGGCCGTTCAAAAAAGCTCTTTTGGTAAACTCACCGGGCTCGGCAAGTCTTGCTCCGTTTTTTAATACCAAATCCAGAATTTTTCTGCACATAAGAATTCCGCCATGGCAGTTAATCTCCACGACGTTTTCTTTGGTAAAAGAATTGGGAGCCTTCATAACAGATACCATAACTTCGTCAACAACATCGTCACCGGAATTAATTAAACCGTAATGAATGGTATGCGAAGAAAAGGACAAAAGTTTTCTTTCTCCGTCCTTTGTTCTGTAAATCTTATCAACTATTTCAACGGAATCGTCTCCGCTCAATCTTATGATTCCGATTCCGCCTTCGCTTAATGCTGTCGAAATTGCGGCTATGGTATTGTGTTCCATAAAATTTACCTATAAAACAGGGTGCCTCAAGCGACCTGCTTAAGACACCCTTTAAATTATTTCTTCATTGTAACAACAACGTGTCTGTAAGGTTCTTCGCCTTCGCTGTGAGTGGTTACAAATTTGTCGTTTTGGAGTGCCGAATGAATTACTCTTCTTTCATAAGGATTCATAGGCTCCAAAGAAACGGACCTCTTTGTTCTCTTAACTTTGAAAGCCATATTCTTTGCAAGATTTTCAAGAGTCTGTTTTCTTCTTTCACGATAGTTTTCGGTATCGATTTTAACTCTGATGTATTCTTCGCTTTCTTTATTGGCTACCAAAGAAGAAAGATACTGAAGAGAATCAAGAGTAGCTCCTCTCTTACCGATTAAGATTCCCATGTCATCACCGGAAAGTTCGATGTCCATGTTATTCTCTGTTTTATCGAAATTGATGTTTACCACAGCTTCAATATTCATAGCTGCCAAAACATCCTTTAAGAAATCTTTTACTCTGTCTTCTACTGAATTTTTAACCTTTGCCTTGATAACTGCAGGTTTGGATTTGATACCAAGAAATCCAGTGGAACCTTCATCAACAACTACATAATCCAATTTATCGCTTGTAACTTTAAGACTCTGACAAGCTTCTGTTATAGCATCGTCTACTGTTTTGGCAGAAAACTCTTTATAATCCATTTTTAGTCCCCCTATTTGTTATTCTTTTCATTGTATTGTTTAACCATATTGGCCTTTGCTGCCAAAGAACCGGACTTGGAAGAATTCTTATTGTAATAATCTGTCGAATTTTTTACTGATTCTTCCTTGTCAATAGGTTTACCGTTTAACATTGCTTTTGATGAACCTGAATTATTGGGTACACCTGCTTTGGTACCAAGAGATTTAGTGGAGATTGAAGCTCTCTGATTAAGCTTTTCGGGATCGATACCTGCTTTTCTGAGTCTTGCATTTCTCTTCTCCACATTTTTCTTAATCTCGGCATCAAGATCAATCTTGTCAATGTGCTTATTAATAACAACCTGCTGAATACTTCTTACAACAGAACCGGCAATCCAGTAAATACCCATACCTGCGGGAAGTGTGAAACAGAAAACTGCGGACATGATAGGCATAAATGTATTCATACCTTTCATGGTAGCTGCCATCTGATCTGCCTGGTCGTTACCGTTATTATTGGCAGTGGGAGTAAGTTTAACGTTAATCCACTGAGTGATTGCCGACAATAAAGGAATCAATACGGCAAGAAGTATAATAAGGTAAGATTTTGATTCAAGTGCATTTCTGATAGTATCCCATGGAGAATAACCAACGTTTATTCCCAAGAAATTGTTATAGCTTTTAAGATTATCCATAGTATTTGTAATGGATGAACTTAAATCAGGGAACTTATCCAAAAGAGTATTCCAGTCTGCTCTTGAAGCTCTGTTTAATACATCAATAATTGTATTATCAACAATAGCGGTATTACCTTCTGCAATAGCTTCAAACTGTTTGTTAAACATTGCTGCGGAACTTAATTCTTTGATTACGTCCAAAGAACCTTCTTTTCCTGCAAGCTTACTAACCAAATCTGAAAATACGTTCTTAACCATGGGAACGTAAGCAGGAATTGCATAGATAACACGATAAAGTGCAAAAAGAATAGGCATCTGAATCAATAACTGAACACAGCTGCCGGTAGGAGAAACTCCGTATTTGGCATAAACTGCCTGAGTCTCCTGATTCATGGCCATCTGGGATTCCTGATCCTTTTTGTCTTTATACTTCTTTCTGATAGCTTCAAGTTCGGGATTCATCTTGGCTTGAAGTTTGGAGAACTTTTGCTGCTTAATGGTAAGAGGCAAAAGAAGAAGATAAATTACAATTGTAAAAAGAATAATTGCAACGCCGACATTTGCAGAATTTTTCCAAGGAAGCCAGTCGAGGAAAATAAAAATACCATTCAAAATAGGTCCAAGTATATATTTGGCGATAGGTCCTAAAATCTTACCGCCATACTGGGTCAAAACTACATAGTTCAATTCATATCCTCCTTACTTACTAAAAGAGAATATTAAGGTACGGGATCGTAACCACCCTTTGATAAAGGATTACAACGAAGTATACGCCAAGCCGCCAATGCTCCACCCTTAACTGCCCCATATTTTTGCACAGCTTCAAGTCCGTACTCCGAACAGGTGGGATAATACGGACATTTAGTAGATTTCATCGGTGAAATATATTTTCTGTAAAGTTTTATCAAAAATATTAATATTCTTTTCATAGTAGTTAACTGTGAATAATTGAATGAAGCTTTCCCAAGTGTAAAAGAGCACTCTCCGTCTCTTTGAAAGAAATGCCTTTGGCATTAACCCTTGCGACGATTACGATGTTTAAACCACTATTAAACACAGCCTCATGTAATCGATAACTTTCTTTAATCAACCTTTTAATACGATGTCTTACTACGCTGTTACCAACTTTCTTGGAAACCGAAATACCAAGATAATTCTTATCAGTGCCATTTTCCTGAATATACATAATAAGAAACTTGTTGGCGTAAGACTTTCCTTGTTTGTAGACTTTTAAAAAATCTAAATTACTTTTTAACGATTCGGTATAAGTCATCTCACATAATCACATAGAAAAAAAGGCCACAGAACTGCGGCCTAAGCTGATAATACTTTTCTTCCCTTTGCTCTTCTGGAAGCTAAAACTTTTCTTCCGCCGGGAGTACTCATACGAGCTCTGAATCCATGAACTTTAGCATGGGACTTTTTCTTAGGCTGAAATGTCATCTTCATATACGAACACCTCCTTACTTATAACCTTAAATTTATAATAAGGTAAATTATATTTTCATAGGAAAATAGCAATACGATTATATTAAAAAGAAATATATACGTCAAGAAAAACCTAAAAAATAAAAATATTAAATTTTTCAGCCCCTATATGATGTTTTTCACATATTTTTAAACTACAAAATGTTGATTTTTACCAATTGTTGAAAACCTGTGGATAAATGTGATTCACATAATATTATCAACAGAAAGTGAATAACTTGTGGATAAAAAGAAAAAATAGGTTTAAAAATTTTAAAAAATTACACTTTTTAAACCAAAACAGGCACTTATAAACAATAAAAACTTATCCACATTTCATTTATTTTGGTATAATATAAAGTGTATTTGAAAAAAATTTATCCACAAAAAGTTTATAAATAGTTGTTGATAATGTGGATAAATAATGAATTGAATTAATTAAATTTTTAGAGTAATATTAAATAGATGTAGTTTTATGTTTTTTTGGAGATTTTTATGTCAGAAATAATGGAAAAATGGGAATCCATAAAAGAAAAGGTACGTGAAGAATTTGAAATATCCGATGTATCTTTCAGAACCTGGATTACTCCATTAAAAATTCACTCGGTTAAAGATGATACCGTTGTTATTCTTATACCTTCGGAAAATGCTCAAAGCTTAAATTATATTAATTCTAAATACGGCAATCCTTTTCATGTAACAATATCTGAAATGTTCGATCATGATTACAAAGTATCTTTCCAGCTTGAAAAAGATTTACCGGCCAATGATTCTGTTATATCTCCCGCAAATAATGTTTATAACATTAATTCGGAAAATGCAAATCTTAATTCTAAATACAAATTTGATACTTTTGTGGTAGGCAGCAACAATAAAATGGCTCATGCTGCTTCTTTGGCTGTAGCCGAGTCACCCGGAACCGTTTACAATCCTCTTTATATTTACGGAGGAGCAGGTTTGGGTAAAACCCACTTAATGCACGCAATCGGTCATTTTATTTTAGAGCAGAATCCCAATAAAAAAGTTTTATACGTTACCAGTGAACAATTTACAAATGAAGTAATTGAAAGCGTAAGAAGCGGTAGTGCAACAGCAATTACCAAATTACGTGAAAAATACAGAACAGTCGATGTATTAATGGTCGATGACGTTCAATTTATAATAGGAAAGGATTCGACTCAGGAAGAATTCTTTAATACCTTTAATGCTTTACACGGAGCAGGTAAACAGATTGTTCTTTCTTCTGATAAACCGCCCAAAAAGATGGAAACTTTAGAAGAAAGATTCAGATCAAGATTCGAAATGGGTCTTATAACAGATATACAGGCTCCCGATTACGAAACAAGAATGGCAATCCTTATGAAAAAAGCGGAAAACAGTGACCGTATTATTAATAAGGAAATAATTGAATATATTGCCACCAATATTAAGTCAAATATAAGAGAGCTCGAAGGAGCATTTAATAAAATAGTTGCTTATTCAAAATTAAACAACGTTGAAATGACTCTTCCAAGAGCCGAAGAAGCTTTAAGAGATGTTATTTATCCGGACAAGCCTCATAAGATTACTCCTTCTTATATTTTAAAAGTAGTTTCCGAACATTACGGAGTAAGCGAAGATCTTATTATATCTGACAAGCGTACCAAAGAAATTGCTTTACCTAGACAGATAATAATGTATCTTTGCAATGAAATGACAGACTGTACTCTTAATGAAATAGGTGATTTTTTGGGAGGAAAAGATCATTCCACCATTATTCACGGTAAAGAAAAAATAGCAAAAGAAATTAAAAAGAATCCTGATTTTGCTTCAAAAATAGAAATAATAAAAAGTAAAATATCCTCAAATTAATCAACATTTTTTAAACATTAATGACTGTTTGATGTGAATATATTTTTTTTAGATTTTCTATTAAAAAAGAATAAGTGGATAATTACCGGTTTATTAACAGCATATATTTTTTTATGAACAAATTTATCATTTAAGAATTTGCTTTATTTTAAAGGATTAAAGGTATTTTCCACAAATCAACAGCCCCTATTACTATTACTGCTAAATTAATAAATAATATATAATAAAAAAAGCAAAACGAATTTGCGAAGGGAGTTATACACATGAAAATTGTTTGTTCAAAAGCAAATCTGTTAAATGGAGTAAATATCGTTTCCAAAGCAGTACCTGCCAAGACATCAATGTCTATTCTTCAATGTATCCTTGTCAAAGCTTCTAAAGGTACCATTACTTTAACCGGTAACGACGGAGAACTTGGAATAGAAACCATCATAGAAGGACAAATACTTGATGAAGGAACAGTTGCTCTTGATGCAAAGTTCTTTTCTGAAATAGTAAGAAAACTTCCCGACAGCGAAGTAACAATAGATGTTGAAAACAACTTTGTTACAAAGATTACCTGTGAAAATTCCAAATTTAATCTTATGGGTAAAGACGGAGAAGACTTTACCGCATTACCTAAGATTAATAAAACAGACAATATTATTTTAAGCGAACTTTCTTTGAGAGAAATAATAAGACAGACCATCTTTTGTCTGGCAGAGAATAATGCCAATCACATGATGAATTCAGAACTTTTCCATGTTAAAGATGATGTTTTAAAGGTTGTTGCTCTTGACGGTTACAGAATTGGTTACAGAAAGATAAGCTTAAAGAATACTTATCCTGAAACAAAAGTTATTATTCCCGGCAAAACCTTAAATGAAATAAGCAGAATTTTAAACGGTGATGCCAATAAAGACGTAGTTATTTATTTTGAAAAGAATCATGTTCTTTTTGAACTTGAAAACACAACTGTTGTATCAAGAGTTGTTGAAGGTCAGTATTTTAACTACGAACAGATGTTAAACAGTGATTATGAAACAAAGATTAACATCAATACAAAAGATCTTTATGAAGCAATTGACAGAGGTACCCTTCTTTTGAGAGAAGGTGAAGTTAAACCTATAGTCATGGAAGTAGGCAATAATAATTTAAATATTTCCATTAAGACAATGGTTGGTAACATGAATGAAAATATTGCCTGCGAAAAGAACGGTAAAGATATTGAAATTGCTTTCAGACCCAAATTCTTCCTTGATGTATTAAAAGTACTTGATGAAGAAAAAATAGATTTATATATGATTAATGCAAAGAGTCCCTGCACAATAAGAGATGAAGGCAATAATTACATATACTTTATTTTACCTGTTAATTTTATTAAGGAATAAAAAATGGAAGTTATTAATTTAAGAGAAGATTATATTAAGCTTGGCCAGGCATTAAAAGCAGCAGGTTTTGTAGAAGACGGTGTTGAAGCCAAAATTGAAATTACTTCCGGCAATGTTTTGGTTAATGGTGAAGTTGACACAAGGCGCGGCAGAAAATTATATGACGGAGATGTAGTAACCTTTAACGGTAAACAGATTCAGATAAAGAAATAAAACTATGTATATTAAATCAATTCAGCTTGATGGATACAGAAATTACAAAAATGAAACAGTTTACTTTGATAAGGGTACCAATATTTTATTTGGTGACAATGCTCAGGGCAAAACCAATGTTTTGGAAGCAATTTTTATGTGTGCAACAACAAAATCTCATAAAGGCTCTAAAGACAAAGAAATAGTCGGTTTTGATGAGAATGAAGCACATATAACTTTATTTTTTGATAAAGCAGGCAGTGAATATAAAATAGACATGCTTTTGAGAAAAGATAAATCCAAAGTTATTGCCTTAAACGGAAGTAAAATCAGAAAAGCCACAGAAATACTCGGACTTTTAAACGTAGTTTTGTTTTCTCCGGAAGATTTAAACATTATAAAAAACGGCCCTTCCGAAAGAAGAAGATTTATTGATATAGAATTGTGCCAGCTTGACAATATATATCTTTATAATCTCACAAAATACAATAAGATTGTTGAACAAAGAAATAAGCTTATAAAAGATTCTTACGACAATAAAGAAATCATAGAAACTTTAAGTATCTGGGATATGCAGCTTGTTTCTTACGGAAATCTTATTATAGAAAAACGTAAAAAGTTTATAGAAGAACTAAATGAAATAATTAAAGAAATTCACTATAAACTTACCAACGGCAAAGAAACACTTGAAATAAAATATGAGCCTGATGTTGAGCCTGAAGATTTTGAAAAAAATCTTAAAAAGGCGAGAGATAAAGACATTAAGCTCAAACAGACAAGTGTTGGTCCTCACAGAGATGATTTTTCTTTTATAGTCAATGATATTGACATCAGAAAATACGGTTCCCAGGGACAGCAAAGAACAGCCGCCTTATCTTTAAAACTATCTGAAATAGAATTAGTCAAAAGAATAACAGGCCACGTTCCGGTATTGTTACTTGATGATGTTTTATCGGAACTCGATAATAACAGACAAAATTATCTTTTAAATACAATCGGTGATATTCAGACTATAATTACCTGCACCGGTTTGGATGAGTTTGTAAATAATAATTTTAGGATAGATAAAGTTATTAATGTTGTAAAAGGAACTATATCCTGTTCAAAATAGGAGGAAGAATGGCAACTGAACCCGTAAACAACTATGGAGCGGATCAAATACAGATACTTGAAGGACTTGAAGCTGTAAGAAAACGTCCCGGTATGTATATAGGAACCACAGCCAGCAGAGGTCTTCATCATCTTGTTTATGAAATAGTGGACAATTCAATTGATGAAGCTTTGGCAGGTTTCTGTACTCATATTGAAGTAGTTATAAATGATGATAACTCTCTTACCGTAATTGATAACGGTCGAGGAATTCCCGTAGGTATTAATAAAAAAGCAGGAATTCCCGCAGTTCAAGTAGTATTTACTATTCTTCATGCCGGCGGCAAATTTGGCGGTGGCGGATACAAGGTATCAGGAGGTCTTCACGGAGTAGGTGCTTCTGTAGTTAATGCTTTGTCTGAATGGCTTGAAGTTAAGATTAAGCAAGACGGCAAAGTTTATCAACAGAGATATGAAAGAGGTAAAGTTTGTTATCCTCTCAAAGAAATCGGTACCTGTCCCGTTGAAGAAACGGGTACAGAAATAACTTTTCTGCCCGATTCTCTTATTTTTACCGAAACTACAATATTTGACTTTGACACCATAAAGCTTCGTTTAAGAGAAATGGCTTTCCTTACAAAAGGACTCAGAATTTCTTTAAGAGACGACAGAAGCGAAGATCATGCAAAATCTTTGGTAACCGACAGCATGATAGAAGAAGCCAAAGAAGCTGCTATGGGCAAAGAAGACGGTGACTCCCAGGTCGACAAACTTTTAAAAAGAGCAATCGAAGATACCGAAGCCCAAAAAAAAGAAAACAGAAAGGAAGTTTCTTTCTGCTATGACGGCGGTATCAAAGAATATGTTAAATATCTTAATCAGAGCAAAGAAGCCCTTTACGGAGATGTTCTTTATTTTGAAGGAGAAAAAAACGGAGTATATGTTGAAATTGCTATGCAGCACAATGACTCCTACAATGAAAGCATTTTCTCTTTCGTAAATAACATCAGTACTCCCGAAGGAGGTACTCATCTTCAGGGATTCAGAAATGCTTTGACAAAAACCTTTAATGATTACGCAAGAGGCGGCAAGTTATTAAAAGATAATGAGCAGAATCTTTCCGGCGAAGATATCAGAGAAGGATTAACTGCTATAGTAAGTGTTAAGATTGAAAATCCTCAGTTTGAAGGTCAGACCAAACAAAAGCTTGGTAACAGTGAAGCAAGAGGCGCGGTTGACAGCATCTTAAGCGAAAAACTTACTATTTATCTTGAGCAGAATCCTGCAATAGGTAAGACTATATGCGATAAATCGATTTTAGCATCAAGAGCCAGAGAAGCAGCCAGAAAAGCAAGAGAACTTACCAGAAGAAAAACGGCTCTCGATATCGGTGCTCTGCCCGGCAAACTTGCGGATTGTTCCGACAAAGATCCCAAGAACTGTGAGATTTACATAGTCGAAGGAGATTCCGCGGGCGGAAGTGCGAAAACTGCAAGAAACAGAGCAACTCAGGCCATTTTACCTTTAAGAGGTAAGATTTTAAATGTTGAAAAAGCCCGTCTTGACAAGATTTATGCCAATAAAGAAATAAAGGCTATGATAACAGCATTCGGTACAGGTATACATGACGAGTTTGATATTACAAAACTTCGTTATCACAAGATAATACTTATGACCGATGCCGATGTTGACGGAGCTCATATATCAACACTTCTTTTGACATTCCTCTACAGATTCATGCCGGGACTTATTAAAGCAGGACATGTTTATCTTGCTCAGCCCCCTCTGTATCAGTTAAAGAAGAACAATAAAGTCTGGTATGCTTATTCCGATGATGAATTAAACAACATTCTTAACGAAGTCGGAAGAGACAGTAACAATAAAATTCAGCGATACAAAGGTTTGGGTGAAATGGATGCCGACCAGCTTTGGGAGACAACAATGGACCCCGAGCACAGAATTTTATTAAGAGTCAATATGGACGAGGATGCTCAGTCCGAACTTGACCTTACATTTACCACACTTATGGGTGACAAAGTTGAACCCAGAAGAGACTTTATTGAATCAAACGCTAAGTTTGTAAAGAATTTGGATATACAGTAAAAATCAGATAACCGGGAGAAAGAATGGACGATCAGATTTTTGATAAGGCACCTGAATTTGATAAGATACACGAAGTCGATTTAAAGAAGACTATGGAATCTTCCTACATCGATTATGCTATGAGCGTTATAGCTGCCAGAGCATTACCTGATGTCAGAGACGGACTGAAACCCGTTCAAAGAAGAGTGCTTTACTCAATGAATGAGTTAAATAACGGACCCGACAAGCCTCATCGTAAGAGTGCACGTATCGTCGGTGATACAATGGGTAAGTATCACCCCCACGGCGATAGTTCTATTTATGGCGCATTGGTTTACATGGCTCAGGACTGGTCACTCAGATATCCGCTTATTGACGGTCACGGAAACTTTGGTTCTGTGGACGGCGACGGTGCCGCTGCAATGCGTTATACCGAGGCGCGTCTTTCCAAAATTTCAACGGAGCTTCTTGCAGACCTTAATAAGAACACCGTAGATTTTGTACCAAACTTCGATGAAACAGAAAAAGAACCTACCGTTCTTCCCAGCAGATATCCCAATCTTTTAGTAAACGGTACTACCGGTATTGCAGTCGGTATGGCTACCAATATACCTCCTCACAATTTAAGAGAGGTTGTGGCAGCAGTTGTTAAGATTATCGACAACAAGATAGAAGAAGACAGAGATACCGATATTGATGAGATATTAAGTATAGTAAAAGCTCCCGATTTTCCTACCGGTGCCATGATTCTCGGAACAAGAGGATGTGAAGAAGCTTACAGAACCGGTCGCGGCAAAATAAGAGTTCGCGCAGTGACCGATATTGAGGAAATGCCCAACGGCAAGAGCCGTATTATTGTTACGGAGCTTCCTTATCTTGTTAACAAGGCCAATCTTATCGAAAAGATAGCAGAACTTGTTAAAGACAAAAAAATCGACGGAATTACCGATCTTCGTGATGAAACCAGCCGTGAAGGCATGCGTATTGTTATCGAGTTAAGAAGAGATGTTAACGCCAATGTTATTCTTAACAAATTATACAAACATACACAGCTTCAGGATTCTTTTGGCGTAATAATGCTTGCGCTTGTCAACAACGAGCCCAAGGTATTAAATCTTTTGGAGATGCTTCAGTATTACTTAAAGCATCAGGAAGATGTTGTTACCAGAAGAACCAAATATGACCTTAACAAGGCTGAAGAAAGAGACCACATTTTACAGGGTCTTCTTAAAGCACTCGATTTTATTGATGAAGTAATTTCAATTATCCGTGCAAGTGCCAACACTCAGGCAGCAAAAGACGGATTAATCGAAAGATTCGGTTTTTCCGATGCGCAGGCTCAGGCAATCGTTGATATGAGACTTCGTGCTCTTACCGGTTTGGAAAGAGAGAAGCTTGAAAACGAACATGCCGACCTGGTTAAACTTATAGCCGAGTTAAAGGCTATTCTGGCTGATGAAAAACTCTTACTCGGAGTTATTAAAACAGAAATTCAGGAAATTGCCGACAAATACGGTGATGAAAGACGTTCCGTAATAGGCGTTGATGAGTATGATATCGTGGATGAGGATTTAATTCCCGATGAAAACGTAGTAATTGCCTGCACAAATCTTGGATATATCAAGAGAATGACCGTAGACAATTTCAAAGCGCAGAATCGCGGCGGCGTCGGTATCACAGGCATGAGACCCATCGATGAAGATTTCTTAAGAGATCTTCTCATGACCAATACCCATGGATATATTCTTTTCCTGACCAACTTCGGAAGAGCCTACAAATTAAAAGTTTATGAGATTCCGGAAGCAAGTCGTGTTGCAAGAGGAACCGCTATGGTTAACCTTTTACAGCTCGGACCCGGAGAAAAGGTTAATGCAATAATACCTGTAGACAGCTTTGATGAGAATAAATGCTTATTCTTTGTCACCAAGAACGGTATTGTTAAAAAGACACCTCTTATAGATTATGCAAATATACGCAAGAATGGTCTTAATGCTATTAACCTTCGTGATGATGACAGACTTATCGAAGTTAAGACCACATCCGCAGGTGACAAAGTATTTATTGTTACCAGAAAAGGTATGTGTATTGAATTTGACGAGCAGGAAGTAAGACCTTTGAGTCGTGCAGCGACCGGTGTTAAGGGTATCGAACTTGACAAGGGCGATGAAGTAATCGGAATGCAGCTTGATCACCAGGGCGATTCACTTCTCTTTGTATCCGAAAACGGTATCGGCAAGAGAACCAATCTCGAAGACTTCAAGATACAGCACAGAGGCGGTAAAGGACTTAAGTGTTACCGAATTACCGAAAAAACCGGAGAAGTCGTAGGTGTCAAGGCAGTTACGGACGAGCACGAGATTATGATGATTACCACTCAGGGCATTATCATTCAGATAAGAATGAGTGATATCAAGGAAATCAGTCGTATCACATCCGGTGTTAAGCTCATGGATTTAAAGAACGGCGTTAAGATAGCCAAGATTGCAAAGGTAAGAAACGGACTCGGTCTTTCCGAAGCATCCTCGGATGAAGAGGATGACGAGGAATACGGCGAAGACATGGAAGACAGAGTCAGGGAAGCCAAAGAAGCCGAGGAAGAAAGTGACGAATAATTAGTTAATGTTCACCCCGCTTGCATGACAAACGGGGTGAATTTGTTGTCAAATAATAATAGTTATACTATAATAATCCACGTGATTTACTAAAAGAGAATGGTTAGATTTAGATTTGGCTAAAAAAAGAAGTGTTTTATTTTACAAGTTTATAAAGAATACAGTATGGCTTTTTTATCCAAAGATTAAAGTTGAAGGCATCGAAAATCTTCCCAAAAACGGGGCCATTGTAGTAGGTAATCATTCCCAGATGAACGGACCTATTATGGGAGAGCTTTATTTTCCGGGTAAATTCTCCATATGGTGCATAGCCGAAATGATGGACAGAAAACTGGTTCCCGCTTATGCATACAAAGATTTTTGGTCCGGCAAGCCTAAAACAGTCAGATGGTTTTACAAATTATTGTCATATGTCATCGCACCTATAGCGGAGTGCATTTTTACAAATGCAGACACTATAGCGGTATATAAGGACAAGCGCATTATCAATACATTCAAGGAATCCTCCGAGAAACTCAAACAGGGCTATTCGGTTGTTGTTTTTCCTGAAGATTATGATGAGCACAATAATATAGTTCACGAATTTCAGCGTGGATTTGTAAATGTTGCGAAAATGTATTATAAAGATACAGGGAAGGATATTCCCTTTGTTCCGCTGTATATATGTCCAAGACTCAAAAAAATGGTTATAGGAAAGCCTATCATGTACAATCATGAGAACAATCCCAAAGAAGAGCAGGACAGAATATGCAATTACCTGATGGATGAGATTTCGGAGATTGCTTACAATCTTCCCACCCACATTGTGGTTCCTTATCCAAATATTTCTAAGAAAGATTATCCGGTCAGCACAAGACCTTAGTTATATTATGAAAAAACCGGCAGTAGATTATACCAAACTCAGATTTTCCAATATCAACTCTCCCGAGTACAGACATTTATGGCTTCTTCTCGGCTGGGTATGGTATTTAACAATGTATGTACTTACGGAGAAATTCGTACCGATAGAAAGATGTCATGAAGTACACAGCATAGTTGACGATATAGTTCCGTTCAACGAATATTTCATCATAGCATACACATCCTGGTACCTTTTAATGGTTGGTTCGCTATTGTATTTTTTATTTTACGATACCAAGAGTTTTGTGAAGGTTCAGATATTCATTATAGCCACTCAGGTAATAGGCATTGCAACCTATATTATCTGGCCTTCGGTTCAGTACTTAAGACCAGCGGCATTTGAGCATGAAAACTTCTGTACGTTTTTACTTGGCTCGATTTATAAAATAGATACACCTACAGGAGTTTGTCCTTCTCTTCATGTGGGTTATTCTTTGGCCATGTTATCTATATGGCTCAAGAAAAAGGATATTAAACCCGTATGGAAAGTCATTATGACTGTCTGGATTTTGCTCATCTGTGTATCGGTTATGTTTGTAAAGCAGCATTCTTTTACGGATGTGTGGGCGGCAGCAGTGATGTGCCTTTTAATAGAAATTGTTATGTTTGGTAAAGACTATTTGAGATTTTTCAAAGAAAGAGGAAAATAAATGGGTAGAAGAAGATGGGGTGACAGAAGAGACGCAAAGCTTATAAGGAATCTTGATTCCATGCATTATATAATGCCTCTTATGTATCCTAACAGATGCGACAATGAAGCATTCATGACTCTTCATATCAATCTTGAGAAAACCGAAGAGTACATAAGGCAGAAGAACAAAGAAAACCCTGACAATAAAATCGCTATTTTTGAACTTATAATAGCCGCTACTCTTAAGACTATAAGACTTCGTCCTCACATGAACCGTTTTATAGCCAATAAGACCATGTATCAGAGAAATGATCTCACAGCTGCCTTTACCGTTAAAAAGAATTTCAGGGATGACGGAGAGGAAACTCTTGCAAGAGTTGAAGCTGAAGACGGTGATACACTTGCATCCATTAACAAGAAAGTCATGGACCAGATTAATTTCTGCAAAATAAGTACCGATCAGTCCACGGATGCCATGAACTTTATTCAGAAGCTTCCAGGCAAGCATTTAATCGGTGCTATTGCAAGATTCCTTGACAGACACGGAAAGATGCCCAAGTCCGTTATAGCTACGGATCCCTATCAGTGTACCGTAGTTCTTACCAACCTCGGTTCTATCGGAATGAATGTAGGTTACCATCATCTTATGAACTGGGGTACCACTTCCATCTTTATCGTTATCGGCAAGAAACATACAAGACCTCATTACGACAAAGAAGGAAATGTGACAATGAGAAGAGAGATGTCTTTGTCAATCACCATTGATGAAAGAATTTCCGACGGATTCTATTACGCAAGATCCATGAAACTTCTCAAAAAGCTTATTGAAAACCCCGAATTACTGGAGCTTCCCATTGAGGAAGAAGTTAAATACTAATAGTTTTTGTCATGTATTAAAATATGACAGATTAAAGTGGAGCCGGATTAAGTGAAAAAAATAACCTGTAAAAGTGTAAAATATGCCATTATTGCATTACATATTTTGTTGACTTTATTTTTTTCAAAAATTGTTTTAAGAAATATCGGCTACAGTGTTTCGGGTACCAAGGTAGTAAACGACATAGTAAGCGTAAAAACCGAAACGGTAACTGCGTTTATTTTTTCTGAATTATTCTCCATATTGCTTGTTTTTTGTATTTGGAATCTTGTGTTTTTTCTGATTCAAAATTTTAAAAGAGATTATATTCCGTTTATCATTATTTATGTATGCGGAGTATTGTTTCTTTTTCTGATATGGCCGGAAGGTTTTACAAACAGAAGAATGCATATGGAGGATAATTTAACTACATTTGCCACAGCTATCAGACTTATGCCTGATTACTGGCATTCTTTTTATTCAAGCATAGTATATGCGGCCTGTATGTTTGTTCTTCCTTTCAGGTTTTCTATTTCTTTTTTCCAGTGGTCATTTTTTTTCTTTTCTTTTTCATATATATTTTTTAAGGCAGGAAAATATTCAAAGAAGAAAAGATACCTGTTATTTGCCGTTTTTTGTTTTCCCAATGCACTTGAATTTATTACCTACAGCCACAGAGTCTGTATGTATATGATAGCTATATCTATTTATATCGCTATTATTGTGTTTGATATACTTGAAAAGCGCAAAAGAACAATTCCGGAACTTATGGGGATAGCGTTTCTGGCTGCTTTTTTGAGTATCTGG
>JAEEGJ010010837.1_pt1 | contig 23463 bp, 13 predicted proteins | sample 8958761 | NCBI WGS metagenome assembly JAEEGJ01 (sample SAMN16246546, study PRJNA631951) | gut metagenome | biome: gut microbiome; feature: rumen; material: RS-attached | host: Bos | place: Iran: Karaj | collected 2018-10 | reverse complement strand
GCAAAAAAAGAGTCCAACGATGTTACTCATTGAACTCTTTGCGGAGAGAGAGGGATTCGAACCCCCGGTACCTCTCGGTACGGTAGTTTTCAAGACTACTGTAATCGACCACTCTACCATCTCTCCAATGTTCTCTGACCTAATGGTCTGAGTGTGGCGTTGCAATCGTTTTCCTTGAAAGCGGGTGCAAAGGTACAAAAAAAATTAAAGATTAAACATTAAACATTAAAAATTTTTGTGATTTTAACTATTATTTGTACTTTTGTACCATGATTTATCCGCAGAACTACGAACAGAAGATAGGATTCGACGAAATACGTCGTATGCTGAAGGAGCACTGCCAAAGCTCGTTGGGACGGGAGAGGGTTGACGAAATTGCCTTCTCTGCCGATGCCAACGTGGTGAACGAACAGATGGCACAAGTGCGCGAAATGCGTCGTCTGATGCAGGCTCAAGAAAAGCCTGAGATGAACTATTTCTTCGATGTTCGTGAGTCCGTGGCTCGTATTAAGTTGGAGAACACGCACCTGGAGGAAGAGGAGCTGTGGGACCTGCGCCGTTCGTTGGAAACGATTGGAAAAATCGTAGATTTTTTGAATCGTCCGGCGGATGCGGAGAGAGAGGGATTCGAACCCCGATACCTTTATCCTACGCTGCATCGTTTGGCGGAAGATGTGATGACTTTTCCGGCCATGATTCGCCGCATTGACTCTATTCTGGACAAGTTCGGAAAAATCAAAGATTCTGCATCGATGACGCTGGCGGGCATCCGTCACGATATGGAGCAGACGGCAGGCTCCATCTCGCGTACATTATATACTATATTGCACGCGGCCCAACGCGAGGGTTTGGTGGCTCAGGACACGGCTCCGACGTTGCGCGACGGGCGACTGATGATTCCTGTGGCACCAGGCATGAAGCGTAAGATCAACGGTATCGTACACGACGAGTCGGCAACGGGAAAGACGGTATTCATCGAGCCTGCAGAGGTGGTGGAGGCGAACAACAAGGTGCGCGAATTGGAGGCCGCTGAACGGAGGGAGATTATCCGTATTCTGACTGTATTCTCAGACGAGTTGCGCCCCCATGTGCAGGAAGTGCTGGACTCGTACCGTTTTCTGGCTCAGATTGACCTGATTCATGCCAAGGCGGAGATGGCTGAGCAGATACAGGCCTTTGAACCCGAGGTAAAAGCCGAACCCACGATGGACTGGATTCGTGCCATCCATCCGTTGTTGCAGCGGTCGCTGGCGAAACAAGAGAAGAAGGTCGTGCCACTGGACATCAGGTTAGAAGGAGACAAGGAGACAAGGAGACAAGGAGATAAGAATATTGGCCGTCTCCTTATTATCTCCGGTCCGAATGCTGGTGGTAAGTCGGTGTGTCTGAAGACGGTGGGACTGCTGCAGTATATGTTGCAATGCGGACTGCCGATTCCTATTGGTGACCGTTCTACATGTGGTATATTCCGCAACATCATGATAGACATCGGTGACGAGCAGTCGATTGCCGACGATTTGTCGACGTATTCGAGTCATCTGCTGAATATGAAGAACATGATGAAGCAGGCCGATGGCCATACGCTGCTGCTCATCGATGAGTTTGGCGGCGGTACGGAGCCGGCCATTGGTGGAGCCATTGCCGAAGCCGTGCTGAAGCAGTTCTGGAAGAAGCAGGCCTTTGGCGTCATCACTACCCACTATCAGAATCTGAAGCACTTTGCCGAAGACCACCCAGGTGTGGTGAACGGCGCAATGCTCTACGACCGTCATCAGATGCAGGCGCTGTTCCAGTTGTCGATTGGTCAGCCAGGTTCGAGCTTTGCCATAGAGATAGCCCGTAAAACCGGTATTCCCGAGGAAGTGATCAACGATGCGTCGGAGATTGTTGGTTCGGAATATATCCAAAGTGACAAATATCTACAAGACATTGTCCGCGACAAGCGCTACTGGGAAGGCAAGCGTCAGACCATTCACCAGCACGAGAAGCGATTGGAAGCAACTGGAGAGAAGCTGGATGCCAGTCTGGAAGAAATAGAACGCGAGCGTAAGGCCATTCTGAACCGTGCCAAAGCGCAGGCTGAAGAGCTGTTGGCAGAGGCGAATCGTAAGATAGAAAACGCCATCCGAGAAATCAAAGAGGCACAGGCCGAGAAGGAGCAGACTAGGTTGATTCGTGAAGAGTTGCAGGAATTCCGCGAGCAGGTGCAAAACGACGATACGCATGGACTGATGAGCGAGGAGGACTTTGCCCGTAAGCTGCGTCAGATGCAGGAGCGCAAGGCCCGTAAGGAAAAGCGTAAAAACGAGAAGGGCGAGCAACAGAAGGCCGTCAGCGAGAAATTGGCTGAGCGCGCCAAAGCCAGCAAGGACGATGCCAACCGTCCATTGGCGAAGGGCGATACCGTCCGCATCAAAGGCACCAGCAGCGTCGGCGAGATAGAAGCCATTCAGGGCAAGCAGGTGACGGTCATCTTCGGAGGATTGCGAAGCAAGGTCAAGTTGGAACAGTTGGAAAGGAGTGAAAAAGTAAAAGTGAATAGTGAAAAATTTGCTTCCGCCACTGATAAGTACGCTCATCTGGCCATTCAGACGTCACACATGACGCGCGCCACGATGGAAGACCGCCGTCAGAACTTCCATCAAGACCTGGACGTTCGTGGTATGCGTGGCGATGATGCCATTGATACCGTGATGCATTTCATTGACGACGCCATTCTGATCGGGTTGAGCCGCGTGCGCATCCTGCACGGTACGGGTTCAGGCATTCTGCGCCAACTGATCCGTCAGTATCTGCATACCGTTCCGAACGTAAAAAATGCCCGCGACGAACATGTGCAGTTCGGTGGCGCAGGCATTACTGTAGTCGATTTGGAATAATGTTGGCGGTAAACGCCAACACAGCGGGCAGTCACTAACGCTAATATAGCGAGCAATCGTCAACGGCGACTGCGCTGAATCATCGTACGAATCTTACTGTTATATTTCGTTGCTGCCATGAGTTCCTCGATGGTCAGATGCATGCGATACTGCCAGCGGTTGTACGGGTCACTGGGCACGTTGATGCGCTCGTCCTGCGGATTCTTGCTGCGCAGTTCGCTGTCCATCGCCAGCCAGTCTTGCAACGACAGCAGACACAGCATCGACGGACAATACAGGTGGCGGGCAATGATTTCCTCGGCCAGATGAGCGGGCAGCTGTTCCGGAGCGCGACCTTCCTTCTGCAACATGGTGACATAGAACCGCTGACGGCGCTCAGGGCTTTCCTGCCACCAGAGGCGCAACGGAGCCATGTCGTGGGTTGAGATGGTACATACCGAACGGATGGGGTTGGCGTCGAGATGGGCAAACTCGAAACCTTGTTGCTTGGGCATCTGCTGGATTTCCAACGTGAGGATGCGCAACTGGTCCAGTACGGGTTCTACGCAGTCGGGCAACATTCCCAAGTCCTCGCCACAAACCAGCATGCGCGTCTCCTTCAGGATTTCCGGCAGGCGCTTCAAGGCCTGCTGACCCCAGAAGAACGAGTGGCGCTGGTAGAAATAGTTGTTGTAGAGTCTCAGGAAGGCATCCTTCTCCTCGCCAGTCAGCACGTCGAACACGGGTTCGTTGATGATGCCGATGCGCGGATGATACATGTCAGCCTCGTAGGGGTCTTCCACGAAGAGCACGTCGCAAACGAGTCGCATCAGTCCGTCGCGAATCCATAGGCTGTTCTCGTCGCGTCGATCGGCAAAGTAGTCGCTAATCTTGCGTTGTGTACTGAACTCATCGCGCAGGTCATACAGATTATAGGCCTTGCGGACGAGGAAGTTTTCACGAACGTATTGCGCATGAATGCCGAAAAGTTTGTCGATGAGCCGGTCGTTGATGAACGGGCGCGTGTAGAGTTCTTTGCGGAACGGCAGCCCGAAGTATTCTATCTCGGCAACGGTCAGCGGCAGCGAGGGCGAGAAATGTCCCAGCACACCGTCGACAGCATCGGCAGGAATCTCCCAGATGCGGAAGAATCCCAGCACGTGGTCGATGCGGATGGCGTCGAAATACTGCTCCATGTGGTGCAGGCGGCGACGGAACCACTTGACCAGTTCCGGTCCCCAATGATAGGTAGGGAATCCCCAGTTCTGGCCTTGTTGCGAGAAGACATCGGGTGGGGCACCAGTCGACGTCTCCATGTTAAACAGTTCCGGGTGCTGGCGCGTTTCCACACTGTCGCGATTGACGCCGATGGGCAAGTCGCCCTTCAGCACGACACCCTTCGAACGGGCGTAGTCGGCAGCGGCCTTCAGCTGCGTGTGCAGCAGATATTGCACGAAATAGGTGAAGTCCGGCGTAATCGTCGTCATCTGATTATGCTCGATCATCTGCGCCTTCCGCCATTCGGCATAGGACTTCAGCCAATCCTCATTGTCTGCGACAAATAATTTATAATCAGCTGATTCCAACGTTTTTTTACCCTGTTCCTCGAAGAGCGCCATCAGGTATTCGTTCTTCACGCGGTCAACGGCTTCATAGTCGCTATAGGGCAGGGCGTTCAGTTCCTGACGGCGACGTTTGAACTGCGTCATCGCCGTCTTTGAACGCAAAGCACCTGCGGCCTCCAAGTCCACATAATGTGGATGAAGAGCGCAGGTGCTGATGATGTTGTAGGGGTAGGAATCGTGCCAGTGGCCATCGGTCGTGGTGTCGTTGACGGGCAGCAGTTGTATGACCTTCATACCCGTCTCTACGGCCCAGTCGACCATTCGTCGCAAATCGCCAAAGTCGCCTACGCCATACGATTGTTTGCTGCGTAGTGAGAAGACGGGAATGGCCACACCTGCCGCTCGCCAAGTTTCCTCTGCCAGTCGCAGATGGCCTCCGTGCAGTACCAGCACTTGTCCTTCAGGAATTTCCTGTGATAAACCGTCTGGCGAACAGACGGGCACCGTGCGGTTGTCGCCTTCCTCCCACATCAGCAATTCGTGAGTCTTGGAGTCTACCACTACATATTTATACTCTATCGGCAACATCCAACCCTGGGCATTCACGGTGAGCAACCACTCGCCCTCGCCGGCATATTCCATTTTCAAATAGCGGCTGGGACTCCACGAACCGATGGCAGGATGACTGCCACAGACGGCCACGCATTGGCCTTTCTTCAGCTGTGGTGCCGAGACGCGGAACAGGATGGTGCGACGGAACAAGGGTAGGGGTTTGGCTTCTGCACGTTCGTCATGTTGTCGGCCCATCGTGGTGAGATAGGCTGAGGAATAGAGGTGCAGGGGCAAAGGACGGTCGCGCCACTGGTCAGGGAAGATGTAGTCCTTCGAGGCATCGAACGGGTAGATGCGAGGCACCATGTCCCATTCGCGGCGCAGCACGTCGCCATCGCCGTTCTCCACCTGGTAGGCATAGCTGATGTGCGACAGGGGATGATGGCGGCTCATCAGAGCGGCCGTTTCCAGCGTCCACAGCTCACCGTCGTCAGTCTGCATCAGCAGGTTCTGGTGACGAACGGTGCCGTCCTGACAGTGATAGTCGATGGCGACATGCAGGCTTTCGCCCCATGCAGTGTTGTAATGTATGGTAAACTTCAGTTTCATCTTATTAGTTAGTCTTGCAGCGCTACGGCGAAGTAAGCCTTCTTACCAGTCGGGGTGATACCCTGGATGTAAAGCACGGGTTCCTTCGAGGTCGATGCCGTCTTCACAGCTTCCTGCAGGTCGTCAATGGTCTTCATGGCCTCGTCATTCACACGCTGGATGATAAAGCCCTGAGGTACGCCGGCTTCCTTCAACTTACCGCCGCTGACCTTGGTGACTTCCAGACCATAGTTGATGTTCAGATGTTCTTTCTGTGCTTCGGTAACGGCACGGAACTGAGCACCCAGCACGTCGAGGTCAGCATTCTTTACCACTTTTGTATTGCCCTGCTCATTCTTCAGTGTCAGCGTCGTGGTCTTTTCCTTCTTGTTACGCATATACTTCACAGTAACTTTCTCGCCCGGGCTCTTCTGGGCCAAAATACCCTGCAGATCACCCATGGTCTTTACCTTCTGCCCATCGACGGCAATGATAACGTCTTCCTTCTCCAGTCCGGCATCGTCGGCAGCACCATCTTCAACAACCTTGTCGATGCGTACACCTTCCATCGTACCGTAGTCCTTCACGTCTTTCTCCTGATCCTTCATGGCGTCCACGTAGTCCTTCACGCTACCGCCCTGAATGCCAATCATCGCACGCTGGTAGGTTCCATACTTCTTGAAGTCGTCAACGGCTTTCTTCACGATGCTGGTGGGAATGGCAAATCCGTAACCGATGTTCGAACCGGTAGGTGAAGCCAGCATGGCGTTGATACCGATGAGTTCGCCACGGGTGTTCACAAGTGCACCACCCGAGTTGCCCTGGTTGATGGCAGCGTCGGTCTGAATCATCGAGGTAATGCCGCCAGTATTCATCGGACGGGCCTTAGCTGATACGATACCGGCAGTCACCGTATTGTTCAGTCCCAGAGGATTACCCACGGCCAGCACCCATTCGCCGACCTTCACGTCGTCCGAGTTGGCAATGACGATGGCGGGCAGATTCTTGGCGTCAATCTTGATGAGTGCCAAGTCAGTAGTCTTATCGGCACCTATGACACGGGCTGAATATTCCTTCGAGTTCTCGTTTAAAGTCACGGTCAGCTCGTCGGCACCGTCCACCACGTGGTTGTTGGTGACGATATATCCGTCAGCGGAGATGATGACACCCGACCCTGCTGCGGCACGCTTCGGGGTCTGAACTTGACGCTTGCGGCTGTTACCCTGTCCGTTATTGCCCTGTCCGCGTCCGAAGAAACCGCCGAAGGGATCTGAGAAGAAGTCCTCGAAGGGGTCGCTGTACTCTACGGTCTGAACCTTAGAATTAATGACCGACTTGATGTACACTACTGCGGGCAGCGACTTTTCGGCTGCATAAGTCAAATCTACGGGTTGTCCTGGTGTTGACGTAGCTGCTGCGGGAGCGGCCTGCGTCTGGTTGCACGATGCCGTTGAGAATGCGATGACCAAGAGGTACATGGCCGGCATCAAACTCTTTACAATCTTTTTCATGTTACTTTTTTTATTATTAAATGTGTTAAATGTTGCGTTCGTTATTTCGCGATGCAAATATAGGGTCAAAATTTGAAATAATGACAATCTGTCACGAAAAATTGTCGCAATTTAACACTTTCTCCCCGGTAGTTAACGGCTGTTAGAATTTAACGCTTAAAATGTGAAAAGACTGACAAAATTAACTATTCTGTCAGTCTTTAGTTGCGTTATTTTAATTATTTTTTGTATTATCTTGCCGATACGTATTTGTGCAGTGTCTTCCGGACTGCACCAGGACCAGCAAAGAGCTCTTTAACCATACCTTCTATCTGTTCGCCAAGACCAGCCTCATAGAGGTCGAGTCCGAAGACATCCTTACGGCTGTAGAGTTTCTTCAGGGGACTCCAATCCTGATTGGGTTTACTGATTTCCAATGGAGCCACGATGGCCTGCAACTCGTCGAGCATGGGGTCGGGCGAGCAGTCGAATGGCATACCATCGTCCTTGATACCCTTCAGATAGCGGGCATAGCCAGCCAGCGTCAGGGGAATGAGTACAAGGTTCGACTTGTCCAATCCACGGGCCACATACTTCTTCAGCGTCTCACCGAAGCGGATGGGCAACTTCTGCGAGGTGTCCATGGCGATGCGCTGGGGAGCATCGGGCATGAAGGGGTTTGGCAGACGGCGGTTGATGACAGCACCGATGAACTCGTAGGGATTCAGCACACCAGGATCAACGACCACGGGCATGGCCTCCATATAACCGATCTTCTGGATGAATGCACGCAGGTCCTCGTCCTGCATCTCGGCACTGATGAGAGTGTAACCCAGCATGCAACCGTAAATTGACATCGCCGTATGGAGTGGATTCAGGCAGGTGGTAACCTTCATGGTTTCTACCTTGTCGACCGTCTCACGGGTAGTATAGAGCGCACCGCCCAGGTCGAGTGGGGGACGGCCGTTGGTGTAGTTGTCCTCGATGACCAGATACTGCACCTCCTCAGCGTTCACAAACGGAGCAGTGAAGGTGTGCTTCTCCGTCTCAATGTAGTTGTTGTCCTCGAAACCGTCGGCAGCCAACAACTCCTTCACCTTCTCGTGCGGACGTGGGGTAATCTTGTCAATCATCGACCAAGGGAAGGTAATCTTCTTCTCATCCTTCAGATAAGCGAGGAAAGTCTCAGGCACCAGACCGTCCTTCACCCAGCGCTCTGCGTAAGCCATCACGCCAGCCTTCACCTTGTCGCCATTGTGTGAGCAGTTGTCCATCGACTGCACGGTGAGAGGCAGTTTGCCTGCCTCGAAACGCTCTAACAGCAATGCACACACCTTGCCCATCGCAAACATCGGCTTTAGTCCGCGTGCCAAATCTGCTTCGTTAAAAGTGTAACCCTTCTCCGTAATGGTAAATGAAATCATCTGCAGGCTCGGGTTTCTGAAAATCTCCACCAAGCGGTTCCAATCCTCGAATTGAGGGTCGGCTTTCAACGCCTCAGTCACGCAGGCAATGACCTTTTTCTCGATGCTACCGTCGGAGCACAGGTTGACACACAGCGACAGGTTACCATATGGTGCATATGCCTTGTCGATGACCTCGAAGTCGAAGGTCTCGGCCACGATGACACCACGGTCGTATTTGCCTGTGTTCAGGGCATCGTTCAGGATGGCTGCAGGAAAGGCGCGGAAAATGTTTCCTCCACCGAAATGCACCCATGTGGGCTCCTTGGCCGTCTTCTCGCGCAAGGATTTAATGTCAAACTTAGGAAGTTCATAGTCCTTGGCTTCCCATTCTGCGGCGTTGAACTGGCCGCTCAGTAAATCATTCAGTTTCATTTAGTAATAATTTGAAATATTAGAATTCCGGCATACTGGTATTATCCATCGGTTTGATGGCCATGCACTCCATCTCGATGAGCCAACCAGAGCGGCAAACGGGAGCATGGACAATGATTCGGGGCTTGTCGGGGAAACGTTCCTCGTAAAGTCGGCGTACCACATCGTAGTCGGCAAAGTCGCGCAGATAGACAATCATCACCGCTACCTCGTTGTAGGAAGTGTCGGCTTCTTTTAACAGTGCCTCAACATTGTCCCACATGCGGTGCGTTTGCTTGACGATGTCCTTCGGATGTTCAATCTGCCCCTTGTTGTTAATGCTTGCGGTACCAGAGATAATGACGTGACGACGGTCACGATAGTCAATATAGGTGCCGCGTTCGAAACTGACGCCATAGTCGCTGGTGCGGTTCAGATGGGTTGGGGCATACAAATAATGAATTTGTTCCGGATTGATGCCGGCGATGGCATAGTTGTCCATTTGCGTCATCACCTTGGCATCCTGAGCACGGCCTCCAATACCCGTCGAGGCAATGTAGTGGGTGTCTTCGGTCAATCCCTGTGTGAAGAATATCTTGTTGCGTGCTGCAACCACACCGCCGTAGTTCACGTCGACATCATTGACGAAGAGCCAGGTGCGGATGCAGTTGTCGGCCAGCGTACATCCCTCTTGAGCCAGTTGCATGATATATTCGTTGAAGAGCAGGCGGGTCTGGTATTCTGAGTTCTGCGCGGTGTTGTGAGCACTGGCATTCCACAGGTGGCGGAATTGTCCGTGAGCGGCTTCATAGAGTCCGCTGGGCAACAAACGGGTGTTGACATTGGACATCATATGTACCCACAGGCTAATCTTGCTGCCGTCGAGGGGAGCCTGTCCGATGATGCTCTTGGCACAGTCACTGGTATCGGCCAGCAGCACATCGTCAGCCTGATTGGCTACGTCGCTGAGGAAATATCGCTTCAGGACAGCTGTGGCTCCCTTCAGCTCTTGTCTCTTCAGCTGTTCGTAGCAGTCGAGCACGGCATCTAGCTGTTGCTGAAAGGTGCGTCCCTCGGCCCGGGCATGAATCATTACATGATATTCTGTAACCTCACCGTTGCCAGCGAAGCAGAAGATTTCAGCGTGTGCGTTATCTTGTTTAAATAGCTTATTCACTGGTGTCTTCTTTATTCTTTGATGTTAGGTTCTTCGAGTCCGATGCCCTTCTTCTTATCTACTGCTTTCAGCACGAAGCCAAGCAACAGGGCTGCTACGCCGAGACTTGCCAGCATGATGAGCGGGGCGGTATAGTCGAACTTAGTGGGATCGGTTACTCCGGGATTCGTGGCATCGAGCACCTTGCCGATGAGCAGGGGAAACAGCCACAGGCCAATGTTCTGAATCCAGAAGATGAGGGCGTAAGCCGAACCGATGACTTTCGCGTCTACGAGCTTAGGCACTGAGGGCCACAGCGATGCCGGTACGAGCGAGAACGAGCTGCCCAGCACGAGGATAGTGGCGTAGGCAATGATGATGCCTCCGACGGCTGATCCCTTGAAGAGCGGCAGGATGAAGGCGAATGTCAGATGGCAGGCAATGAGCAGCAACGAGCCCAGAATGAGCATGGTGGCAGCCTTACCCTTATGATCTACGTAGGAACCCAGAATCGGTGTGATGAGCACGGCCAACAGGGGGAATACGGCGAAGATAGACTCTGCCGACTGGCGCATATAACCCATATAACAATAGGTGACGAGGGCAATGATGCTGATGGCGAGCATGCCGTATTGGCGACTCTTCTGCTTCTGGAAATTACTGGCAAAACCAAAGCCTGCTACCAGCAGCATGATGACGTATTGGATGATGGTGACGCTGCTGGATGCCCAGAACGAATCCTGTGCGGGCTCTGTCAGCGTGAGGTTGCACTGCAGCATATTGACGGCATACTTCTGGAAGGGGAAGATGGCCGAATAGTAGAGCACGCAAAGCAGGGCAACGAGCCAGAAACCACTGGATGTAAGAATCTGTCCGAGGTCGCTGATCTTGAAGGGATCGTCCTTCTCTTCAGCTTCTCCTGTCTGGCTGTCCAGCTTCTTATCCATGAAGAAGTAGACGATGGTCATGATGAGTGCAATGCACATCAGGACAACGCCAAATGCAACGGAACGGCTGACGCTGATGCTACCGCCCAGCTTGGCGAAGAACGGCGAGAAGATCATGCAGGTGGCTACTCCCAGACGAGCCAGCGCCATCTCTGAACCCATGGCCAAAGCCATCTCACGGCCTTTGAACCATTTCACGATACCTCGGCTGACGGTGATACCTGCCATCTCACAGCCGCAACCGAAAATCATGAATCCGCAGGCAGCAAATTTGGCCGATGCGGGCATGCCCTGATAGAACGGCGATACACCCAACTCGTCAAAGACGGGGATGTAGTTGAGGTTGTTGGTAAACCATGTCTCGAGTCCTGTGCCCATAAAGCTTTCGCTGACGGCATACCACTTGATGATGGCTCCGACAAGCATCACAGCTGCCGAGAGAATGGCAGTGAAGCGTACGCCCATCTTGTCGAGGATGATACCGGCGAAGATGAGGAAGAACACGAATACGTTGAGGAATACCTCTGAACCTTGCATGGTACCGAAAGCTGTTGAGTCCCAACCGCGGGTTTCTTGCATCAGGTCCTTGATGGGCGAGAGGATGTCCATGAAGATGTAGCTGCAGAACATGGCAAGTGCCAATAGCAGCAGGGCGGTCCACCGCATGCCGGCAGAGTCGCGAAGCGTTTTTTGAATTGCTTGAGTCATTATTTTATTTTTTTTCGTTATTTCGATATTATGTTATTACGGGATGATGTGATTTCGAAGTATTATTTCAGCCAGCGGTCGAGCCAGTCGAAGAATGTACGCTGCCAGAGGATGCCGTTTTGGGGTTTCAATACCCAGTGGTTCTCATCGGGAAATACGAGGAACTCAGCGGGGATACCTTTCATGCGAGCAGCATTGAAGGCTGACATGCCCTGGGTGTAGTTGATACGGTAGTCCTTCTCGCCATGGATGCAGAGAATGGGCGTGTCCCACTTCTCCACCATCTTATGCGGTGAGTCATGATAGGTCTTCTTGGCATTAGGCATCTGCGGACGATGCCAGTAGGCCTCGTCATATTCCCAGTTCGAGAACCAGTTCTCCTCGGTTTCGGTGTACATAGCAGCCAGGTTGAAAGCACCGTCGTGGGCAATGAATGCCTTGAAGCGCTTCTCGTGGATGCCAGCGAGGTAATAGACAGAGAATCCACCGAACGAGGCACCTACTGCACCCAAACGGTTGCGGTCAACGTAGGGCAGACTGTCGGCAGCGAAGTCGATGGCTGCCAAATAGTCCTGCATGCACTGACCGGTCCAGTCGCCCGAGATTTCTTCCTTCCACTCCTGTCCGAATCCGGGCAGTCCGTGACGGTTGGGAGCCACGACGACATAGCCATTGGCTGCCATCATCTGGAAGTTCCAGCGGTATGACCAGAACTGGCTGACGGGCGACTGCGGACCACCCTCGCAGAACAGCAGAGTGGGGTATTTCTTGCCTTCCTTGTAGTTGGCGGGAAGCATGACCCATACCAGTTCCTTCTTGCCATCGGTGGTGGGCACCCAGTACTGCTCCATCTTTCCCAGAGTGAGCTGGTCAAGGATATGGTCGTTCTCGTGGGTCATCTGCCAAGTCTCGGCGGATGCCTTGTATGTCTTGTCCTTGGATGCCTTGGCTGAAACGGAGAACCTTCCAGAGGGCTGCACATAGTAGATGTCTGTAGGATGGCTCAGACTCTGTTGAGTAGCAATTAGGACGTTGCCCTTGTTGGCCATTTGGAGAGAAGTCCAGTCGTGCCAGCCTTCAGTGAGTTGGAAAACGTGTCCGGAGTGAAGCACGGTGTACATGTTGCAGCAACCTTCCCACACACTGAGGAAATAGAGGCGGGGAGAGGTGAGTGTGTACTTCTTGCCGCTTCTGGCCTTGACATCCTTGTCTGCCCTCCCTTCATAGGGTCCCCAGCAGAAGGCATCGACGTCGCTCTTCCAGTCGACATATTCCTTTTCTCCCGTTGCCAACTCGTAGATGCAGAGACGGTTCAGGTCGGCCTCGTATCCGTCGCGCTCCATAGATAGCCAGGCAATATACTTGCCATCGGGCGAGAACTGCGGGTTCTGGTCGTAGCCTACGTTGTTCTTCAGGTTCTCGGGGCTGTTGACAGCCTGCACTCTCAGCGTGACGGTGGGGTCACACTTTGGAGCCACATAACCGGCAGGTTTGCAGAGATTGCGCGTGGCCTTTGTGGCTATATCATACAGATAGATGTCAGAATCGGTGGAGATGCTGTACTCGAGTCCGGTTTTCTTGCGACACGTGTAGGCAATGGTCTTCGAGTCGGGACTCCATGCCAACTGCTCGATGCCACCAAAGGGTTCCATGGGGCATTCATAGGGTTCGCCATCCAAGATGTCAAACATGTCAGAACCGATGGCAAAACCATCGCTCACAGTAGCGACAAACGGGTGCTGGATGCTTTCCACATAGTGGTCCCAGTGACGATACATGAGGTCGGTGACGCGACGACCGGTAGCCTTGGGCAGGTCGCTGGGATTCTCCTTGATGACTTCGTGGAAGGGGATGCTCTTCAGAATGATGACCTTCTTGCGGTCGGGCGAGAACTTGAAACCCTCCACCTGCCCGTCAGTCTTCGACAGTTGTTTGCGGTCTGTGCCGTCCAGCTTCATGCTCCAGATCTCACCGCCAGAGATGAAGGCGATAGTCTCGTTGTCGAGCCATGTGGGGTCGGTCTCGTTCTTGCTGCCAGTGGTCAGCAGGCGTTGATTGCTGCCTTTGCTGTCGCAGTTCATTACGTAGAGAACCTGATGGCTCTTGTTCTGTTTAACACTATAGTATCCCACTTGATAGACCACATGCTGGCCGTCAGGCGATGCCTCGTAAGAACTGATGCGTCCCATGGCCCACAGGGCCTCAGGAGTCATCATGCGACTGGTCAGTTTAATGTTGCTTTTTCCTATCACGTCGTTCTCTGATGTCTTACTTGTAGCGGGCATTGCCAGTAGCAGAACCGCCACGAAAGTCAATAATTTTTTCATAATTATTAAATATTTGCGTGCAAAGGTACAAAAAAAAACAAACTTTTGCGTGAAAACACCAAACTTTTTGTATCTTTGCAACGAAAAGAACTAACAAGTCTACTTTTATGAACAAGTTAAGACATCTTCGTGCTACTGTGACATTGCTTATCGCAACGTTGTGTTTGTTGTCGTGCCGCAATGCCCACCAGCGTGAAGTGCGTGCCAGCCATGCCGACAGCGTGATATTTGCTGTTGGTGTCACGAAGGACTATGAACGCATGCGTGTTGTAACGGACAGTTTTGAAATGACTGGCGACATCTCTGCGTTGAATGCCAATCGTTGGCGTGGCGTGTCATATTACCGTCAGGGACAATACCGTATGGCTGAGATATGCTATCGTAAGGCATTGGATAACCCGGTCAAAAACGACCTTGACCAGTTGAGCTACAACAAGGTGACACGCCGTCTGTCCGAGTTGCTGCTGGTGAGGGGTGACTTTGAAGGTTCTTTGCAAATAGCAATTCCTGCCGTGAAGAAAATGGACGAAACGGGAATCGGCTCAGACATCGACTATGCGATTTTGCTCAACAATATCGGCTGTTGTCAGTTGAATCTGGGTCAGGACAAAGAAGCCAACGAGAGCTTTATCACTGCCCGAGGACATTATGCCAATCGTTGGCAGACAGACACCACAGGCCGTGGCTTCCAAGAGGCTGTTATCGGTACGGTCTATACCAGTCAGGCCTATATCAACACCCGTCGCTATGCCGAGTCTATTTACTGGATTGACCGTACGGAGATGTTGCTCGAAAAATACCGTCAGCGCCCGGATGCCCGCACCGAGTATTTTGATGAATATCAGGGCCGTATAGAGATTATGCGAGCCGTTGCTTTATCCAAACTGGGCAAGAAAGAAGAGGCTGCAGCGGCTTATGACCGTTTTCTGGAAACCAGCTATGCCGAGACTCCAGCTGGCCGCATCAATGCCAACGACTATCTGACTGTTGCCGAGCGCTATCATGAAGCAGCCTATAACTATCGTTACCTGGATCAGGCGCTCAATGAATGGGGCATGGAACTCTCGTTGGAGAATATCCAGTTGTTTATGCTGCCCAAATACCATGCTAACGAGATGGCAGGACGCTTCGATTCTGCTCGTGTGGAAGGTAAGCATATTCTGTCGGTGCTCGACTCGGCCATTACGGGACAGAAGATCAGTGCCATTGCCGAGTTGGCGACTATCTACGACATGCAGGGCAAGGAGGCGGAAATAGCGCAGAAAGAGATGGACCTGACCAAGCAGCGCTTGCTGGCAACAGGTGTCGCCCTTTGTCTGCTCACCACTTTCTTTGTTATTTTCACGCTCCACAAGCGCAAGGCTACTCACCGTTTGCAAGAAGCCCATGGACGATTGGAAGAAGCCCACGCCAAGCTGAAAGTGGCTTACGACCAGCTGGAGGAGACGACACAGATCAAGGAGCGCATTCAAAGTGAGTTGCGCATTGCCCGCGACATTCAGATGTCGATGGTACCGAATATCTTCCCCGACCGTGATAATATCGACATGTATGCTGCTATGACACCCGCCAAGGAGATTGGTGGCGACCTCTATGGCTATCAACTGTTGGGCGACGAGCTTTATTTCTGCTTGGGCGACGTCGCAGGCAAAGGCGTACCAGCCTCGCTGTTTATGGCTCAGGCAAACCGCATGTTCCGTACCCTGGGTTCAGAGCACATGAAACCTGCCGATATTGCCACTCGTATGAATAATGCGCTGACCGATAATAATGAACAGGGCATGTTCGTTACTATGTTTATGGGTCTGATTGACTTGAAGACTGGGCGCATGGACTATTGTAATGCCGGACATAATCCTCCTGTATTCGGTTATCCTCCCCAGTTCATGGAGGTAGAGTCGAATGCTCCTATCGGTCTGTGGCCGGGGCTTGAGTTCGTTGGCGAGACGATTGAGAACATCAAGGGCACCCCGCTGTTCCTCTATTCTGACGGACTCAACGAGGCAGAGAATAAGGAACAGGAACAATTTGGCGACGATCGCATCCTCGAGATACTGAGCGACAAGTCGTTAGACTCTGCCAAGAAAGTGGTCATGAGGCTGATGGACGAGGTAAACAAACATCGTAACGGCGCTGAACCGAATGACGACCTGACGATGTTGTGCCTGCGTATTGACTAAGAAAAAAAGAAGTGACTTCTAAAACAGGAGTCACTTCTTTGTATCTCTTTATTTAGAAATCACTTCTTCATGTCGAAACCAAGACGGATGCCGTCGTAGTTCTTGCTGAGGTCACCCACCTTCTGTACTGTGCTGTTACCGCTGAACATAGCCACAGTCTGCAGGACGGTCAACAGTTTCTTCGACTCAAAAAGCAATGCAATGCCACCGTATTCGCGCTTTGCATAGCAGTTCACGGAGAGCAGCAATCCCTGCATCGTCACTTTGGCCTGCGATTCGTCGTAGCTCCATGTACCGCCAAAACTCTTTCCGGCTATGGTAGCCTTGAAGGTCTTGTCTTCATTGAACACGACGGTGGTATTCTGCGACGTGATGCCAACCTGCTGGAAATAGGGTGACAGCTCCTGTTCTATCTTGGTGGCAGCCACCTCACCGCCAGCCTTGGCCAACAGGTTCTCACTGGTGAATGCCACGCCCGGGCTGTCGTAATGCCACGAGCCGATGAGTCCACGTTCCGTCACTTTGTCGAGTCCGATGACACTGGTGAAGATGTTGCCGACAGTACCTCCACTTCCGATAGTCTGCAATGCAGTACACGATGAAACGGTAGCGACTGTCAGCGCCAACAGACAAAGCGACGCAACGCTAATCATGATCTTTTTCATACTGTTTCAGTTTTTATAGTGAATGATAGTTCTTCCTTGTCTGCGGCTTTGTCGATAACGATCGTCGTTCCGTCGGAAAGGTCTTCGTTGACAATCATCTCCGAGATGCCGTCCTCGATATATGTCTGGATAGCTCGCTTCAGCGGACGGGCACCGAATTGCACGTCGTAGCCCTTTTCTGCCACGAACTGCTTGGCTTCGTCGCTCAGTTCCACCTGGTATCCCAAGTCACTGATGCGCAGGAAGAGCCCCTTCAGCTCAATGTCGATAATCTGCTTGATGGCATCGAGGTCCAGCTGGTCGAAGGTAATGATTTCGTCCAAACGGTTCAGGAATTCCGGCGAGAACTGCTTCGACAGTGCTTTCTGCACAATCTGGCGGGCGTGTTCCTTATCCTGTTCGTTCAGCATCAGTGCCGACGTGTTGGTGTTGAATCCCACGCCGCGTCCGAAGTCTTTCAGCTGGCGTGTACCGGCATTCGAGGTCATGATGATGACGGTGTTCCGGAAGTCCACGAATCGTCCGTTGCCATCCGTTAAACGACCTTCGTCCAGCACCTGCAGCAACAGGTTAAAGACGTTGCCGTGAGCTTTCTCGATTTCGTCGAGCAGTACGATGGAATAGGGGTGGCGGCGCACGCGTTCCGTCAGCTGGCCGCCCTCTTCATAACCCACATAGCCCGGAGGAGCGCCAATCAGTCTCGACACGTTGAACGACTCGGTATATTCGCTCATGTCGATGCGTATCAGAGCGTCGGCAGAACCGAACATAAACTCTGCCAGTTTCTTGGCCAGATAGGTCTTTCCCACACCGGTCGGTCCCAGGAACATAAAGGCTCCGATGGGGTGGTTGGGCTCTTTCAGTCCTACGCGGTTGCGCTGAATGGCACGCACCATTTTCTCGATGGCTTTGTCCTGTGCTATGATGTGAGATTTCAGCTCCTGGGCCATACCCTTCAGTCGGATACCCTCTTCCTGTGCCATGCGCTGTACGGGCACACCACTCATCATCGATACGACTGCTGCCACATCCTCTGCTGTCACTTCCTCGCGGACGTCCACCTCGCCGTTAAGCCATTTCTGGTTCAATTCCTGCAATTCGTGTTTAAGCACCATCTCGCGGTCACGGTATCTGGCTGCCAATTCAAAGTCCTGATTGCTGACGGCCTGGTTCTTGTTCTCATTCACCTCCTTGATTTCCTTTTCCTTTTCGGTAATCTCGGGTGGAATGTTGGCATGCTGCAGATGCACACGCGAACCCGTCTCATCCATGGCGTCGATGGCTTTGTCGGGCATGAAACGGTCGTTGATGTAACGGGCTGTCAATTTGACACACGCCTCGAGGGCGTCGTCCGTATAGTTCACGTGGTGGTGATACTCATAGCGTCCTTTGACGTTCTTCAGTATCTGGAGTGTCTCTTCGTCGGTGGTGGGTTCTACCAGCACCTTCTGGAACCTGCGCTCCAAGGCACCGTCTTTCTCAATTGAATTGCGGTATTCGTCCAGCGTGGTGGCTCCGATGCATTGTATGGTGCCACGGGCCAATGCGGGCTTCAGAATGTTTGCGGCGTCCATCGTACCGGCTGCCGAACCAGCTCCGATCATGGTGTGTATCTCGTCGATGAAGATGATGATGTCGGGATTCTGTTCCAGTTCCTTTACCAGCATCTTCATGCGCTCTTCGAATTGTCCGCGATACTTGGTGCCGGCCACAACGCCCGTCATGTCCAGTGTCACCAGACGTTTGTTGAAGAGCATGGGCGAACAGTGGCGCGAGGCAATCATCTGGGCCAGACCCTCGACGATGGCACTCTTGCCCACACCGGGCTCTCCGATCAGGATGGGGTTGTTCTTCTTGCGGCGTCCAAGGATTTCTATCACGCGCTGTATTTCCTGCTGACGGCCCACACAGGGGTCTAGCTTCGATTCCAGGGCCAGCTGTGTCAGGTCTGTACCGAAATTGTCCAGCGCGGGTGTCTTCGATTTCGTCTGTCGCGTCTGGGTCGTTGTGGCTTTTCCAACGGAAGAACCGCCGGACGCACTGCCGGAAGCGTCGTTCTGCTCCTCTTCTTCGTAATCCTCCTCGGGTAGTCCTATACCGTTTTTGACGCTGAGCATGTTCAGGGCGTCATCATAGTTCATGTTGTTCATTTCCAATACTTGTTTAGCTCCGTTTTCTGCTGCATCGTGCAGAATGGCAAGCAGCACGTGTTGTTCTTCCACACACGTCGTGCGTTGCAGACGGGCTTCCAGCACCGCCAGTTTCAGAATATTGCTTGCATGGTCGTTTAACACTAATTGTTGTGCGTAGATCGGTCTTCCTATCTCGTCGTTCCGCACGCGGCTCTCCAGTTCGCTCTTGACGTTTTGCAGGTCGATGTCGAGCCGCAGGAACAAGTCCATGATCGGTCCGTCCTTCATGCGCAACAGTCCAAGCAACAAGTGCTCAGGAGCCACGTTCTGGCTGGCCAGACGTGCGGCTTCTTCGCGCGAGAATGCGAGAATCTCGGATACTTTTGGTGAAAATTGACTAGTCACTATATTTACTATTTGACGATTTACTATTTACGATTTATTGAATGGGTTACAAATTCCGTGCCAAAAATTTCTGATGTGTAATAATGACAGGCAGCTCTTCCCGGTAGTGTGTCACCATAATCAGGGTTTTGTTCCGTCGTTGGCAGAACGCTTCTATCACGTCCTTCACCACTCGGCGGTTCCACAGGTCGAGCCCGTGCAGCGGTTCGTCCAGAATCAGCAGCTGGGGGTCTTTCACGAAGGCACGCGCCAGCAATACCAGTCGCTGTTCGCCACTCGACAGTTGCATGAAGGGGCGTTCAGCGAGGTGTCCGATGCCGAAGATGTTCATCCACCAGCGACAGGTGGCATAGTCCTGCTCGTTGGGTACGGCATAGAGTCCGATGGAGTCCATCATGCCGCTGGCCACAATGCGGATGCAGGGCAGGTTGCGCTTATACGAACGGTGCATCTCGGGCGACACATAGCCGATGTGCTTCTTGATGTCCCAGATGCTCTCTCCCGAGCCGCGAGGCCTGTCGAACAGCGTGATGTCGCAGGCGTAGCTCTGGGGGTTGTCGGCACAAATCAGCGAGAGTAGGGTAGACTTGCCGCTGCCGTTTTGTCCCAGCAGTGCCCACCGCTCGCCGTTCATGACGGTCCAGTCCAGGTCCTTCAGAATGGTACGCTCGCCATAGCGGATGCTGACGTGCTTCATGTCTACCACCCGCTGGCAGTCGTAGTCGTTGTCGTGGTAGGGAAGCGACAGTATCGCTTCATACTGCTCGTTCGTCAATACGTGCTCGGGGATGGTGTCTTGTGGCGACATCTCGATGGTTTCCGTCACGAAGTCGGGCACGTCGTCCGTCTTGGCTATGACGAGCACGATTTCCATGTCGCGTTCCTTGGCCAGCACGAGCAACAACTCCTTCAGCTGGTCTCGTGTCTCGGCATCCAGTCCGATGAAGGGGTTGTCGATGATCAGCAGGCGCGGATTGGCAAACAGCGTCTTCGTCAGCTGGAACTTGCGCAACTCACCGCTCGACAGCGTGATGATGTATTTGTCCAGCAGACCGTCCATGTGGAACATCCGGTACAACTGTTCCTTCATCCGCTGACGTTCCTCGGTGTCGTCGCCAGCCAGCAGATAGGCTCGCTGCAACAGTTCACCCACCGTGGGCGTCTCGTGGTCGATGTCGTGCTGGTTCCACCGCAGTTGCAGGTAATACTGGCTGTCGACGTTGGGACCATAAGAATCGGAGAATGCAATATAGCGCACGCGGTCCGAGGCCAGCGTCTTGCGCAGCTGGTCGATGTATTGTGTCTTACCGCTTCCATTGCGGCCAATTACAGCCTTAACCTTCATATCTCTTACCTCTTACTTCTTACCTCTTACTTCTTACCTCTTACATCATACCTCTTACCTCTTACTTCTTACCTCTTACATCATACCTCTTACATCTCACTTCTTCACCCTCTCTTTGTTTTTCGTCACGAAGTCCTTCCAGCCCTTGTAGTGCGCCTGACTCTCCGGACGGTTCATCTGCATGAAGTGACAATACGCGGCACCCAGGGCATCCGTGGCATCCATGAATTTCGTCAGCGCTTCCTTGTCGAATTTCAGCAGCCGCTGCAACATGCCTGCCACCTGCTCTTTCGACGCAGCACCGTTGCCCGTGATGGCCATCTTGATTTTCATCGGGGCATATTCGTGCACGGGCACTCCGTGGTGAATGGCGGCAGCAATGGCCGTTCCCTGTGCGCGACCCAGTTTCAGCGTCGTCTGCACGTTCTTCTGCAGGAAGGGGGCCTCGATGGCCATCTCATCGGGCAGGTATCCGTCGATGATGCCTGTCACGCGCTCGAAGATATGTCCCAGCTTCAGGTATCCGTCGCCGAACTTACGCAGGTCGATAACACCCATCGTCACCATTTCAGCCTTGTTGTCCACGACCTTGATGACGCCATAACCCATGATGTTCGTACCGGGGTCTATGCCTAATATTACTTTCTCCATGGGTTCTGCGTGAGTGGGGTTAATGGTTGGCGCAACGGCACGCTGGTCTTCTTCGGACGTTTCTGGACAGCCTGACTCTCGTTGCCATAGCGGTCTACGGCGGTCACGGCGTAATACAGCGGTCGGGCATGCTGTCGGCGGGGCACGGTCAGCGTCTTCCACAGGTAGCGCGTCGCCAGCAGGTTCTCAGGATTCTCCGTGTCTACGGGCGATTCCGTCGATGCATATATATTATATAATAGGTAGGGCCCGTCGCTGCGGTCCGTCGCGCCGTTCCATGTCAGCATGTCGCCCTGCAGGGTATGAGCCACGTCGAGTGTCGTGGGGGCGGTGGGTGCGATGCGCTGAGCCCACGTCATGGGGGGTATCAGCGCGGGATGGCGGTCGAAACGGCTTACGAAGTCGTAGATGCCCTTGACGTTGTCCAGCAGGAACTTGGCTCGGAAGTAGCAGTGTCCGATGCCCAGGCTGCGTGTCACGTTCAGTTGGCGCTCCACCTCGCTCAGCGGCCAGTTGCGCTCTCGGGGGTGCAGCATGTAGATGCCCAGTCCGCTCACGATGGTGCGCCCGTAGCTCTGTTCCTGCCAGTCGATGGCAAAGGGGTAGAAGTTGTTGCCTTGGAAATACATCATCGGATACAACTGGTCCATCAGTCCATCGCGCAACCATCCCTGGGCGTCCTGTGCCACCTGACGGCGGGCGTTCCAACCCTTCGAGGAGTAGCGCGCTAAATCGTCGTATTTACCTATGGGCGAACAACTTATCTTCACCCAAGGCTTGTATGCCTTCACCTTCCGGTTGATGGCCCTGACGATGTCGGTGATGTATTTGGCCGACTTCGTTCCGCGCCACGTCTCGGGGTATCGGATGTAGTCCAGATGAATGCCGTCGATGTCGTATCGGCTCACGATTTCCTCGCAGATGTTCGTCAGATAGTCTGCCGTACCCGCGCGTTCCGGATTCATATATCCCTCCTCACCAATCTTCATGACCAGCGAGGGATAGTTGCGACGAAGCTGCTGACAACCATACGAGTTCCATTTCCCGATGGGGATGGTTACCACCCAGGCGTGCAGCTCCATGCCGCGGCGATGGCATTCGTCGATGGCATACTGCAGGGCGTCGTAACCCGGACTCCTGCCCGGCTTGCCGCTCAGACAACCGTCCCAGGGCTCCAGTCCGGAGGGATAGATCGTCGTGGCACGCACGCGGGTCTGAAGCATCACCGTGTTCACTCCCGCCTTCTTCAGACGGTCCAGCATATCGGTCAACTGTCGTTTCTGCACGCTAATTCCCATGCCGTCGTGGGCATAGCTCGTGGGCCAGTCAATGCCCCCGATGGTCGTCAGCCACACGGCACGAACCTCGTACTTCGGTTCGCCCATCGCCACCACCGAAACCACCAGCAGAAACAATATGCTAAGTATACTCTTTTTCATTTCTGAATGCAAATCTGAATGCAAAGGTACGAATAATAAGTGAAAAAAAGAAAGATTCCTCGCGGAATCCTTCCTTTTTCTCATTTTTTCATTTTTAGACTACGCTCCCTCGAAGCCGCTGGGGTCGTCGGCACCGCCGTCGCTCTTGACGAACTGCTTGGTGGTCACCTCGCTGGACTGGCCGTCCTTGATGGCGATGGCCTTCAGAGTTACCGATGAGCTCACGGTGATGGCCTCTGTGTACAGCGTGCTGCTGGCCGTAGGCGTAGAGCCGTCCGAGGTGTAGCGAATCTCTGCGCCGTCAGGACCGCTCATGGTCACCTGTGTCGACGTGGTGAACGCCGCCTCACCGCCAATGGTCGGAGCCGCTACGCCAGTCGTGATGCTACCACTGCCACCGCTGTTACCACCGGAGTTTTCACCGCTGTTGCCGGAATTTCCGGAATTTCCAGTCTGTTCGGACTCACCACTTCCTCCCTTGGCTGCGGCGATCTCGGCCTTGGCCTTGTCTGTCCAGGCGAACTTGGCAGACTTCTTCAGCTCTTCGCGGGTGAACTCGCCGGTCGACTGAGCCAGCAGCTTGATGGTCTTCACGGCAGGACCGGTCTTGGCGCCCTCGGCCATCGTGCCCAGCGAGG
>JAEEGJ010010834.1_pt1 | contig 23468 bp, 13 predicted proteins | sample 8958761 | NCBI WGS metagenome assembly JAEEGJ01 (sample SAMN16246546, study PRJNA631951) | gut metagenome | biome: gut microbiome; feature: rumen; material: RS-attached | host: Bos | place: Iran: Karaj | collected 2018-10 | reverse complement strand
ATATACCGTCGCGGTGCCGCAGGAAGATCTTGTCGTGGTTATTCTGGGCATGAAACTTTACGGTCACGAGGAACTGGCCTGCATCTGGAACCAACTGATGCCAGGATTGAAAGACGCACCGTTGAAACCCGAGAATAGGTTGCAGAAGGAGTTAGACAATCTCTGCGCCAAGGCATCGCTGTCATTGCCTCAAGGCAAGAAAGGCAAGCCGCAAAGCAAAAAACTGCAATTGGCATCCAACAAGTTTGGCATAAAGCAGATGGAACTGTCTTTTGGTACTGCTATCAACACAATGACTGTGGATTATGAGGCCGAGGACAGTGAGAAGTTCGTTTTAGGCTACGGCACTTGGTGCTATAGCCCCCTAAACGGATACCCCTATTACTCTATCAATGCCATCAACCGCATGAAAGGTTTCACACACGGCTTCACTGCAGCGGCCGTCTATGCCTGGAATTCGCCTGTGACACTGGAGGTGCTTGTGCACTATGTGGACTGGATCAGCGGCATGACCTACGTCTTTGACTTTGACAAGCATGAGGTGACTATCCGTGACACTTACCCTAATGCTAAACCAGTGGCCATACCGTTTACTATCCTATGACACGTTTCTGCGTTGCTCTCATAGCGTTTTTGGCTCTTGCCTTGAGTTCGTCTGCCCAGGTGGGCGAATTGCCGCGTAGCACTCCTGAAGCCGAGGGCGTGGATTCTGCGCTATTGAATCATTTTTATCACAAGATAACCACTCTGCCCGATGTGGATATCCACCACATGATGGTGTTGCGTCATGGCAAGGTCATCGGTGAGCTGCATGCCACCCCCTATCGTGCCACCGACCTGCACACGCTCTACAGCGCCAGCAAGACGGTGACGGCCCTCGCCGTGGGGCTCGCCGTGGACGATGGCCTGCTGTCGGTCGATGACAAAGTTTCCAAGCATTTGCGTGACAAAATGCCGGCAAAGCTTTCTCTAGCCTTGGATAGCCTCACCGTACGCAACCTCTTGATGATGGCGTCGGGACGCTTGGAGGACCTGAGCATCTTCATGAGCGACGAGGACTGGCTGACGAAATGGTTCCAGGGCGACTTTCATGATGTGGGCAAGGTCTTCCACTATGATTCGATGTGTACCCATGCCCTGGCGATGATTGTCTCTCGAGTCACAGGAAAACCTTTGCTGGAATACGTGAAAGAGCGCATCTTCACCCCGATGCACATTGTTGAGACCGATTGGGAATTGGCTCCCGATGGTGTTGAAACGGCAGGGTGGGGCCTGCGCTTGCAGACCGAGAGCCAGGCCAAATTGGGCCAGATGATGCTCAACGGCGGCCAGTGGAATGGCAGGCAATTGGTAAGCAGCCAGTGGATACATGATATGACGCAGCGGTACATCAGCACATCTCACGCGGTGCAGCCCAAGTTGTCGCTGTGGCAGCGTTTCCTGAAGTTTTTGCGTTCGGCATGGCATACCATCCGCTCATGGTTCACGGGTTATAATACCGATGACTACTACTTGGGTTACGGTTATCAGACCAAGGCTATCCAGCATCCGCGTGCCGAGTCGTTTTTTGCCGCGGGCTATGGTGGGCAGCTCATCTATGTAGTTCCCAAACTGGACCTGGTGATTGTCATTAACGGCAGGGCTGCAGAATATGGCGACGAGCTGAATACTATCTATTACCAGCTGGTGAATCCGCTCATCGGTGGTGATGCGCCTGGTACTAACGTTGGACCTGTCTCCTTGGCTATAGTTATGCCTCAAGGCGAGGCAACGCACCCGATGGAGCGACAACTGTTTGAGGGCCGAATCTCATTGGAAAAGAATCTGCTGGGCTTGGAAACGATAGAGGTCTCGCCCAAGGGCAGTGACCGCATTTTCACAATGTATGACTGGCGTGGTCCGTTAAGAGCTGCCGCCGCCTGTGGCGAGTGGCGTCTCACCACCAGTGACGAGCGGCCTATCTATATCATGGAGAGTCGTGAACAACTAGTAGGCACTCGTCGGCCTCTTACCAGTGCGGCAGCTTATGCTTGGCAGGGCGATACGCTCGCCTTGCGACTTGACTGGCTTGACGGCGGCGACAATCGTCGCTTGAGAATGGTCTTTGGCGACGGCAACAAGATCACTGTCATTGCCAATGACAACTACGATCCGCTGTTAACTGACACCATCCAAGGCGTTTTAACAATTAACTAATGTGAGCTCGATGAAATCAGTGACTGTCTTTCAGCGCATAAGTAATTCCCCCTCTAAGATTAGAGGAGGTAAGAGGGCGTTGGTACTATTGATGATGGGTGTTTGTCGCAGTAGCACGAACTCCCCCGCCCTCTCCCCCTCCTCCGGCACTTCGTGCCACCTCCCCCCAGGCGGGGAGGGAGTTCCCCTCTTGACCAAGAGGGGAAGTTGAGTATCAGTTCTTTATTTGCCTTTGCCATGGTAAAGATTCATCGAACCCACGTTAAACTAATGACTAGCAACTAAAACATGCGCGACATTACCGACATCAGTGATGTGAAACAGCGTTTCCTGGGCCATTTGACCTTGGAGAAAGGCATGAGTGACAACACCGCGCAGGCCTATAGTGACGATGTGGACAAACTCGTTCGCTATTTCGCGGATGCTGGTGTGGGGATTGAGCACGCCACGACCGATGATTTGGAACGCTTTGTCTGTACGTTGCAGGATGTGGGTATCCAGCCGCGTTCCCAGGCGCGTATCATCAGCGGCGTGAAAGGTTTCTATAAGTTCCTGCGGATGGAGGGCTACATGGATAATGACCCCACTGAACTGCTGCTTACTCCCAAGATAGGTCGTCATCTGCCTGAGGTGCTGACTGTGGAGGAAATTGACCGCATGATCGATTGCATCGACATGTCCAAGGCCGAGGGGCAACGCAACCGTGCCATCATCGAGACACTCTACGGCTGTGGCTTGCGTGTAAGTGAATTGGTGACATTACAGTTGTCTCAGTTTTTTATCGAGGAAGGTTATGTCGTCATCCAGGGTAAGGGCAACAAGCAGCGCTTGGTACCTATCTCGCCCGTTGCTATTGAGCAGATTACCTTGTACTTGGAACAAACCCGTTCCCACCAGGTGGCGAAACGCGGCAGTGAGGACATTCTCTTCCTTAACCGTCGTGGCGCGATGTTGACGCGTCAGATGATTTTCCATATCATCAAGCAGTTGTGCGAATTGGCAGGCATCCGCAAGGTCATCAGCCCTCATACTCTGCGCCACAGTTTTGCCACCCACCTGCTCGAAGGCGGAGCCAACCTGCGTGCCATCCAGCAGATGCTGGGCCACGAAAGCATCACCACCACCGAAATCTACGTCCACATCGACCGCACCCGCCTCCGCGACGAAATCCTCCAACACCACCCCCGCAATATATCTAGTATCAGACAGCCTGAATAGCGACTTTTAATTTGACCGATAGAGAAATGAGACGATTGTTATTGCTTGTGGTAGCGGTGCTGATGCTGGCTGGGACAGCACGTGCTTCATCGTGGTGGGATAACTATGCGCCCGATAACAAGAAGGTGAGGCTGACGTCCACCAACCTGCCTATCGTGTGGATTCAGGTGGATGGGCAATATATTGACAGCAATGAACGCATCACGGCGCGCATGAAAATCCTTCACAACGGCAACGGACAGCTCAACTATGCCGATACGGTGGCCCATCCGGGGCAGAAGATAGACTACGAGGGTTATATTGCCCTGCGCTACCGGGGAAGCTCGTCTTTTAGCATGAGCGACAAGAAACCCTATTCTTTTCGACCGCTGACGGCACCGCTTGAAGCAGGTGGTGAGAAGAAGAAGGTGAATATTTTGGGTATGGGCAAGGACAACAACTGGGCCTTGCTTGCCCCCTATGCCGACAAGAGCATGATGCGTGACTTGCTGACCTTTGAGCTGGCTCGCCCATGGATGGAATATACGCCTCAAGGACGCTATTGCGAACTGTTCCTTGACGGCATCTACTATGGCGTTTATATCCTCAGTGAAGTGGTTTCCAAAGGGAAGCACCGCATCGACCTGCCTGATCCAGGCGATAGCGGCGATGACCTCACCGGCGGGTACATCATGGAAGTGGACCGTGCCGAGGGGGTGACACATGTCTCAAAATATCATCCTGTGAGCAGTAAAGGTTCTCCCTATTATAATCTGTATATCTATTTCCAGTACAAGTCGCCCGATTATGACGAGTTGAACAGTGAGCAAGTGAAATACATCAAGAACCGCATTGACAAGATGGAAAGTTCGCTTTGGAACTATCGTCCGAGCGGGGAGGCCACCTACGAGGAGTATCTTGATGTGACCAATTTCATTGATTACCAGATTGCAGAGGAACTTAGCCACAATGTGGATGCCTATCGCTTGAGCGGCAAGTTCTTCAAGCGTCGCGACAGTGAGGACCCGCGTTTCAAGATGGTGGTGTGGGATATGAATCTGGCCTATGGCAATGCCAACTATAATGAGGCATGGCGCACCGATACCTGGATGTACAAGAACAATGACATCATGTACAGCGCTTACGAGACCTATCTGATTCCTTTCTGGTGGTATAAGTTGAACAGTAATCCCTCCTACATCTCGGCGCTCAAGAAGCGATGGGCACAGTACCGACGCAGTAGCCTGCGCCAGGAACGTGTCCTGGCAGTTGTGGACTCCTTGGCCAATGTCATCACGTCACATGGTGCCGAACAGCGCAACAGCCAGGCTTGGCCACGCTGGGGTGTCTGGGTCTGGCCCAATTACTATGTGGCCAGCAATTATGCCGATGAGGTGGCCTGGCTCAAGCAATGGATTACTGACCGCATCGCATGGATGGACAACCAGTTGGACTTTGATCCTACTGCCGTCTTGCCGGGTGACGTGAACGGTGATGGTGAGGTGAGCATCGCCGACGTCAATGTTGTGATTGACATGATACTCACGGGCAGCAATGAGCCCAATGGTGACGTGAACGGCGACGGTGAGGTAGGCATTGCCGACGTCAATGCCGTTACCGATGCCATTCTCAACAAATAACGTCAGTTCAATGAATAAAAGAGCTGAGACTCATTTCATCCGCTATGTAGAGACGCAAAATTTTGCGTCTCCAGGTCAGCATTTTGGTTAAGCCTAACGATTGGAGAAAATTTTGCGTCTCTACAGGACTCAATAGGCTAACCAGTTCAGTTCAAGAGCAAATTCTCGTTGAGCTCACGTTAAATAAGTCAGAATAGGCTGTTGTGGAGCCTAGGACGGAATAATGTGATCTTTATGGTCAGAACTGATAGTTTTTTAGTAAATTTGCAGCGACTACCAGAAAGAATATTGACCAATGAAACGATTATTATTGCTTGCAATGGCGATGCTGGCGTTGACAACGACGGCACGCGCATGGGGCTGGTGGAACTACCCGCCCGACAATGAGGAAGTGACGTTGACTTCTACCAACCTGCCCATTGTGTGGCTTGATGTGGACGGGCAGTACATTGACCGCTATGAGCGTATCACGGCTCAGATGAAGATTATCCACAATGGTGAAGGACAGCTTAACTATGCCGACACCATTGCTCATCCAGGGCAGAACATCGACTACGAGGGCTATGTGGCGATACGCTATCGCGGCAGCTCGTCTTTCTCGATGAGTGACAAGAAACCCTATTCCTTCCGCCCGCTGGACAAACCTCTGGAGGAGGGTGGCACCAAGAAGAAGGTCAACATTCTGGGTATGGGCAAGGACAACGACTGGGCGTTGCTGGCCCCCTATGCCGACAAGAGCATGATGCGTGATCTGCTAGCCTTTGAAGTTTCTCGCCCATGGATGGAATATACGCCACAGGGCCGTTATTGTGAGCTGTTCCTTGATGGAACCTACTACGGCGTGTATATCCTGACAGAGACCGTCTCCAAGGGAAAGCATCGCATCAATCTGTCCGATCCCGGACTGACGGGCGATTCCATCACCGGTGGCTACATTATGGAGGTGAACCGTATTGATGACGAGGTGACCTATACTTCCAAGTATCATCCCGTGAGCAAAACGGGTGTCCGCTATATGAACCAGTACATCAATTTCCAGTACAAATCACCCGATTATGAAGACTTGACTCAGGAACAGGTGAGCTACATCACCGGTCGCATCGACCAGATGGAGCAGTCGCTGTGGAACTACAATTCAAATAACAACACTGATTATGGGCAATACATTGACGTGACCAACTTCATCGACTACCAGATTGCTATGGAGCTGGGGCATAATGTGGATGCCTATCGCTTGAGCGGAAAATTTTTCAAGCGTCGCGACAGCGAGGACCAGCGCTTTAAGATGGTGGTGTGGGACATGAACCTGGCCTATGGCAACTCCGACTATTACGAAGGATGGCGCACCGATACCTGGATGTACCAGAACAACAACATCATGAACAGTGAGGGCGATCCTCAACTGATTCCGTTCTGGTGGTATAAACTCAATACCGACCCTAATTATGTCGCTGCCTTGAAATCCCGCTGGGCACAATATCGCCGGAGCAACCTGCGTCAGGACAGGGTGATGGCAACGGTGGATTCGCTGGCTACAGTACTCACTTCACACGGTGCTGAGCACCGCAACAGTGAGGCGTGGCCCCGTTGGGGAGAACACGTGTGGCCCAATTATTATGTAGCCGATAGTTTTCAAGATGAGGTGGCCTATGTCAAGGAATGGCTCACCGAACGCATTGTTTGGATGGATAGTCAGTTGGACTTTGACCCCAATGCCTCAGTGCGCGGCGATGTGGATGGCAACGGTAGAGTCAATATCAATGACGTTACGGCCCTCATCAATTATCTGCTAGGCCAAGCACCTGCAGGCGTTAATCAAGATGCCGCCGACTGTGACTTGGATGGCGGTGTCAGCATCAGCGATGTAACCATGCTCATTAATTTCTTGTTGCTGGGCCATTGGGAAGCATCGTAAAAGTGAAAAATATTGAATTCTGTGACATAAATACTTGTTTTTCGTTTTTTTAGAGTACTTTTGCGACATATTGACAAAAGTAGATGAATGAAATGATTAAACGACTATTTCTGTTGGCGTTGATTGTGGTATTGTCACTCGGCAATATTGCATTGGCGCAGGATCCTAATAATTATCCGCCAGACGACAAGACGGTGGTGATTGACTCCACCAACTTGCCCATCGTGTGGATAGACGTGGACGGCGCCATGATTGACCGCGAAGAACGAACTTCGGGGCGCATGAAAATCATTCATAACGGGAAGGGAAAACTCAACTATGGTGATACGATAGCGCATCCGGGACAGCATATTGACTATGAGGGATATATCGCTATTCGTTATCGTGGCAACTCGTCTTACTCCTTAAGCGATAAGAAGCCTTACTCCTTCCGCACCCTGAGCCAGCCCTTGGAACAAGGCTATGACAAGAAGAAAGTACCTATCCTAGGCATGGGTAAGGACAACAACTGGGCGCTGCTCGCTCCTTATTCCGATAAGAGCATGATTCGTGACCTGCTCGCATTTGAAGCAGCTAGGCCATGGATGGAATACACGCCCCAGGGTCGCTTGTGTGAGGTCTATCTTGATGGTATCTATTATGGCGTTTTCATCCTCTGTGAGGTGGTTTCCAAGGGTAAGTATCGCCTCAATCTGGATGATCCCGGTGAAGAGGGTGATGAGTTGACTGGCGGTTACATCATGGAAGTGGGTGTCGATGATGAGATTACCTATGTCTCCAAGCATCATCCTGTGAATGCCGATGGCACAGTGACCTATACTGACCGCATTATCCAGTTCCAATACAAGTCGCCTGACTATGAGGATATGACCGAGGCACAGATTGCGTATATCCAGAGCGCAATCGACAGGATGGAGGATACATTTGCTTCTCCCGATTATAAGGACCCTGAGATAGGTTACCGCAAGTATGTAGATGTGCAGTCCTTCATGGACTACCAGATTATCAGCGAGTTTGGCCACAATCCCGATGCCTACAGGCTCAGTGCCAAGTTCTATAAACATCGGGACAGCAAAGACCCGCGTTTCAAGATGGTCATTTGGGACTTTAACTTGGCCTTCGGTAATTGTCGTCACAACCAGGGTTATGCCACCAACAATTGGATATCGCGCATGAATGCCAATTTCTATAAGAGCGGTGACCCCATGATCCCCTTCTGGTGGCAGCGGTTTATTTCGGACAATGATTATGTGCTGCAGCGCAGGGCTCGTTGGGCCCAGATGAGGCAAGCCAACCTGCGTGATGACCGCTTGTGGGCAACAATCGATTCGCTGGCCAATGAGGTGACCTGCTGTGGTGCCGAGGCCCGCAATGCCCAGGCGTGGCCCCGCTGGGGTGTATGGGTATGGCCCAATTATTATGTATCCAGCAGTTACGAAGATGAGATTGATCACATGAAAGATTGGCTGGTCAAGCGTATTAAATGGTTGGATAATATCTTTCATTATACCCCGCCACCCCTGCCACCCACCTACGATTTGGGTGATGTGGACGGCGATGGACAGGTGAGCATCTCTGATGTGAATACCATCATAGACCTCCTATTGGGAGCAACCTATGATGAAGATGTTAGAAAACGCGCCGACGTTGACAATGACGAAGAAGTCACCGTTTCGGACATCACATTCCTGATAGAACTATTATTGTCAAAGTAACAACACTTTAGCTATATCTGAAACGTCCCTCATTTTCAAGAGAATTTGAGGGACGTTTTGGTTTCTAGATGCACAAATGATGGAAATGAGGAATATGGTGTCAGATAAATTGCTATCTTTGCCGTTATGAAACACCCCAAGTTCATTATCACCAGTGGCGGATACCTGCGTTTGGGCATGGTGACCCTGCACCGCGACCTGCTCATGGCACATGAACAGTGCCTGGGTGGTGGGTTTTACGAGTTTGACTACACGACCAATCGCTTGTTGCTCTCGGGTAAATCGTTCGACTATGGTCCTCCTCGCTGGAGTAAGGTAGATGTGCTCTGGGTACCAGAAGCCTACGGTGATGTTCCAATCGTCTATCGCGACACTAGGGGAGATGAGTTGAACTTAACCAACAGTTTCACAATCAAGTATTATTAGTCTATTATGAGAAGGTTCTTGAATGAAATTAAAGGCATCCTGCCTGCAGATAGGGTTTACACCGACGAGTTGAGGACGCTGGCGTGGGGAACTGACGCCAGTTTCTATCGCTTGACACCACAGGTGGTCATCCGCGCCAAGGATGAGACCGAAGTGTCACAGATTGTCAAGACGGCCAACAAGTATAGGCTTCCCTTCACGTTTCGTGCTGCGGGCACTTCGTTGTCGGGGCAGAGCGTGAGCAACAGCATCCTCATTGTCGCGGGCAAGAATTGGGAAGACTATTCTGTTGCAGCAGATTCCAATAGCATCACCCTGCAACCTGGTATCGTGGGAGCACGTGTGAACCAGATCCTGAAACCCTTTGGGCGTGTCTTCCCGCCTGATCCTGCCAGCATCGGCTCGGCTATGGTGGGTGGTATTGTCGCCAACAATGCTTCGGGTATGAACTGCGGTACGCATGCCAACAGCGACCGCATGCTTATCTCGGCACGACTAGTGCTACCCGATGGCTCAGTGCTTGACACAGGCGATGCCGTGAGTCGTGATTCATTCAGGAAAACTCATCCTGACTTCATCGCTCGCATTGAATCCCTGCGTGACCGCATCCGCGCCAATAAGCCTCTGGCTGATCGCATCCGCAAGAAATACAGCATCAAGAACGTGACGGGCTTGAACCTGCGTCCTTTCATCGCCTACGACGACCCGTTTGACATTATAGCACACTGCGTGGTGGGTAGTGAGGGCACACTGGCGTTTATCAGCCAAGTAACTATGCGGACATTGCATGACTATCCTTGTAAGGCCAGTGCGATGCTTTACTTCTTCACCATGCGTGAGAGTTGCGAAGCTGTGGTTGCCCTCAAACAGCTGCATTCCAGCGATGCCGACATTGCTATGAGCGAAGAAAACCTGATGGTCAAGAGTGCCGAGATGCTTGACTATCTCTCACTGGCATCGGTCGATGATCCCGTCTATCTGCAATACAAGCAAGATGTGGATGCAGGCAAGATTGATGGCGTGGAGCCTGGCGACTATCACAACCTGACAGCTATCCTTACCGAGACCAAGGCTGCTTCCCCCGATGACCTGCAGCATCGCATTGACACGATTACACAATGCCTGTCGCAATTCAGGACCTATATCCCCGTTGAGTTTACCACCGACCCCGCCGTCTATGGCAAGTATTGGGCGATTCGCTCGGGTATTTTCCCCAGTGTGGGTGGTGCGCGTCCCGTGGGCACCTCATGCCTCATCGAGGATGTCGCTTTTGCCGTCGAGGACCTACCCGAAGCCACTGTGAAACTGCAAAAACTCATCGCTGACCATGGTTATCGGGATGCCTGCATCTATGGCCACGCCTTTGAAGGTAATTACCATTTTATCATCAACCAGCTCTTCAGTGATGAGAGCGAGGTGCAGCGTTATGCCGCCATGATGCGTGACGTGGCTCGTCTGGTTGTCGAGGAATATGACGGTTCGCTCAAGGCCGAGCACGGTACGGGTCGCAACATGGCACCCTTCGTCAAGTATGAATGGGGCGAAGACGCCTTTGCCGCTATGCGCGAGTTGAAGGAGATTTTCGACCCGCAATACTTGCTCAATCCTGGGGTTATCTTCAATGATGACCCCGAGTGCTTCATCAAGCATTTCAAACCTTTGCCCGAACTCAAGATGAAGGGGCTCGAGAATAACCTCGCTCCCGAGGGTGACCGTCATGACAGCATCCGCGCGACTGTTGAAGGCGTCCTCAAGGCCAACAAGTGCATCGAGTGTGGCTTCTGCGAGGTGAATTGTTTGACCTGTGGATTGTCGCTCTCCTCGCGACAGCGCATAGTCATCCAGCGCGAGATATCTCACCTGCGTGAAACGGGCCGCGACCCTGAACGCTTGGCTACCCTTGTCAAGCAATACCGCTATCAGGGCGACCAGACGTGTGCTGGCGACGGCTTGTGCTCTACTTCATGCCCCATGGGTATCAATGTGGCCGACCTGACTCACCTCGTGCGTCAGGAAAACTTGCCCGTTGGCAGCATGGGCTATAAGACGGGTGCTTTTGCAGCACGTCATTTTGCAGGTATCAAGCGTGGCTTGCGTCTCACATTGGATGTTGCTCGACTGGGACACAATGTCCTCGGCACTTCTGCCATGAAGGGCGTAGCTGGTGTAATGCACAAGGCGGGATTGCCCTTATGGACCCCCGCCATGCCAGGAAAGGCACGCCAGCCGCGGGATATGGAACCTCGCCTTGGCATAGCTGATAAGGTCGTCTATTTCCCCTCATGCATCAACCAGACGATGGGCCTGGCCAAGGGCGCTCCCGTCAAAAATACCCTCGTCAATGAAATGATACAACTGTGCCACAAGGCTGGCTTTGAGGTCATCTTCCCCGAGGGAATGGAAAAGATGTGCTGTGGCACCATTTGGGAATCCAAGGGCATGCTCGACATTGCCGACCGCAAGACCGCCGAACTTGACGAGGCACTGTGGCAAGCCAGTGAGCATGGCAAATATCCTGTTGTGTGTGACCAGAGCCCCTGCCTGCATCGCTTGAGGAAATGCATCACCCGAATGAGATTGTACGAGCCAGTTGAGTTCATCTGGGAATACTTGCGCGATCGTTTGGAATTTACACCCATTAATCGCCGCATAGCCCTGCACTTCACCTGCTCGACCCGTGAGATGGGACTGGTGGACAAGATGACCAGTCTTGCACAACTGTGCAGCATCAATGTCTTCCTGCCTGAGGGTGTCGGCTGCTGCGGCTTTGCCGGAGACCGTGGCTGGACGCATCCCGAGGTCAACCGATGGGCCTTGAGGAAACTGCGTCACCAGCTGGAGGAAAACCGCATCGAGATGGGCTACAGTAACAGCCGTACCTGCGAGGTCGGCCTGGAAACCAACGGCGGCATCCCCTACCAGAGCATCGTCTATCTCGTCAATGAGGTAACCCGGCCAAAATGAGCATCCGCTTTGTAGAGACGAAGAATTTTGCGTCTCAAGGGCAGTATTTTGCTGATTTTTGACGATTGGAGACAAAAAAAGGCAATATTCAGAAAAAAAATGTACCTTTGCGCTAACTAATTAATGTTTAACCAATACTATTATGAAGAGAAAAAACTTATTTTTCGGTTTACTCGTTTTTACTTCTATGATGTCAACAATGGGCTCCATGAATGCCCAAACACAGACTCGGGAAGCGCCCGACTGGAGAAAACTCCATTACCTGTCTGAAGAAGAAATGCGGACCCCTTTGAGGGCAAGCAACTTCACCGAGACACCCGCGCCAACCGAGGCACCCCGCTTCGTGGCAGAGTTTGAGCCCATGCAGGGCGTCACGATTCGCTATCCGCTGGGCATACCGGTTAGCTTGGTTAAATCGTTGGCCGAGAATTGCCAGGTGTACTGCATCGTGGCGCAGAACCAACAGTCAAGTGCACGGTCGAGTTTCAACAACGCGGGGGTGAACATGAATCGTGTCACATTTGTGATCGCTAACTCAGATTCCTACTGGGTGCGCGACTACGGCCCCTGGTATATCTTTGCCGGCAAGAATCCTGCTATCGTTGACAACGTGTACAATCGTCCCCGTCAGAACGACGACGCGATACCCTCGTATTTTTCCACATTCTGGGGTATTCCCATGTACGGTATGAACCTGAAGCACACTGGTGGCAACATGATGGAGGACGGACGCGGACACGCCGTTAGCGACGTTTTGGTCCTTAACGAGAACAACAATAACGAGGCCGACGTGCGCAAGAAGATGCTTGACTACCTCGGCATCGACAACTACCATATCACCATCGATCCGCAGAACGACTACATTGCCCATGTCGACTGCTGGGGAAAATACCTCGCTCCGGATAAAATCCTGATTGCGAAACTGCCGCAGTCCGACAGCAGATATGAGGACTATGAGTCCGTGGCCAACTATTTTGCCACAACCAACTGCTGCTGGGGCTATCCCTACAAGGTGTACCGTGTCGAAGAACCTGGTGGCGACGTTGTTGCTCCCTATACCAACAGCCTTATCCTCAACAAGACCGTCTACGTGCCCCTGGGCACCAACAGCACATATAATAACCGCGCACTCCAGGTCTACAGGGATGCCATGCCCGGTTACGAGGTGGTAGGCGTGTCCAACACATCCTACAGCACTGGGTGGCTCAACACCGATGCCCTGCACTGCCGTACCCGCGGAGTGATGGACTTTGACATGCTGTTTGTTGACCACAGGAACGTGCTCTTCGGCACGCAGGAGTGTGGAGATTCCATCGCCGTCACGAGCAAGTTCATCGCCTATAGCGGAAAACCCCTGAAAACCGACTCGCTTTTGGTTTACTACAGCATTGACAACGGCCCATACCAGACTGCACACATGACTGCCACCGGCAATCCCGATGAATATGTGGGCTACATCAAGGGCTATCACAATGCATCAGAGGTTGATTACTATGTCTTCGGTGCCGACGAGTCAGGACACCGCTATCAGCAACCAGTGTTCGGCGAACTGGACCCCCACCACTTCACTGTCAGCATGCCCATCACCCTGGGTGATGTGAACGACGATGGTGATGTGAGCATTTCAGACGTGACTTCGCTGATTAATTACCTCCTGGGCGTCACTTCTTCGCAGTTTAACGCCTCGGCTGCTGATGTGAACAACGACGGCAAGGTCACCGTGGCTGACGTTGCTGCTTTGATTGATTTGATTCTGGCGAATTAATTATGACCATTGACCGTTGGCAGAATCAAGCATGCGTTCGCTTGATTCTGCCAACGTTTTTTATTGATTTTTACGTATTGTGAGACAGTGAAAGTGCTCACACCTACTGATGATTCTTGTGAAGAAGCCGATATGCTGTTTGGCATAGTTCCGCATGATATTAACTGCTCGGTGAATCGAGAGAAATCAGATCAGACTCTTTTTCCTGCTTTCCACAACGGGACACGCTATTTTACAAATCCAACGAACTGAGCCGTTGACTATCAGTCCCCCCTTTTTTCGTGAATCAAAGGCTGCGGGAAACAGGAAAAATAATGAAATTGAGAAATTTTCGCTAACTTTGCCCTTGAAAAGAAAACAACTATTTGTATAGGATTGAATGGATTTGAAAAATCGGTTAAAGGACTTCAAGAAGTGGCGGCACCAATCCTACGAGTTCCATTTCGCAAGCGATGAGGAGCATGAATGTCTTTGTTGCGGCTATCGTTACAAAGGCAATTTCTGTCCCTGTTGTTCCCAAAGGGCAGGAGTAGGGGATATCAGCTGGAACAGTGTCCGAAAGGGTGTGATGGAAATGTGGGGGTTGAGTAATCGTTCTCTCATTTATAGTTTATGGCAACTGATAGTGCGCCCCGGTCACTTCATCTCAGAATATCTCAGAGGCAAGTTTCAGGTGAGTTTCCCACCCGTGAAGATGCTGTTTTTAGTCGCAATCCTCTACACAATTATCTATTACTGGCTTTTCCAGCATGTTCTGAACTTACACTTAGAGACAAGTAGCGCTGTCACATTGTGGGAAGAAAAGAATGCCGGTTGGTCTAGGATAATACTCAGTTTGAGTTTCCTTTTCCCTACATGGGTTCTATTCCAAAATTCCCCGAAGTTCCCGCATCTCTCAATACCTAAAGCCTTCTTTATTACGATATTCATGTCCATATTGGAAATTATGATAGAATTGTTCGTTTATTCATTGGGATTATTATGCGGCGCTTCAGAGCCTGTGATTGCATCATCAGGAATGGTTCTTTTTGCTATATACTACTTTGTCGCTTATAAGCAGATATTTGGTTTTGGGGTGTGGGGAACACTTTGGCGTCATGCTATTATGATGGTATGTGGCATATTTTTGTGGGTATTATTCGATGAATTTATAGAATATGCTGTGGCCCCCGATCACCCATTCAGAATACAATAGATTTTTAGCTGGTCTTCCATCGTAGTTTTACTTCTCTTGCTCGGTTACATATTAACCAAATTATCAAGAAACTGGCCTGAGCTTAAAACAAGGCGGCTAAATCGCAGAAAGTAACATTCAACATCAAGCATTCATCGTCTTCTCAATGAACGATGAAAGCGCACTGACTTTTCGCCCAGATATTTGACGACTTACTTTTTCACGGTTTTTTGTGTAGTTTTTCTGTTTGCTCATGCGTCTAATGGGCAAAAGAGGATTAATTTATAGTATCATTTAAAATTTAAACATTATGAAAGCTGCAATTAAATATCTGATTATCTTTCTGCTAATCAATATCTTCGTAGAACTTGTGACCCTTTTGTTGGGTTATCTGGTATGTGCCATCATCGGGCATCCATTTCCTGGTTTGGAGGAAATGTTGGGTCATCCCTGGTACACTGCTGTATCATTGTTATTGTGTGATTTGGTCGTTCTGTTAGTGTTCTGGATGAGGAAATATACCAACTTCAGTTTCAACTTTGGCTATACCTACGGTGAGAATTTCTCGGCCAAAAAACTCTACCTGTGGGCAGCAGTGGCTGCCGTCGGCTTGCTGATATTTGATCTCATGGCAGGGTTCTATCTCCCCATTCCCGAAGACCCCGAGATTATGGAAACGCTCATGCAGATGATGACGAACCCCATCGGTCTGCTCTCTGTCTGCCTGATTGGTCCGCTGGCCGAGGAGGCTATCTTTCGTGGTGCCGTTGAGCGCAGGTTGCTGCAGAAACACTGGAATCCGTGGTTCGCTATCGTGATTTCGGCGCTGTTGTTCGCTGTCAGTCATTTCAATTGGGCTCAAGGTTTTACCGCCACCGTCATCGGCATTTTCATGGGTTGGGTTTATTACCGCACGCGCAGCATCTGGCCCACTGTTCTCATCCATGTAGTGAACAACACGGCTGCCTGCCTCGTCGCTTTAGCTTCGCCCGATGCCATGTATGATGAAAACTTCACGTTGCCGTTGACGATAGGCATTCCCTTGACAGTGGTGAGCATCATCATCATCGCTCTTGCTGCAAAGAAAATAGGCTGGCTGACCAAGGACCGTACTCCCATACCCGCTCCTGTCACCGAAGTCTTGCCGCCGCCCCTGCCTGTTGAGGCGATGGAAATCGCCCAACCGGTTCCCGACATCAACAACGAGGCTCCGACTGAAGAATAAAAATCTATAGAGGCAACAAGCAGTACTAAGATAAAAATGGAATCCGTCTCCATCATGATGAAGGCGGATTCCTTTTTGTTTAATCAGACTTTGACGTCAGAATCTGCTATGGTGTCTTATCGGATGACGGCGATTTTGGTTACTACGGCTTGGCCGCTGCCGTTGGCTTGGGAGCAGAGCACCATATACACGCCTGTCTTGACGCGCTCGCCATACTGGTCACAGCAGTCCCACGTCGCCATGCCTCCTGTTGATTTCATTTGGCGGATGACTACACCGCTGGCATCGGCAATCTTGATGAGCGAGTTGTCCATCATGCCGGTAATGGTCACGTTGCCGCCGAAATCAGGACGAACGGGGTTGGGATAGGCGTAAATGTTGTTATAATTTGGCTCAGCAGGACTTGAATCGCTGAAGTATTCATACAGTCCCTCAGGTGTAGTTACATATACCGAGTTGCTGTTAGGGTTGCAGCACACTTTATAGACCGTGTTGGATGCCAATGGACTGTTAGTGGCATTGAACTTATTGATAATCTGGGTACCGTCGGCACTGACGAGGAACAGTCCTGAATTTTGGGTGGCAATCCACTTGCGGTTCGCGCCATCGACAGCGATGCCATTGATTCGGATACCATCAAGCAGGTAGTCGGCCATGCCGGTGCCGTCATTGCGGGGCACCTTGATGTGGTTCACCCTGAAGTCGCCCGAGAACGCTTTAGCCGGGTTGAATGAGACGATGCCCTCGGTGGTGCCCATCCAGACAGTGCCGTTCAGATCCTCGGTAAGACACAGGATATTGGTCCAAGAGAAGTACTGGCCGTCCTGGTCCAGCAGTTTAGTGTAAGACACGCGCTCTGGATTGAGGAGACTGGGGTCTCCAGCGCTGTTCCAGAAGACGATGGGCATCTCGAAGTCTCCATCGGTAAATATCTTGATGTCGTAGTTGCTGTAGCGCGTGGATAGGAAACTTGCTTGCTGGGTGTGTCCAGTGAAGACTTCCTCAATATCGGGCAGAATCCAGTCGGCAGCTGTCGTCTGGTTGAGTTTTGCCTTGGCTGCGGGAAGTACCATTACAGGATGATCAGGGTTCTCAAGGGACTGAACAACCCACACGTTGCCGTTACGGTCAATACTGGTGATGGGGTGCATGGCACCACTGTATTTTACCAGTGGGCTATTGTCGGCATTGTACTTCATGACGATTTCGTCGTTAGTCACCTTGTAGAGGCCAGTGGTCCAGCCGCCCATGAAGTAGGTGTCGTCGTCATCGGGTAGGAACTCGAGCCAATAGGTTCCCGACTTTGGCGCGCCCTCAGGGGTGACATTCTTCCACCTGATGCCGTCAAACGTATTGACCTCACTTTGCATCGTCATGGATTTATAGAAGGCGTTGGCGGTGGGGGTGGATACATACAACATGTCTTTACCCTTGTTGTAGGTCATCCACAGCGGGGATGAGAACGAGAGGGCATTGGGCAGGTAGTAGTTCTCCTGGCCAAACTTATGCAGGCCCTTAGGACCGACGGCCCACGGCTTGCCGTCGCCGTTGGGGTGTGCGCTGCACAGCTCAGTTGTCTCAAACTCTTCAACAATATCACCATCTTCATCGGTCACATAGCATTTGCCCTGTTTGGGGACATTGAGCAGATAACCATCACTGATAGTCTTTTGCATCACTGTGGACTGGGCCTGGATGATGTCGTGCTCATTGAACGTTACCTTACCCTCATCATCAATCGTCATCGTCGCGAGGCGAGTCTTACTCGTCACACGGAAGAATGTGTGATCGTTCAATGGGAAGATGCGGCCGTTGGCCATTGACTTATTGAGGGAGAATGAGGACAACTGCTCGTAGTACTTGTCGGCATCGCCATAGTAGATGCCATCAGCAGTTGAGAGTAACAGCATGTCGCCCAGCTGTGCTGCCGACAAGATGGGTTTGCCATACAGGTGTGACTCCTTGATGACAAACTTGCGGTCATCAATTACCGCGTAGCCAAAATCGGTTGCCAGATAAATCAAGCCGTCGGCAAAGGTCACATCGTTGATGCTCTTGCTCGCAGTCATCACGGCATCCTTTATTTCGGGCATATTCACGACAGCTCCATCAGTCTTGATGATATCAATATTGGAATTGCTATAGACCACGACCAGGTAATCCTTGTCGTTGTTGTAATAAATCTGCTTGATGCTCATGTCGCTCAGGCCGTTAACGAGGCTCAATGATTCGTTTTCATCGGTGACCTTGTCCAGGCGGAAGAGGTTGCCCTCCAATACTCTAACCGAGTGTGCTCCTTCACTATCATTGATAATGCGTGGGGTGCCGCCAGTCAAGTAATATACCCAATCATTACTCTCAGCAACGGAAAGCACCTCAGTACCCACAAATGATGTGTGGATTTGCCAATCGCCAACAGCATTTTGCGCTACAACCCGGCCAAGACCCATTAAGGTCATGAGTACCAGCAAAAATATCTTCTTTGTCATGTCAAACTCTTGTTTTAAAGCATGGATAACACTCATCGCGGTAATGGTAGGTCGCCATCACCAGCGTGTTTACTATAATAACGTAAAGACTGCCCGTTAAATTGTGTGAGCATGATTTTCATTATCATGATGGGCTGTGATAGTACCGTATCTGCTACGATACTAGAAGCCCTCAAATGTGATTTCTTCAGGATCGGGAGGCAGTGTCAAGGGAAAGACCATCTTGTGGACCGACGAGTCAGGTCTGCGGCAGATGAGGTAGCATTGCCCTTGATATTCAACGGGATAGAATCCGATGGGGATGTAGTCAAGATGGATGCCGTATTTCTCGCGTTTTTCTGCCTCAGTCTGGTCAACGGTTTTGTTTTCTGCCGATGAGGAATAGGCTCGAGCCGTCTGGAACGTGTACGGCAGGATTGGGCTATTGAGCTGGACTGCCATGTAATCCTGGTCTTCAAAGGTGTAAACGGGACCAGCAAGTTCAGGCCGGTCGCTATGGGGCATAATGGCGGAAGCGCCGTCAAGCAGGCGTCCCTCATGATACCGCACATAGACCGAATCGCTGACGAACTGCACGTTCTTCTTGTCAAAATAGGCACGATAGACAATCTCGTGGGCAAAGAAATTGTCGCTCTGGAAGTTCATCGGCTTGATGAAGCGGCTATACCCCTGGAACTGGCGTTCATGCAATACGGCCTGTTGCGGGGCTCCCATAATCTCGCGGACTGTCTGGTCATTGAAAGCCTTATACTCCTCTAGGACCTTAATGCCGCGCCCGAAGGTGAATACAGCCAAAACGCCCGAAAGCAGGATGACTGCCAAACGGAGCCACAGCGCTTGTGAGAGGATGTAGTCAACACCGATGGCCAGAATGATGAAGGCCACTGTGATCCAAGGGAAATAGGCGCGCTCGTGCAGGATGCCCAGCATAAACATCACCAGTGTCAACCCAAGGAATACATAGGTCCATACGTTCATCCTGACGTTATGTCCCCGTTTCACGATTAAGGCGATAATGCCTACAATCAATGCTCCTATGGGAAGGTAAAAACGCCATGATTTCTCGATAAAGATATGCCAACGACTCGTGAACAGCTGGTCAATGGATTTACCAAGGATGATACCCTCCTCAGCAGCCCGGTTCCATGCCGCCGGCGATGACGCGATGAGCAGGATGCCGATCATATATCCGACTAGGGCAACAACGGCCCTGCGATCCAGCTGTCGGTGATTGAAGATGTAATAGAGCACCAGTCCGGCAAAGAATCCGAATGAAGTCGCCTCGTTGAAACCTCCTGCCACGACAGCACCCAGGAATAGCAATGCCCCCTGACCCAATCCCAATGATTGGTTATGCTGCCGTCGCAGATAATAGATGATTCCGAGTGAGAGGGTCACGGCCCACATGTAGTTGGCGCTGCCGGCCATCCACAACATCGTCTCGCCTGGCACGGGATAACAGGTGCCCACGACGGCAAAGAACATCGCCAGCACGGTCACTGAGCGGCGATGGACGCACAGCAAGCTCAGTAGATGTGCCAGTAAGCCGAATACCAATGTATTGCACACGTTGAATGCCCCCTTGCCAAGCAACCCGGCAAACAGAGTGGGAATGATGTCGGCAAGGCGGCGGTTAGTGTTCGCAAGATGGTTGCAATAGGACTGCCAAGCGTCGGCAAGCGAGTTCACCCGTGTCCACACTCCGTCTATGAGCGTGAATCCCATGTCGTCCTCCTTGTAGGGCGTCAGCACGTTCATCCAATAGAACACTGCGCATGCTACCAGCAGTAGGCCCCAGTAGGCGACATCATGCCAGCGACCCGGCATCAGGCGAGAAACGGTTTGTCGGTGATAGTTTCCCATGTCAAGCGTTTATAGGTATGATGGGCTGGTAACAGTTGGAAGCCGCTTCAAGGTCATGTAACCCAGTGTCCCGTCATAGTCAAGTTGCAGGACGATGTGGGAAGTGACAGAATCGATAAGGGGGAGTAGCAGCAGGTGCTTACGCTGATAGTACAACGGATAGTAGGACAGCGGCATATACTCCATTTCAAGGCCTAATTTGGTGCGGTATTCCTTGTCCTCTTTGCTGAGGGTGTTCTCAGGTTCGAAATGGTAGTAATTGGCCAGTTGTGGTGAGGGCTTAAGGGTGTCGGCGTTCAGCACCACAATCATGTATTGCTGGTCGGGAAAGCCCAACACGGTGTCAGCGATTTCTGGACGGTCGCTCATCAGTGGCAGGACACGGGCACCGTCAAGCAGTCGCCCAGTGTAATATCGGTTATAGACCGAGTCGTTGACAAACTGGACATTGTCCTTGTCATAGTAAGCGCAATAGGTTGATTCACGGTTAAAGAATTCGGCCGACACATAGCGTAGTGGCGTGGCAAATCGACTGAATGCACCCTTGAAGCGGTACTCGTGCAAAATGGCTTGTCGGGGAGCGGCGGTAATGTCATGCTCAATCTGGTCTTCAAATGACTTTAATTCGCCCAAGACCTTCAGACCATGGCCAAAACCGATACCGCTCAGAACGATGCATACGGCAATGGCCGCCAGACGCAGCCTGTTTGCCATGAGACCTCCTGATAACAGATTCTCGACAGCTATGGCCACAATAATGAAAGCGACGGTGGCAAGCGGGCCATAGGCACGGTCGTACAGATAACCTAGCACAAACATCACGAATGCAAGGCAGAATAGGATATAGGCCCACAGGCTGTGTCTGATGGGGCGGAACCCTTTCTTTATCAGCACGATGACGCCGACGATGAAAGCGATGATGGGCATGACGCTGGTCAGCATCTTCTTGCTGAAAATGTAAGAGCGGCTGACCAACAAGTCCTGCAGGCTCATGTGCACGGCAATGCCGCCGTTCTGCACCCTGTCCCAGGCACCGGGAGAGCCCATAATGAGAATGATTCCTGCAAGATAGGCCAATAGAGTAAGGCCGACGGTGCGGTTGAATTCCTTGCGGTTGAACAGATAATACAGCACCATACCGCCGAAGAAGCCGAACGAGGTCGCCTCATTGAAGTTTCCGGCGACAAACGCCAACAGCACGAGCAGCAGGGTCCTTCCCTTGCTGAACTGGGGTTGGCTGCTGTATTTGCGAAGCAGGAAAATCATCAGCAATGAAGCGACGATTGCCCACATGTAGTTACAGCTGCCGGCGACAAACAGCATCGTCTGACCAGGCACAGGAAAGCACAAGGCGACATAAGCAATGAACAACGCCAGAATCAGCACCGAGCGGCGTCCTGCGCTCAAGATGGTAACCAGATGGGCCATCACTGCAAATATCAGCGTATTGACGATATTGAACAACGGCTTCCCCAAGTAGGCACAGAACATGGTCGCAAAGAAATCGGCGCAACGGCCATTAGAGGTCATGTAGTGACCCACCTGGGCTCGCCAGAACTCCCTGAACCCGGCGTCCCTGAGCAATGAAAATTCCATATCATCTTCCTTGAACGAGGTCCACTGGTTCATGATAAACATCACAATGCACGCTGCCAACAGCAGTCCCCAGTAGACGAAGTCATGCCATCGGGGGGCGTTTGTATTGATTGATTTGCGCTGGTTATCCATTGTTCACGATAGTTGGGCGTTAGGGTTTCTTCTTTTTGAGGACTTTGACGTTGGAGGGATTGGGTGCTTCCCTGTATAGCATGAGCAACTCTTCTCCCGCGTAGTCCAGCAGCAACATCATGCTGGATACGTCATTGTCCATGAGCGGGAGCACCATGACGACTTTGCCATCGTAGCGCAAGGGATAGTAGCCAAACGGGTCACTGGACGTCTTGATGGCATGGCTGCGTCGATATTCCCTTTCCTTGTCGGAGATGGACTGCGAACTGTCGCTCCAATAGGCGGTGCCTACCTGATAGGCTGTAGGTAGTGTATCTAAGTTCAGGGGGAGCACCATGTAGTCTTGGTCGGGGAAGGCCATCATCGGACCGGTCAGACTGGGCCGGTCACTGGAGAAAGGCATTTCCACAGCGCCATCGAGCAGTCTCCCCTCGTTGAAACGGCAATAGACAGAATCCGAGACAAACTGTACATTCTCTTTATCAAAATAGGCCCGCCAGATGTATTCGTTGGTAAAATACTGGGTGGACTGCATCGGCAACGGATACAGGAAACGGTTGTATTTGTCGTAGGGGCACTGGTGAAGAATAGCTTGGGTGGGAGCTTGACGGATGGCATTGACCACCATTTCGTCATGGACCTTGTATTCTTTGAGTATTTTGACAGCACGGGTATAGGTGAAGGCGCTCAGCAACAGGCATGCGAGAATCGCAACAGCTCGTAGCGGGAGCCAGTGCAATAGCACATCGGCGGCAAGGATGACAACGATGAGCGAGATGGTGACGAGGCCGGCATAGGGACGATTGGGGAGTAATCCCAAAACGGTCAGTACCAGTATAATCATCACCAGGATGTAGGGCCAGGCACTGGACTTTAAGGGCTTGAAGCCTTTCCAAATTACAGCACCGATGCCCACGGCAATTGCCGCTGCCGGCATGATGAACCGCACTAACTTCTCACAGATGATGTGCAGACGACTGGTCAGTAACTGCATTGGTGGCAAGTCCAGAGCCAGTCCGCCTCCCGTCGCCCGTTCCCAGGCCGCTGGTGATGCCATGATGAGCAGCACCCCTAGCAGGTAGCCCGTCATGACAACAACGACCTTGCGGTCCACTAGTTTGCGGTTGACGATGTAGTAAAGACACAGTCCGCCCAGCATGCCGAACGAGAT
>JAEEGJ010010833.1_pt1 | contig 23472 bp, 11 predicted proteins | sample 8958761 | NCBI WGS metagenome assembly JAEEGJ01 (sample SAMN16246546, study PRJNA631951) | gut metagenome | biome: gut microbiome; feature: rumen; material: RS-attached | host: Bos | place: Iran: Karaj | collected 2018-10 | reverse complement strand
TTGTCGCCGAAGCATCCAGGATGGCTCGCAAACGTTGGCCGAACGCAATCCGTATCTATAACGACTATAACACTGTCCAGTGGCAGAAGAATGAAGGTATCGACCTCATCCAGAAATTGAAAAAGGCTGGTGCTCCGGTGGATGCCTACGGCTTGCAGGCTCACGACATGCAGGTTTCTGGCGGTCAGGCTGGTGGCCAGGGCGGTGGCGGTTCCTGCTTGAACATCAATACGCTCAAGAGCGCTATTGAAGAAATTTGGAACAAGACCCAGATTCCGCTGTTCATCTCTGAATACGATATCGCAAGTAACGACGATAACGACCAGAAGAACTGCTACTCTCAGCAGATTTCCTACTTCATGGAAAATGAACATATCGCAGGTATCACCATTTGGGGTTACCTCTATGGTGCCACCTGGACCTCCGGCGGTAACTCCGGTATTATCAGGGAAAGTAACGGTAAGGTTACGGACCGCCCGGCAATGACTTGGCTCAAGGATTACCTCTCCAAGAACAAGGGTGTAAATACTACCGGTCTTGCAACTGGTGAAGTCACTCCGGTGGAACCTGTTCCGCAGGAACCGTTCAAGGGTACTCCGATTGCAGTTCCGGGCAAGATCGAAGTTGAAGATTTCGATATACCGGGCCAGGGCAAGAACGAAGATGGCTCAAGCAACGCTTCTTACGGTGACGATGGCGAAAATCACGGCGATTCTCAATACCGTAAGGATACCGGTGCCGATCTTTATGAAAAGGCTACTGGCGTTATCTTGGGCTATAACCAAGAAGGCGACTGGTTCGAATATACCATCAATGTCGCTGAAGCAGGCGATTACACTGCAATCGCATCTGTCGCTTCTGATGGTACGGGAGCATTCACGCTCTCCATCGATGGCAAGTCTGTCGCAGAATTCGAAGTCACTGGATCTAGCTTCGATGAATTCTCTGATGTGAAGAAGAAGATTTCGCTCACTGCAGGCAAGCATGTGCTCCGCCTCGATGTGACTAAGCAATACTTCGACATCGACTACATCAATATCGTCAAGGGCGATGGTGAAGACCCAGGTCAGGGTGGTGATAATCCTGGTCAGGGCGGTGACGATCCTGGTGTCGGTATCCGCGTGGCTCCGGTTCACTACGAAGTTCCGACGCTTGGTGCTTACGATGTCTTTGACATGAACGGTGTCCGCCTAGGTCGCATGAGTGCTTACACTATGGACGAAGCAGTGTCTACGCTCAAGAGCACCAGCGATATCAAGGTTCAGGGCATTTATATGCTTCGCTCAGTCAAGAACGGTATGGTCAAGACGGTCCGCGTGATTCGCTAAAAAGTTCCTATTCCATACTCCCCAAAGGGAGCCTTAAATACCCAAAGGCCTTCGAGTTAACCCTCGAAGGTTCTTTGCTTTTTGGGTAAATAAAGTATTACCGACATTTTGTCAATGATAAATTTTCTCGCTATTGTGGAGAACGTAAAAATTGAAGATAAGTTTATAAACGTGGTGTAGGAGTTTAACCTTAGAGGATGTGGTATATGAATTCAAAATTCATTAAAGGTTTTGTATCTGCTGCGCTATTGGGTGGAGCAGTGAGTGCATTCGCGGGACCCGGCATGGCCGATGGTGGTGCCAAGTTCCTCGGAAATATTACAACACGTGGCCAGGTCCAAAGCGACTTCGGCACATATTGGAACCAGATTACGGCTGAAAACGAATGTAAGTGGGCCTCTATCGAAGGCACCCGTGGCCGTTATAACTGGTCGGGCTGCGATGCCTGCTACAATTGGGCAAAGAAGAACGGCGGTCACTTCAAGTTCCACGCTCTCGTGTGGGGCTCCCAGTATCCGAACTGGCTCAATGGACTTAGCACTGAAGAAACGAAAAAGGCAATTACCGCTTGGTTCGATGCCGTTGCCGCTCATTACCCGGATCTCGAAATGATTGACGTGGTGAACGAAGCTATTAAATCTGGCGGCAGCTACCACTCTGGTTACGGTAAGGGCAATAACATTATTCCGGCGCTCGGTGGCGATAACGGTAACTATGAATTCGTGGCGACCGCTTTCAAGATGGCGCGTGAACGTTGGCCCAAAGCAATCCTTATCTATAACGACTACAACACGTTCCGTTGGCAAATCAACGAAGGTATCGATCTCGTGAACAAGCTCGTGAAGCAGGGCGCTCCGGTCGATGCCTACGGCCAGCAGGCTCATGATTTGACCGACATGAACGCCAACGATTTCAAGAGCGCCTTGAACAAGATCCAGACGAGCGTCAAGAACGCCAAGGGCGAACCGATGCCGCTGTATATTACCGAATACGATATCGGTACGGACAACGACAATCAGCAGAAACAGCGTTATTCCGAACAGATCCCTGCATTCTGGGAATCGAAGCAGGTGGCCGGTATTACCCTGTGGGGCTACGTTTACGGAGCCACTTGGACAACAAACGGTAACTCCGGTATCATCAAGAACGGTAAGGATCGTCCGGCCATGACTTGGCTCAAGGATTACTTCAAGAGCCACCTTGCCGACGGCAAGAACGAAACGGGCCTTTCTGGCGGTAGCACATATGTCGAACCGGATCCGGTTCCGCGCAAACCGTTCAAGGGTGCCGCTCTTGCTATTCCGGGCAAGATTGAAGTCGAAGACTTTGACATTTCGGGTCAGGGCAAAACGGATGGCGTAAGCAACGTTTCTTACAACGATGCCGATTCCGAAAACCATGGCGATTCCGGCTACCGTAAGGATGCTCCGGAAGTGGACCTTTACGAGAAGGCAACCGGAGTCGTGGTGGGCTACCAGAACGAAGGCGACTGGCTCGAATACTCCGTCAACGTGGCCAAGGCTGGTGATTATACCGTTTTCGCTTCGATTGCCACCGAAAATTCGACCTCTAGCTTCTCGCTTTCCATTGACGGAAAGGCTGTTGTAGAAAAAATTGCGCTTTCGGGTTCCAGCTTTGATGATTTTACAAAGGTTAAGGCGAACGTGACGCTCCCGGCAGGCAACCATATCCTCCGTATGGAAGCGACGGGCGCATGGTTTGATATCGACTACCTCAACTTTGTTGAAGGCAAGGATGCCAAGGATCCCGATGTCTCGGCCATCAAGATGCTGTCGGTCCAGTATGAAACTCCGCAACTCGGCGACTATTACGTCTTTGACATGAACGGTGTCCGCATTGGCCGCATGAGTGCCTACACCATGGACGAAGCCGTAGAAACGCTCAAAAATACGAATGCTATCAAGGTTCAGGGTGTTTATTTGCTTCGCTCTGTCAAGGATGGCTCCGTGAAATCGGTCCGTATTGCCCGCTAAAATATCCTAATCCACAACTCCCCCAAAGGGGTTGAATACCCAAAGGCCTTCGAGTTAACCCTCGAAGGTTCTTTTTTTTGTTACTCTTGAAAAAAAAAGATGTATTTTTTTATTACTCAGTGGGAGCTCAAAATGAGTGATAGTGATAACCAAGCTGCTTACGCCGAATTGTTTGCTGACATATTTTATGAGCAGTTTATTTCCGCATATTATGTCAATCTTGTTGATTTGACTTACGTTGTTTACTATCGCAAAAAGGGGCTCGAAAAAAAGTACGGCAATGGTGAAAATGCCGCAAAGGCCATACAAAAGTTTATTTCCGAAGATGTCCGCCCCGAAGATCGTGAACAACTGAAAGATCTTTCGTCGCCGGAGTATGTCCGTGAACGCCTCAAAAGAGAAAGTAGCTTTTCGTTTGTTGTGCGTGAAATGGTTACGGGCAAGGAACGTTATTGCAAACTCCAGGTGACTCGTGGCCGCGACGAAGACCACATGGCCATCTGTTTCTTGAACGTTGATGACGAAATCCGCAAACGCCAGAAAATTGAAGAAAACAACCGCATTATCCAGGCGATTTCCTCTGAATACAAAGCTCTTTTTCGCATCAACATTGACACGGATAAGTTTGTCTCGTTTATAAAGCGAGAGGCAAGAACTGGTTTCCAAAAGACCATTCGCGATAATAGCTCGTATACTGAAACTTTTAAAAGGTACGCTAAAGAAGTTGTTTGTGATAAAGACCGAGAAAAGGTTTTGGCGGGCGGGGATATTCAAAATATCCGTGAAAAACTCTTGAATTTTGGCCATTTTGAAATTGAATACCAAAATAAAGAGGGCCGCTACCACGAGATGAAGTTCGTTCGAATTTCCGACGAAGATTCATCGGTTGTCGTGCTTGGTGTTGCGGACCGTGACGAAAAAATGCGCACGGATTTGATGAATCGCGAATTTTCAGAAATTGCGAATGCGCTAAGTGTCGAATACGAAATCATCTATTATGTGAACCTGAAAGACGAATCGTACGATATGTTCAGTCAGGAAGGCAGCTATATCAAGCTTAAGCTTTTAACGACTGGGCAAAATTTTTTCCAGGAATGTGCCAGGGATATCAAGAAAATTGTGTATCCGCAGGATATGGAAAAAATGCATTCGACGCTGAAACGTGAAAATTTGCTATCGAAGCTTGCAGACAACAAATTCTTCTCCATGGAGTACAGGCTCTTGGTCAATGGCGAACCGCAGTATTATCGCCTCAAGGCTCTTTTGTCTAATGCCGTGGATAACTATGTCATTATCGCCGTCACCAACATCCATAAAGAAGTTATTGCAAGGCAAGAGCGCGAACGCAATATGGAGCGCAATTTTGATATCATTAACGTCCTTGCAACGGAATACTCGTCGGTCTATTACATTGACCTCGAAACGGATAGCCTTACACCCTACACGATGAATGCCGATACGGAATCGAAATTCGGAAAGATTTTTTCGAGCGGGATTCATTATTCTGATGCGTTCAAGATGTATGTCGATAGCTTTGTCTATGAACTCGACAAGAAAATGGTTCTTGATGCGGGTTCTATCAAAAAAATCAAGGCTCAACTCGGTTCGCAAAAATCGTTTATTACGCAATACCGCAGTTATGAAAGTGGTGTCGCTCGCTTTTGCGAAATGAAATTCGTGAAAGTCGGGCCCGAAAACGAAAAACCGCGTGCCGTTGTGCTCGGGTTTGCCGACAAGGATGCCGAAATCCTGAACCGTTATGTCGATAGCAAACTCTACGAAGACTATTTTGGTGTTTATTTCGTAAACCTTGAAGATGATTCTATCCGCGGTGTTCGCGAGTCGACTATTTACGAAAAGGGAAGTACCAACGGCTATGCCAAATACAGTAGTGCTGTCCTCGAATTTAGCAAGGCCGTTCTTCCGGAGTTCCGTGAAACTTGGGCAAAAATGTCGAGCGTCGAATTCATGCGTTCGTATTTGGCGAATGAAGACAAGCGCGAATACAGCTATAGAGCGCTTAAGGGAGAATGGCGCCGTGCCACTATGGTTGTCGTCGAACGCAAGAATGGCATTCCGATGAGTTTTATTTTGGCATTCATGTTCATCGACAATGTGACTGCACAGAAGATGGAATTGGATGCTAAAATTGCAGAACAGAAAATCGCGCTAGAAGAACAGCAAGGGCTTTTGGAAAAGGCTTTGGTGCAGGCCGAGTCTGCGAACAAGGCGAAGACGATGTTCCTTTCGAACATGTCGCATGATATCCGCACGCCGATGAATGCTATTATCGGTTTTACCAATTTGGCTTTGAACAACTTGGATGACCCTTCTGCGGTCAAGAGCTATCTGGATAAAACGGTTGTTTCCAGTACGCATTTGCTTTCGCTCATTAACGATATTCTCGATATGAGCCGTATCGAGTCGGGCAAGATTCGCCTCGAAGAAGTGAATTGCAATTTGTCCGAAATTATGCATGACCTGAATACAATTGTTTTGGGACAAGCCTATGCAAAGCAGCAAAACCTTTACATGGATTGCTTTGATATCGAAAACGAAAATGTGATTTGCGATAAACTGCGCTTGCACCAGATGCTGATCAACTTGCTCTCGAATGCGGTCAAGTTTACGCCTGTGGGCGGAAATATCCATGTGCTTGTGCGAGAGACCGGTAAAGACGAAACTACGGGAATGTTCGAGTTCCATGTCAAGGATGATGGAATTGGTATGAGTCCCGAATTCTTGAAAGTCCTGTATGAACCATTCGAACGCGAACGCACTTCCACACTTTCCAAGACGCAAGGCACTGGGCTTGGCATGTCCATCACGAAGAAAATCGTCGAAATGATGGGCGGTACAATCGAAGTCGAAAGTAGCCCCGGCAAGGGAACGGAATTTATTGTTTGCCTCAAGTTGAAAATCCAGAATATGACAGTCGATTCTTCAAATCTTGCGGCTTTGCAAAATGCGCGTGCACTTGTCGTTGAAAGCGATTACAATGCATGCTCCAGTGCGACAAGCTTGCTTCGCCGTTTGGGAATGAGGGCTGAATGGACCATGTATGGCAACGAGGCGGTTCTGCGCGTGAAAGAAGCGATAGAAAGGCATGAAAGCTATGGCGTTATTGTCGTCGATGATTTCATGATGGATTTGGATAGCGTTGAGGTGGTGCGCCAAATCCGTTCTATCCCGGATAACGGTAATCCGATTATCATCATGACGGCTTATGATTGGACGAATATGGAAAAATCGGCTCGTGAAGCCGGCGTGACAGATTTCATTAACAAGCCCTTGTTCCTCTCCGAAATGCATGGAGCCTTGGCGCGTGCTATTGGTGTTCAAAAGGAAGAAGTAAAAACGGTGAAAGAAAAAGAGGATGATTTCACTGGAATGAAAATTCTCCTTGTCGAAGACAACGAACTGAATCGCGAAATTGCGGAGAATGTCCTAGAAGAAATGGGCTTTGCTGTAGATTATGCCGAAGATGGAAGCGTAGCTCTCCAAAAGCTCTGTGACGAAAAGCCTGGCACTTATGACTTGATTTTGATGGATGTGCAAATGCCGGTTATGGATGGCCTTGAAACGTCCCGTCGCATTAGGAATATGCACGATGAATATTTCCGGAAAGTCCCGATTGTTGCCATGACCGCCAATGCGTTTGAAGAAGATCGTAAAGCAGCACTTGATGCCGGCATGAACGAACATGTCGCCAAGCCCATTGATGTCGAAAAACTCAAGAAAGTCCTTCGGAAATTCTTAAACTAAAATGTGCAACGCGCTGTCGTTCCCGCGAGCCGTGGAATAGGATTCGTAAGATTTATCTATATAAACTCCACGCAGCCGTAAATGGAAATCAATTCCGGGTTTTCCGGGTCGCGTCGGTTCCAACTCTGTTGGACCTTTATTTTGCATGGTCTTTTTTCTCCCTTAATTCTCATGTCGCTGTTGTATATAAAGGAGTCGTTATTGAGTTGGGGATCATGCAAAAGCTTGACGAATTCATCCCAGTTGTCGCGTCCAAAAATATTCCAGAAATCGGGATTGTTTTCGGGTTCGACCATCGTTTTTGGGAAACTCAAATCCTTAGCCCGCTTTGCATGGAGCTTTAGCATCGAAGGCTCGTAAGTGTACTCGAATGTAACCCCGCGCTGCAGTGATGCAAAAAATTGGCTCTTCTTGTGTTCGTTAAGGTATTGTTCGTAAACGATATTGTCTGTGTTGTCTTCGGTACTTTCGAAAATGGATCTTGCAATTTTCGAGAATTCAGCTTCGCTTAAATGGCTTTTGCTGTTGTCGTTGATTTCTTGAGGCAGTCGGTCGGCAACATCGCCGAGGCATTCCAAAAGCAATGGGTTGAAGACACCGCATTCGTTGTTGCGGATCATCTCAAGCGCTTTCTCGTGGGAGAACGCCTTCTTGTAGCAGCGTTCGCTGGTCAGAGCATCGTAAACGTCTGCAACGGAGACTACTTGCGCACTGATGGGAATTTCGTTTCCTTTGAGTCCGTCGGGGTAACCACGGCCATCCCAGCGTTCGTGATGCCAACGGCAAATATCATAAGCATGCTTCATCAAAGGTTCTTTCTTGAAAAACTGGATGGTGTCAAGCATTTGAGCGCCATTCATGGAATGTTGCATCATGATTGCAAATTCCTCTTTTGTGAGCCTGCCTGGCTTGTTCAGAATTTCATCGGGAATCGTAATTTTTCCGATATCGTGCATCGAAGACGCTGTGGCGATGGTGTTGATTTCTTCTTCAGAAAGATTGTATTCTTTAGTGCGATTGTTCAATGCGTGTAAAAGAATTTCAGTAATCTTTTTGATATGCAAAACATGCTGGCCGCTTTCGCCGTTACGGAATTCGACGATGTGACTCAAGATGGAAATGAGCATGTCGCTGTTTCGCGTTCTTTCGTAAATCTTGTCTGTTACGAGTTCCGAAAGGCGCATTTGTTTCACGTACAGCCCGATAGTATTGCGCACACGGTTTTGCACCACCATCTGGTCGAACGGACGGTAGATAAAGTCGGTCACGCCAAGCGCAAACGCTTTTTCTACCTGAGGGCTTGAGGTTTCTGCTGAAATCATCACGACCGGAGTTCCTTTGATCCATTCCCTTTCATTCATGATTTCAAGAACTTCGAGTCCGTCTTTTCCAGGCATAACCATGTCCAACAAGACGAGCGTAATTTCCTTTGCCATCTTTTCGAGAATCTCGATGGCTTCGTCGCCGTCTTTTGCTTCGATGATGTTATATTCGTCGGCGAGCAGATCCGATAGAACGACTCTGTTCATCGCGTCATCATCGACGATTAATATTTTTGCCCTCTCATTATTCATTTTCTTAATTCGTGTTGTGCGTTTGGAAAATTATAACGCTGTGTTACATTAATTTAAGAAAAAACGGCCCAAAGTGGTAACCGTAATACTATGAATTTATGGTAATTCCCTTTTTTGTTGTTTTTTCGCACGTTTTTATAGTGGCCTAGAGTTGTTTTACTGCGGTTGTCATTCCCTTGAAAGAGAAAATCGGCTTGTTTTTCTACATTTTCTTCCTGAAATGTCAAAATCCGCAAATTATTTCCCCGCTATTGACGGCCTGCGCCTTCTTGCTAGCCTCAACATTGTTATGCTCCATTTGGGCAGTTCCAATGCCCTTACGTACATGGCCGATTGCAAATGGGTGATGCCCATTATTTCTGCACCGGCATTTGCAGCGGGTATTTTTTACGTGTTGGCGGGCTTCCTTTTCGCAAGCAAGTATAGCGACCCCGACCGCAGAATCCCTGTGATTCCGTTCATGTTCGGTCGCATCGCAAAACTGTACCGCTTGCATTTTTTCATGACGCTTTTGATGTTTGTGCTCGTCATGTTCAAGATGAGCGGTTACACGCATTTGCCCGCGCTTTCTGAAATTGGCGACTGCGCATCGACGGGGCTTTCTAAGATGTTCCATCCGTGGCGGAGCCTCTTGATGCACCTCACGCTCACGTGGTCGATTGCTCCCGATCTCGGCATGAAGTTGAATGAACCTTCCTGGTCCTTGACGAGCTTTTTCCTTTGCTATGCCATTACGCCTTGGTTTAGCCGTTGGCTGATCAAGCAGAACCGCCGTACACTTTGGGTGCTGTTTGGCGCTGTGTTCATTCCGGGGATTCTTTGGGCGGTTGTGTATGGCAATTCAGGCAATCTTTGGTTTGACGGTTACGATGCAAAGTACCGGTTCTTCCACATGTTTGCTCCGGTGCGCGTTTTTGAATACTTGTTTGGCATGGTGCTCTACCGCCTTTACAACGAGGGCGTTTTCGATTTTCTCAAGAAAGATTTTATGAGCGGCATCGCGCAAGCGCTTTTGCTCCTGGCGCTTTATGGAAGCCTCTTCCTCATGCGCGCCGATGCTAACCCCGGCTATAATTACTTTATCCACCATAGCCTCCCGATTTTCATTTACGGCATGTTCGTGGTGAGTCTCCTTTCGGGCAAGGGCTTCTTGGCAAAGTTCTTCTGCATCCCGCTTGTGCGTCGCATTGGCCGTGCTTCGTTCTATCCGTACTTGATCCATCTGCCCATCATCACGTTTGCGTGGGGCATTTGCAACCTGAATCGCCCGAAAAACACGATTCTCTTGCTCCTGTTTGTCTACACCGTCAGCACGCTCTACATGGAATTTAAAGTCTGGCGCCGCAAGAAAGCAATTAGAACTTAGAGCTTAGAACTTAGAGCTTAGAACTTAGAACTTAGAACTTAGAACTTAGAACTTAGAGCTTAGAGCTTAGAACTTAGAACTTAGAACTTAGAACACTCTCTATTATCTTTAAGCAATTCTAAGTTCTGCCAACTAAGATCTAAGAGCGAAGCGAGCTAAGTTCTGCAAACTAACCTCCGCCAACTAAGATCTAAGAGCGAAGCGGGCTAAACAAGCAAAAATTCAAGACTATATTCGTCTTTCCAGAAACAAGTCCCGAAAATAAGTGTATTTTATACATTGGGGCGACCTTTAGGGGTTGTTGTGGTGGGTATTTTTCGTTGGAGGAACTGCAACTCATGGACTGCCTTGAATCGTCAGACTTGACGCATGCGATTCTTTCTAGTGCAGGTCTCGGCTTGTGGACCATCGAACTTGACGATGGCAAGCCTCCTAGATTGTACGCTGACAAAGCATTCCTCCAAACTCTTGGCTTACCCGAAGAAACGACCCCCGAAGATCTTTACAATTTATGGTGCAATAACATAGACCTCTCGTATTACGAGGCTTTTGCCGAATCTATCGAGCTAATGACTCGCGGTGAAATGTCCGAATTGGAGTACGCATGGAACCACCAGACGCGCGGGATTATCTACCTCAGAAGCCACGGTGGCCGAAATAAAGAATACACGCGCGGTGTACGGCTAGAAGGGTGTTCTGCAGATGTTACCGACCAAATTGAGTTCAAGATCCACTTGCGTGAACTGGCTCAGTATTCCGATATTGCAAATACGCTTGGCGATGGCTTCGATAACATTTACTACGTCGATACGAACGACAATTCTTTTATCGAATTTAACGCCCAAGGGGTTGTGAAAAATCTTGATGTCAAAACGTGCAACGATTTTTTTCAGGGATTTGAACAAGCCTTGGAGAAGGTGGTCTATCGGGACGATTGGGAAGCAGTCAAGGATTTTGTCAATAAAGAAAAACTCTTGAGCGGTCTGGAAAAAGATCGCGCCGTGTCTGTCGCTTTCCGCTTTTTCATTGATGGCCGGTTGGTGTATTACCGTTTAAAGGCGGCGAAAACTCCTGATTCCGATAGCCATATTGTGGTGACTCTTGAAAACGTAGACGAAGAAGAAACCGCCAAGGCCGAACGCAAGGCTATTGCGGTTCGAGACATGGCCGTTATTTCAGGTTTGTCCGATGACTTTGGTTGCGTGGTCTACGTCGATTACGATACGCTTTCCGAAGCGCATTACCGCTTTGATCCCGTGTTCGAAAAGTTTGTGCCGGGCTGGTCTAAAATCGACAATTTTGGGAAGCGCCTGGAACTCCTTGTCAATACGGTTGTGCACCCTAGCGACCGCGAAGCGTTCTGTGCGGCGACTGAACCTGCAAAAGTTCTCGACATGGTCGAGCGAGAACACATGTACTTCGTCAATTTCAGATTGCAAATTGATGGCGAAGATATCTATTACCAAATCAAGTTTGTAAAAGATGAAAACTCCAAGAATCACGTGATTGCGGGTTTCCATAGCGTCGATGCCGAAACAAAACGAGAAATGGCGAGCCTCGAAAAAGCGGAGCTGGCAAACAAGGCAAAGAGTGCATTCCTCTTCAACATGTCGCACGATATTCGCACGCCGCTCAACGCGATGATCGGCTTTACCGACATGGCGGTAAAAAACATCGACAACAAGGCAAAGGCGCTTGATTGCTTGAACAAGTCCAAACTTTCGAGCGAACATCTATTGTCCCTGATCAATGACGTCTTGGACATGTCGCGTATTGAAAGCGGCAAAGTCGAACTGGATTTGAATCCGGTCAATTTAGATGAAAACGGCGATGACATCGTTTCCATGCTGACATCGCTTGCCGAAAAGAAAAATGTCCGATTTGAATTTGTACGTCATGACGTCAAGAACCGCTATGTCTATGTGGATTTCTTGCGCATGAATCAGGTGATTATCAACGTCGTTTCTAACGCGGTAAAATACACGCCGTCGGGAGGCTCCGTTCTCGTTGATATTAGCGAGATTCCGTCAGACCGCGAAGGGTACGGGATGTACCAATTCATTATCCAGGATACTGGAATCGGTATGAGCCCGGAATACTTGCAACACCTCTTTGATGAATTTTCCCGTGAAAGAACATCTACGGTCAGCAAGCAGCAGGGGACAGGCCTTGGCCTTGCCATCACCAAGCGCATTGTCGATATGATGGAAGGCTCTATCGATGTAGAAAGCAAGGTGGGTGAAGGTTCCAAGTTTACGATTCGCATCCCCTTGCGTATTCAAGAAAATCCAGAAACGGTAGAACAGGTTCGCTTTGTGCACTCTGAACGTGAAATCATTTCGTTTGAAGGGTTCAGAGTCCTTGTTGTCGAAGACAATGATTTGAATTTGGAAATTTCAAGAGATGTTCTTGAAAATGCGGGTATTGTTGTCGAATCGGCTGTAGATGGCTCTGTTGCCGTGGAACGCCTAAAAGAAAAGGGCCCCGATTACTACGATTGTATTTTGATGGATATCCAAATGCCGGTGATGGATGGCTTCGAGGCCACTCGTGTTATTCGCAACTTGTTCCCGGAAAAGCGAATCCCGATTATCGCGCTTTCGGCAAATGCATTTGACGAAGATCGCCGCAAATCCATCGAGGCGGGCATGGACGGACACTTGTCAAAGCCCATCGTCATCGCTCAACTCGAAGACGTGTTGAAGAAGTTTCTCAAGAAATAAGAGGATCTGTTTAGTGGTTGGTGGTTAGTGGTTAGTGATTAGGATTTATAATCGCGGCGAAGCCGCCCTGTTTACTAACCACTGTTTACTAACCACTAATCACTGCTCCAGCTGCTTAATCCCTTCCACGGCGGCTTTGTAATCCGATTCCACCTTTTCTAAAAGCGCAGGCGAATTTGCCGTAAACGCTCCCGGTCGCAAATCTTCGGTAAGTTCACTGCTCGATGCTGAAAGCTTGTTCAAGCCGAGGTTTGCGGCAACACCTTTAAGCGTATGGGCTGCACGGAACGCCGTATGCGCGTCATTACAGGCAAAGGCTTCCTTGAGTTCGCTAAAGCTTGGGTCGCTTAGAAACAGTCCCAGGTATTTTACAATACGGGATTCCATGCGGAGTCTTTCGAGTACTTCGTCTAATGATTCGCCGAGAGAGCTATAAAATTCAGAGAGAGTCATAACAAACATCCTTTTTATTGTGATATATCGATATGTCCATACAACGACGTGAGCACGGGGGCTTCGTTTTGGCCTTTGGTCCAAATATGAAGTACCTTGACATTGCAAGGCGTGCTCTTGCCATCAATGTTGAATACCTGCTTGATTAGAGTAGGTCTGTCCTTTGGCACCGTATGGCGCCGTAAAATCTTTTTGATTTTTTCCAAGTTTTCGATAGACGCCTGGCTTTGTTCGCCATTGTTGGGTTGGTAGTCGTCAATGATAGTCCTTGGCAGCCCCAATTTCTTGGACGCTTTTGACGAAAGTTTTATGACGCCCGGTGTATAGGAATATTCAAAGAGAATACCATTTAACATGGATTCGTAGAAATGAGATTTCTTGCGCTCGTCGATAAACTGCCTGAACACCTGATTGTAAATGGGGTGTTTGCTGTGGTTCATCATGGCATCGGCGATGTAGAAAAAGTCCTTGTCGGCTTGCTTGCTCCAGTCGAAGGTCTGTAATGAAATCACGAGCTTATCGGCGATGGCGTCGAAGCATTCTATCAAAAGCGGGTTGAATACGCCGCATTCGTTATTGTGGATCATTTCGAGCGCTTTCTCGTGGGAGAACGCCTTCTTGTAGCAGCGTTCGCTTGTGAGCGCGTCGTAAACGTCCGCGATAGAAACGATTTGAGCGGCTATGGGGATTTCATCCCCCTTGAGCCCGTCGGGGTATCCGTTGCCGTCCCAGCGTTCGTGGTGCCAGCGGCAAATCTCGTAGGCGTACTTCATCAAGGGCTCGTCTTTTCCGACCGGAACTGCGTTGAGCATTTGGGCGCAGTTTACTGTATGCTCCTTCATGATTTCGAATTCTTCTTTGGTGAGCCTGCCGGGTTTGTTCAAAATTTCATCGGGGATTGTGATTTTCCCGATATCGTGCATGGAGGATGCTGTGCAGATAACGCCGATGTCGTTCTTGTTGATGTTGTATTTTGTGATATTGTTCCGTTTGCACCGGCGCAACAGTTCGCGCAAAAGCATTTCGGTAATCGTATTGATGTGTAGCACGTGCATTCCGCTTTCGCCATTGCGAAATTCCACGATATGGCTTAGCATCGTCACCATCATGCTGTTGTTGCGCGTTTTTTCGTAAATCTGGTTTAAGACGAGGTCCGAAAGGCTCTTTTGCTTTTGGTAAAGGCGAATGGTGTTGTTCACTCGGTTCTTGAGCACCATTTCGTCGAACGGTCGTCCGATAAAGTCCGTAACGCCAAGCATGTACGCGCCTTCCACGAGCGAATGCGCTGTTTCGCCAGAAATCATGATGACTGGAATTTCGTTAATCCAGCCATTTTTATTCATGATGGCAAGCACTTCTATGCCGTCTTTTTCTGGCATCACCATGTCGAGGAGCACGAGTGAAATTTCGGAGGTCTTTTCCCTGAGCAATAGGAGCGCTTCGTTGCCGTTTTGGGCTTCTATGATATTGTATTTGTCACTGAGTATGTCGGACAACAGTGTCCTGTTCATGGCCACATCATCAACTATCAGTATAAGAGGGCGCTTTTCATCCATAAACGCAATTCCTTTAAATCCCAAATACAATGCTTAATAAATGTATATAATTTTGAACATTTTGCGTAAGAAAAATGTAACTTCGGCAAATTTATTGCTCGCTATCACAGGTTTTTTATTGTGCTAAAATGTTCAATATTGCCAATTATATTAAAATTGTATATGTTATTGTAATATAAATGTAAGATTATTTGGCAGGATGTTTGCTTATGCGTGCAAAAATCTTCATTTTTTTGCTCTTGATGTTGCTTGGGGGGTATGCCTTCGCGGGTCCACAGAAAGTTAAAGTGGGCTTTTTCGCTAATTCCGGCTACCACGAAATTTCCGACAATGGTGAAAAAGATGGCTATGGTTACGAATTGTTTCGTCGGATGTCCCGCTATGCAAATTTGAACTTTGAATATGTTTTCCGCAACAGGACCCGTGATGATATGTTGCGCATGCTCGTCAATGGCGAGGTCGATATTGTTTTGCCATTGAATAAATCAAAAGAGCTGGTGAATTTATTTGCATTCTCGCTGCCTGTAAGCTTGAATTCCGATTATATCGTCGTCCGAAAAGCGGATTCGACATTGCTGCGCGAAATCGATTATGCCATCAACCAGATGGACTTGACGGAACCGAACTGGAAAAACCAGATGTATCGCAAGTACTTCGGTGACGATGTGCTGGATGTATCTGTACTTACCGACCGCGAACGCAAGTATTTGCAGGAATTCCGCAGTGCCGATCGCATGCTCAAGGTGAGTGTCCGTAACGCCGTGTTCCCGTATGCTTACATCGATAATGGAATCCCTAAGGGAATCTTGTTGGACATCTTTTCTGAAATTGCGTTACACAATGGCTTGAAGTATGAATTTGTTATAAGCCACAATACGAAGAAACCGCTCATTGTACTTGATGGCCGCTATGATATGGAAGGTGGCGATGATTCATGGGTGTTTACACCGCAATATTTGCATGAACAAGTCCTTGCGGGGTATGATAGTTTGTTGTATGGAATGTGTATTGCCGTGCCGAAAAATTCTCCGCGTGAACTAGCTTCTATCTTGACGAAGGGCGTCTTAGCGCTATCACCAAAGACGGTCCGCGCAAAGGTGACCAAGTATGCCGGGTTCCGCATGCCTAATTACTCGGGCGAATTGTTGCAAGAACATTCCCGCATCGCGGTTGTATTTGGGTCGTTCTTTGCATTTTTGGGAATAACCCTGATTGCATCCCTTGTGTGGCTTGCGTTCAGGCGAAAGCTGAAAAATCGCCAAGATGAATTGGCCTATAAATTGCGCGAGGCAAATGCATTTGCCGCCGAAGCGAAAGAAGCGAAGTCCAAGTTCCTCCTCAACATGAGTCACGATATTCGTACGCCGATGAATGCGATTATTGGCTATGCGGACCGTGCGGAACGCCATCTCAAAAACAGCGTTGATGTGCAGGATGCGCTCAGGAAAATCCGCATATCGGGGGGCTATTTGCTCCAGATGATTGACGAGGTGCTCGACATGGCAAGGATTGAATCTGGGCAGATGATGGTCAAGGAACGCATGGTGAATTTGACCTCTTGCATGACGGACCTTTGCGAAAGTTTTGTCCCTATGATGACCCAAAAGAATCTTTCGTTTATTTGGGACTTTTCTTCGGTTAAGAATAAATTCGTCATGGCCAATGTGAATAGCCTTCGCCAAATTTTGTACAACATCATATCGAATGCACAAAAGTTCACGACTTATGGTGGGCGCGTTGTTTTTACGATAGAAGAGTTGCCTTGCCAGGAGGACGGTTACACCGTATTTGACTTTGAGGTTAGCGATAATGGGCTTGGTATGTCCAAGGCTTTTTTGGAACACGTTTATGAAGAATTTTCCCGTGAACAAAATTCGACGCAAAGCAGGCTACAGGGAACTGGGCTTGGCATGGCCATTGTAAAACGGCTTGCTGATATGATTGGTGCCGAAATCAATATCCAAAGTGAAGTTGGACTTGGAACGACTGTCCATGTGCGTGTACAGCTCAAGATTGCAACGGAAAAAGATGTCGCGTTGGATCATGGCGAAAATAAGGCGACGGAAGACGGTGATTTCTTGAAAGGCAAGCACATATTGCTTGTCGAGGATAACGAATTCAATAGGGAAGTTGCTCAAGACTTTTTGCAAGATGCCGAAATGACAGTGGACATGGCCGAAAATGGACTCGAAGCCGTGACCCGAGTTCGTGAACATTCTCCGGATTTTTATGACTGCATTCTGATGGATGTGCAGATGCCTGTCATGGATGGTTACGAGGCGACAAAGGCTATTCGAAAGATTTATCCGGATGCCAAAATCCCGATTATCGCTTTGTCTGCGAATGCCTTTGAAGAGGACCGTCAAAAATCTCTTGATGCCGGAATGGACGATCATTTGTCGAAACCATTCGTGGTTGCAAAGGTTTTGGAGACGATGAATACGCTAATGCAAAAAAAAGTTAACGTGGCTTAGAGCGTTAGGAACATTTCAAGAACGTTTTTTTTGTGATTTCACGCATTATGTCAATCCTTTTACAAAAGATGGGTTGATTTTTTATATGCTATCAAACTATCTTTTATATTGGATGGGTGAAATCTTTTTTTTAAAAAGGAATTCATATGAAGAATTTGGTTAAAGCAATGTTTGGCCTTGCTGCAGTGGCTGCAGTAACGGCTTCTGCTGGACAGTACCCGTTCCCGCAGAACATGAAGTATCCGCACGGCAATATCATTGAATATGCCGATACGGACATGATTAAGCAACACTACCAGACTTGGAAGGCTGCTTGGTACGATGCAACTCAGGGCTGGGTTTATGCACCTGAAGGAATTTGCTCTACCGTTTCCGAAGCTATCGCATACGGTATGTTGATTTCCGTCTACATGGACGACCAAGAAGTCTTTAAGAAGCTCTACAATACTTGGACTTCTAATTCTGTTGGCTCCAATGGCGGTATGAACTGGCGTATCGGCTGCAGTGGCGGTACGGGTACTGCTTCTGACGCTGACTTTGACGCAGCCCTCGCTCTCGTGATGGCTTCCAAGCAGTGGAACAACAATTCCTACTTGGATGCCGGTAAGGGTCTTATCTCTTGGATCTCTACCAATGATATTAAGAGCAACAAGATTAATCCGGGTAACCAGTGGAACGACGGTTTCAACCCGAGCTATTCCACTACGGCAAACTTCCAGCTTTTCCAGGACGTTGCTGGTGGTTCTTGGTCGAGTGTCATTTCTCAGGCTTATACTGACTTGAACGCTTGCCAGGACTCTAAGACCGGTCTTGTTCCGGACTGGTGCAGCTGGGGTGATCACAAGCCGACTTTGACTGCTGCTGCAGTTTCCAACGACATCGGTTTCTATGACGATGCTGCCCGTACTCCGTGGCGCATGGCTTGGGCTTATTACTGGTATGGCGATACCAAGGCTCAGGCTTTCAACAAGAAAGTGGTTAACTGGCTTATTCCGGAAACCCGCACTGCTAGTGGTGTGAACTCCGGTTATAAGTACGTCGGCAATGAATACCTTGTTGATAAAAGCACAAAGCGTAACTTTGTTTCCTCTACGTTCTCCGGTGGCCTCGGCCTTGCAACGTCTTCTTTTGATGACGATGCTTCTAAGACCTATCTTGGTACGGTTTACAAGGTTCTTAAGGAAAAGACAAGCTGCGCTACCGCTCAGGGTTGCGGTGAAGGTTCCCTTGCTGGTGAAAAGTACTATCCGGCTACCTTGAACATGCTCTACCTCCTCCTCGTGACGGGTAACATGCCGAACCTCTATAACTTGAGTGGCTTTGAAAAGTTCACACCGGATCCGACCAAGGCTCCGTCCATCAAGGAAGGCGATGGTGAACACTTGGCATTCGGTGATACGACTGTTGGTGTTTCTGGTCTCTGGAACTGGGGTGCTTACCACGACAAGCTCGGTATCGGTACCAAGATGGTTCCGGACTCTGGCGATTCTCCGCTTTACAAGATGGAAGATGGTACTATCATCGCTCGTGCTTCCATGGAAATCGGTGCAGAACCGGAATGGACTGAAGAAAAGGCTAAGGCTGGTCTCCTCAAGTATCCGTCTGCTGGTATTGCCGTTTCCTTCAAGAAGGACGAATGCAAGAATGACGGTAGCTGCGGTGTTAACTTCGAAGAACTTGGCATCAAGTATGTCCGCGTGACGGCTAAGAGCTCTGGCCCGATTCGCATGGCTGTCCTCAATACCATTACCGATGAAAACGAAAAGAATAAAGTTGAAAACGCAGGTGCTGGTTCTGAACCGGGTATCTATGTTGACAATTCCACAGATTATGAAGCTGTTACTTATGACATGACTCCGTATGAATACGGCTTCTTGGGCTTGGGTGACGGTAGGGGTAACGGCAAGGAAATCACTATTCTTGACTGGGTTAGCAAGAACAATGCTCCGGAAGGCAATGAAATTCTCGCCTGCATCAAGGGCTTCAAGTGGGAAGTCAAGGATGCAAAGGGCGGTATTGGTGAAATTTCCATCAAGGCTGTCGAATTCCTCGATGCAAACAAGCAGGCGATTGATCCGGTTAAGCTCACTGGCATTGAAATCAATCCTGTCAGCCTCTACAAGGTTTCCTTTGCTCCGAGCTTCAGCGTTCGCGCAAACGGCATGAAGCTTGAAATCAATGGTGCTAAGGCCGGTAACGTGTTTGCAGTCTATAACATGCAGGGCAAGGCTATTGCTGGTGGCATGCTGATGAGCAGCAACTTGACAGTTGCCGTTCCGACTGCTGGTTCCTACATCGTTCGCGTTGGTTCCGAAATGAACCGCGTCAACGTGAAGTAATCCGCGTTAGAAAAAGAAATTGCAAAAAGCCGAGGCATCGCCTCGGCTTTTTGTATGTCTATCGCTTTATTGTCGGTTTTATTTAACCACTTTCTTCGTGATTGTAGGCTTCCCATTTGCTTCTGCGCGAATCAAGTAAATGCCTTTCGGGTAGTTTTCTGGAACTGCAAAATCCTTTACCATCCCAAGCGGTTTCCCGTTCAAATCATACAATGAGAATTTGTAGCCTTTTGTATTTTGCTTGATCTTTGATGCTTTGGGGAGCGAAACTTCTCCTGTATTGCGCAGTATCAGACTTTGCGACATGAACTCGATAATGTAGGTGCCATCGCTTTCGGGGAGGATGTTCTTGCCGTCTTGTTCGATAGTCGTTTTGCTCCCGATGCGGGTTGTGTCAAGGCGTACGCGGAGCGGAACGCTTTTAGGCATATGCTTGTGGGGAATGTCCCATTGTAAGCTATAGCCACCATCTATTTTAGTCATTGTTGCATTGTCGAAAGCGAAGTGGGCGCGATAGTAGGCGCCTACAGTTCCAAATGGTGCTGCCCAGAGCTTGTTCTGGACAGCCCGCTGGAAAAGAGCCCTGATGTCGTCGGGATTGATGGCGTAAATGTTTTGCAAGTCTTTAGAAACGTCATGCTGTAAAAAAATGACCCAAGAACCTTCGGTTATTTGTGCTTCCGAAGGATTGGTGTTATTGGATATTCCGATGTTTGCGGCGGTATCGAGTGCCTTGAGCATTTCGTTGACGGTAGTGCCATCGCGTGTCCAGACCTTTGCTTTCATGGTCATCCAATCCGGTTCGGTGTTCCAATAGTTTCTGCCGTCAAGACCGCCGTCGCGATTGATAAAATGTCGTTTGTTGATGAACTTTTTTACGTAGTCATTGTTTTCGCAGAATGGGGTAGCGAATGATGTCACTTGAATGTCGACGCCATGTTTTGTAAGGATGGATTCGAGGGTGTCTGCGAAGTTGATGACATCGTCTTCAAGTTCGGTGTCGGTCTCTTGAGTCAGGTGCCAGTGTGTTACGGAATGGTTGCCGATTTCGTTACCGGTGTTTGCTATTGCAGCAAATAAAGAGGCATTTTCGTATAAACGGCTTTGGTATGCCGTTAAAAAAAAAGTCACATGGACATCCGGCATTGCGTCTAGCAGAGGCTTTAAGTTAAGTACTTGTGTTTCGAGAGCGTCATCAAAAGTGAAAGATACGGCTCCAATGTGGCCGTTCCAAGGTACAGTTTTAATAGGGGCTGCCATACTAGAACCTATAATTCCCAAAGTGAGGATGCTTGCCAGGGTGATTCTCCAGGACATATTTCTCTTTTTGTAATACATGAATTATTCCCCTCACAATGAAAAAATAGCCTTTTTCTCCAAAAAAGGTCTGTTTTGCGATATTACAAATTGTAAGGAACCCCTCTAAAGGATGAAAAATGTGTTTTTCCGCAAAAAAAAATGTCCCGGAAAAACCGGGACGATTTGCTATAAGTCGAATATTTGAATTACATCGATTCGAGCGCCTTGCCCTTGGTTTCGTGCACTAGTTTAGCCACGAACACAAAGCTTATTGCCGCGAAAGAGGTGTAAATCAAGTAGGTCGGGCCAATGCCGATTCCGTGTTCGCCAACGAGCACCGGGAACGACCAGCTAACAAGGAAGTTTGCACCCCATTGTGCAAGGCCGCAAACGGAAATTGCCACAGCGCGAATGCGGTTGTTGAACATTTCGCCAAGCATCACCCACATCACCGGTCCCCAAGTTGCAGCGAAGAAGGTCACGTAGAGGTTGGCGGCGACGAGTGCTACGATGCCGCTGCTGGCTCCCAAATTACCGCTTGCGTCAGAACCGAACATGAAGCAGAGGGCAAGAGCTCCAAGTGTAATGGTCATGCCGGCAGAACCGATGAGCAAAAGCGGCTTACGACCAATCTTATCGATAAGGAGAATAGCTGCGATAGTCATGGTCAGGTTGATAGCACTAGAGATCATGCTGGTGAAGAAAGCGTCGCTTTCGCCAAAGCCAACACTCTGCCAAAGCATGGAACCGTAGTAGAAGATGACGTTGATACCGACGAACTGCTGGAGGACTGCAAGACCGAGGCCTGCCCAAACGATCGGGGCGATGCGCTTTTTGCCAGCGACAGTTTCAAGAAGGTCCGAAAGTATAGCCGGCTTCGTGGTCTTGAAGGAATCCTGGATTTCTTTTGCCTTTTCTTCGATGCCTGAACTAGAAAGCAATGAGAGAACGCTTTTGGCTTCTTTCATTAAGCCCTTGCTTACGAGGTAGCGCGGAGATTCCGGGAGCTGCCAAGCGGCGATGCCGTAAATGAGTGCCGGAACGGCTTCGACCCAGAACATCACTTTCCATGCATGGACTCCCATAATCAAGTTGCTTGCAGAACCTGAAATGCGGACGATGATGTAGTTAGAAAGTAGTGCCACGAAAATACCGATAACGATGGCGAACTGCTGCATAGAGCCGAGACGTCCACGCAAATGCGCCGGAGAAGTTTCGGCAATGTAAATCGGAGCGATGATGGATGCCACGCCAATACCGACACCGCCAATGACACGCCATGCGATAAAGTCGTAGATGGTGAACGGAAGGCCAGAGCCGATTGCACTGACAAAGAAAAGAATGGACGCGGCAATCATACAACGCACACGTCCAAATTTATCGGCCAAGCGACCTGCAAAATAGGCACCGACGGCAGCGCCAATCAAAGCGAGAGAAACCGCAAGCCCAAGCTGCATGTCGTTGCAGTTGAAGTAGCCTTTAAGAGCAACGTTGGCGCCGTTGATAACAGATGAGTCAAAGCCGAACAGGAATCCACCGATGGCGGCGGATAGGGTCACCATAATGACATGTCCGACGTTATAATTGTTTTCTGTTGACATATCCCTACCTCTTTTTGTTTAATTTGGTTGTCATACAAGTTGCGTACAATATACAAATCGACTTTTTGTAAATTCAAGGTTTACAAAAAGAGTCGATATTCCAATATGGACTAACGCTTTTATTACATAAGTCGAAAGTTGTGGTGTCACTGCTCCCGTCTTATATGTAAATAGATATATATAATTTTCTTACAATAGGATAAATTTTTACGTGAATTGCAATTTTATTTTTGGTATTTTGGCCAAAACGGGCAAATTTTTTTAAGGATTGTTATGTTTTTTATTTTGTATAACGTTAGCGGCGGTGTGATGTTTGATTTTGGTGAAGAATCATCTCTGGGGTTTGTATTTGGAATATGCACCGGAAGAACTTCCGCTAAATGACAAGCGCGGCAAGCTTCAGGCTGGCTGGATTTTCTTGTATTGATTTGATAATGGAGGGGGAATTTTCTACTTGGCGCTCCTTTCGGAGCGCATTTAGTTCGGCTCGGCAATGTCAAAACAACAAGTTGTTTGACGTCTATGACGTAAGTGGCTGCGGTTCGAAAATGCAAAAACAAGTTTTTGCGCTTTCTCACCTTGCACACTTTTGCCGCTGCTCTCGCCTTTGACACTCTTTGAGTGTCTTTTGCTAGGCTCGGAAATGGGCCTGTAAACAGTCCCGCTTCACTCGCCTTACGCAAAAGTTTCTAAATTTACCCCCGAAAATTTAACGTTAGGTTGCGTTGGCGATGGATTGTGCAATCCCTTCGGCAAGCTCAGGGATCTTACAAGGTCGGTGAGCCTGTCGAACCGCTCGTCTCTCGTCTAGCAATACCCTTCCGAGGTTCAAACCATGTTTCGTGAAGTAAAGAAAGAAGAATCGTTTCCGCAAATAGAAGAGCGTGTGCTCGGCTTGTGGGATAAGGATGAATCGTTCAAGAAGTCGCTGGACTCCCGTCCGGAAACTGAACCGTACACTTTCTACGATGGCCCTCCGTTTGCAACGGGCCTTCCGCAC
>JAEEGJ010010832.1_pt1 | contig 23475 bp, 21 predicted proteins | sample 8958761 | NCBI WGS metagenome assembly JAEEGJ01 (sample SAMN16246546, study PRJNA631951) | gut metagenome | biome: gut microbiome; feature: rumen; material: RS-attached | host: Bos | place: Iran: Karaj | collected 2018-10 | reverse complement strand
TGGATCAGGGCATCATCGTTCGCAACCGCAACCGCGTGCAGCTCTGTCAGAACTGCCTGCGTATCACCATCGGCACCAAGACCGAAAACAGCGAGTTGATTGCCGCCCTGCGTCAGTATTAACCTCAGGGTCGGCCCCTAAATACCAAAACACCCCGCCTCATCAACATGAAGCAGGGTGTTTTTTTTATTTTCTGATAACAATCCTTCCGCCACCGCGAGCAAAGATGCCGTCGCCTATCACACGTAGACTAGAAGGTGCCGAGACATGCACAAAATGCTCACAAACACCAAAGGCACACGAGCATATCGTCACCGTTCCGTCGGGAATCACATATTCGTTTTGGTCGAACCCCATCCTGGCATATAGCAGTCGTTTGCGGTCTTTGGTATACACCACATTATATTCATCTACATACACATCGTCTTCCTCATACCAAAACTCATCGTCGTTCATGTCGTCAGGCAGATAAGGTCTGTCCCAGAAACAGATAGCGCCGATGTCACCACCCAGCACGGCATCAAATTCTTCCTCTTTGCACGATACCGGGAAATAGATACACTGCAACTTATCGCAATACAGAAAAGCCAGACGGTCAATACTCTCCGTGCCCTCCCTTACCTTATAGTTCCTGATGTTGGCACTCTTCAGCAGGCGCTTTTTGTCCTTGCTGTATACAGCACCGAAGTCGTCTACCCAGCCTTCTTCAATCTCCTTCTCCAGTTCTTCGCTGCGGATGCAGTTCTCTGGATAAGGCCACCTCCAGCATTTCAGTTTCAGTCCCTTTGGGGCATAACGCATACAGTCATCATTAGACAAACGACCTTCCCACGTCTCTATCGTAAATGGCACGTCCACCTCTTTCAGCTGTTTGCAACCCTTAAAGGCTTTCTCATCTATTTCCTCTACGCCTTCCCTGATGCGATAATGCGGCACATCTGGTGCCTTCAGCAGTATTCTGCCATCATCCGAGATGATAGCGCCGTCTTCATCATAGATGTTTTTGTATATCAACTTACTCATACGTATTACTTTTATTAAATATCTGTGGCAAATATACTATATTTATCACAAACATCCAAATTACTTATACATATGAGACAAATAAAGATTAGCAAGAGTATTACTACACGCACCGAGGAATCACTCAACAAGTACCTCACCGACATCAGCCGTATCCCCATGATCACACCCGAACAAGAGGTAGAACTGGCCCAGACCATCCGCAAGGGAGGCCGGACGGGCGCCAAAGCCAAGGAGAAGTTGGTAAATGCCAACCTACGCTTCGTTGTATCCGTAGCCAAACAGTACCAGCATCAGGGCATTCCCCTTATCGACCTTATCAGCGAAGGCAATGTGGGCCTCATCACTGCCGCCGACAAGTTCGACGAGACCCGCGGATTCAAGTTCATCTCCTATGCCATCTGGTGGATTCGTCAGAGTATCCTTCAAGCCATCGCCGATTATAGCGGTATGGTGCGCCGTCCCCAAAGCCAGATTGCTATCAGCAACAAGATCAAGAATGCCACCAATGCATTCATGCTTAAGAATCAGCGCAACCCGTCGGCCGAGGAGCTCAGCGAGATTATCTCGCTCGAGATCGACAAGATTGAGAAAGCCATTCAGAGCGAGGCTCATGTTGCCAGTATCGATGCGCCTATCTCCGACGACGATACCACGACTATGGCAGATTCCATCGCCTCTGCCGCCGAGTATGCCTCCGACCGCAAAGTCGACTACGAGTCGATGTGTAGCGATGTGATGCTGGTATTGGGTGCCGTCCTGAGCGAACGCGAGCGCACGATTGTTGTACAGAGTTTCGGCATAGGCTGCCCCGAACGTGGTCTCGACGATATCGGCAGCTCGATGGGACTCAGTCGCGAACGAGTACGCCAGATACGTGAACGCGGACTCGACAAGATCCGAAAGAGTAACATGTCGTACATCCTCCTGCGCCACGCAGGATAAACCTAAAAAATGAAGTAGGCTCTTACGGGCCTACTTCATTTTTATGTTACCATTCAGGAACGGCTTCCATTCTTCCGCCCCGAAATCCCCTTCCACATATACCGTATCGCCAGGCATCACCCGCTGGTTCCATTGTTCCATCAGCGTTTCGTTGCGGCAGGTATCGGGTTGCACCATCCTGCTCATTTTTGCCATTGGTCCGAAAGCCGGTCCAGGTATATGATGCTCCGTAACAACACGAGGCTTTTCCATCCACGCCTTCAGCTCCTTCATACATTCCTCCAGCGACGTGTGTATCTCCTTCACACCGTAATACTTAGCCTTGCGTCGCAAGTGGTGAATACCAGCCATATCATCGCCATTCTCATTCTTGAACTCTGGGTCGATACCGATAATCACCTTATGCCCACGCGCCAGGTTCTCAGCCATCTCCAGTCGCGTGGTGATGGCATAGTATCGCCATGGCTTCATCGCTCTGGCCTGAGGCGGAATCCAGAACAGTATCACGTCGCACATACGCAGTCCGAACGTCTCCCAGTTCACCTGATAAGTACCTGTCACAAACCGATCTGTCTTTCGGGGATTCAGTAGTGTCAGGTTCTCAATACCCACTTGGGCAGCCACCTTGGGGGCCTGAGCCTGCCAAGATGGTGCACCATGCATCGGACCAGCCAGAAAGGCGGTCCATTGCTTCTTCTCTACCACAGGGATAGGACTCTTAATTACTTCTATCATAGGCTGTTATACTAGTTTCTTAACCAGCGGCATCAGGTACTTCTCTATCTCATCATACTCCATCTTATGCCCTCCGGGGAAGGTATAGATATGGTTGTAGTGCTCAGCAAACACAGGTTTGCAATGCCCGTAGTCGGTATCCTTATCACCAAACAGACCGTAGCACAACTCGCGGTCGGCATCGGTGATGCCCTCGAACTGGCGCGCCTCCAGACGGCGATAGCCATCCTGAATCTCAGGCGTAATCACATACTTCTGCACCCCATCCTCGCGGTTCACCACGAACTGATGGCTACCCACCTTCACATCGGCATCGTTCGACATGTCGAGGGCAGGATTCACACAGATGCGCTTATAGCCCCTGAGCATCTGGGCATAGTAGCCACCCTGACTACTACCTATAATCAGGTCAGGTTTCTCCTTCTCACACAGGTCCTTCAGCATCTTCAGGCACTCCTCCGCATCCACCGGACAGTCGGGTGTCAGCAGCTGCCAGTCGTCAGGCAGATACTGCAGGATACCCATCGACGTACGACTATAGCCAGCCGAAGCCGAACCATGCAGATACATCAGCTTCTTGGTGTAGTGAGGCATCTCCAGTGTGTCATCCTGCAGCTTGAAGGTCTCATCCGCATGAATCAAACCTTTACTGCCCACGAATCCCACACTGTACGAAGCTATCTTCTGAGCCATCATCAGCACCTCCTTCACCGTCTGCTCCGTCATATCCTTCACCTTCAGCAGTCCCTTGCTGCAGAGTGCAGCAATCAAGGTCGACGAGGTCCAGTCGCCTGCACCCTCATAGTCCTGATAGTCAGGGTTCATGATGGGATCCAGCTTGATCCACTTACCACCACCCAACTTAAACTGGAGGCCCTCAGCACCCATAGTCTGGATGAAGAGCTTGTCGGGGTAGTCATAAGCGAACGACAGGTCTTGAACCAGCTCTGCCGACATCTTCACCACATCGCTGGCCTCAACACAGCGCAGAAAAGCCCTCTTGGCTGCCTTTCTGGCCTTATCGTCCTTCAGCTTGTGACCATCCGAGTCACCCTCAAAGTACACCATAGTACCCTTCTCGCGCAACTGCTCAGCCAGTATTCTGTGGCCAGCCTGCGCGATGTCAAAGAAGAACACATCTGGAGTGAAGTCCAGCGATGCCACGAGCGCCTCTACCTCACCGCCCTTCGACGAGAGGTACTTTCTGCAAGGGCGTGCCGACATGCCAGTCCATGGCTTACCACCCGTAGAACCCTTATGACTCAGCGCAGGTTGTCCCTGATCGTCCAGTTTGTGCATACATCTCAGGATAGTAGTACCGCCCGTGCGTGTGTTGCTCACGAATCTTACATCAGCCCCATAGGCCTTCATGTCGCGTTTCATCCGGTAGCCCTGAGGCGACATGTCCAGTTTGGCCACAGGGTAGGTCTTCACACCCAAGTAAGGCAACATGGTCATCACATTGCCACAAGTGTTACCAATCTCCATCGTCAGGATCTTCTCCTCGAACTTGTTGCGCTTGCCAGCAACAAATCCTTCAGGGTACTCACGACGCGTGATAATGTCGAACGAGTAGTTACCAGTTCCCATGCAGGTCTTCCCTGCAGTACCCTCCCTCAGAGAGTTTACCAAAGTCAAAATGTCATTATTCATACTTAGAGTTAATAAGATTACAGCGACAAAGATACAAAATCCGTGCCAAAATTAACTCAAATTATACCTATAAATGCTTGCTTGGTACAAAATAAATTCTTATCTTTGCAATCGTATTAACCAATAACTATATTATATGGAGACATTTTACCATGGCACATCAGTGCTTTTCAAGCAGTTCGACATCGCCCACGCCCTCGAAGGCGACGGCAAGATCAAACATGGTGCAGGCATCTATCTGACAACAGGCTATAAGCGCGCGGCTCATTACTCTTGTAAGAGCCCTGGCTCATCAAAGTACTATGTATATACCGTCGAGATTCCAGATCTCTCAACCGATAATTATATTGAGTTTAAAGAGCCTGTCAATCCTGTAATTATCAGGTGCGCAGAAGAAAAGCTAGGAGAGTCTATTCCTGAGAAAGAAACGACCGATGGTAAGCTATTCCGTAAATACATTGCCATGAAACTCGCGGGTAAGACAGGGAACAAGAAACTGACACCTCAAGATGAGATAGCTGCGGCCGAATTTCTGGTCAGCATTGGTGTTATTTATAATAAGGTGCCTTTCATATGGACCAAACCTGTTGTCCATTATGACGTCATCGTCATGAAGCCTGAGGTTATGCATATCCTGAAGATAGAGCAAGTCGATCTGGCCATTGATAAGAAAACCAAGAAGCCCGAACTTGTTGAAGGCTCTGAGAAAGAAATCCCATTAGACAGTTTTTGATATAATGGAAAAAACGAAGCTCACCAAGGTCTCTGACATGATCAAGACCTATTACCCTGATTACTATAAATGGGAGACATACCCTTCCAATCAGTGTGCCATTATTCATAAGACTACTGAAGAATGGGGCATCCTGCACAATATGGCAACAAGCCCTATTGTTATTGATGGTGTTACTTTTAAGTGCAGTGAAACCTTATTTCAGATTATGAAGTTCACGCACAAAGAAGTTGTTCAGGATGTCTACAGGCGCAACAACAAGAAGTGGGCTATGCATTGGGAAAAGGAATATCGTCGTGAGGACTGGCCTCAGATGATAATAGACGCATTGAAGTTCTGCCTTCAGATGAAATATGAACAATGTGATGAGTTCCGCAAAGAATTAGAGCGAAGCAAAGGTTTATTCATCGTAGAAGACGAAACTGGCAGAAAGAGTACATCATATGGGGCCAAGCTAAATAAGGAAGGTCTTTATGAAGGTTCCAACCTTTTAGGCCGACTCCTGATGGAACTTCGCGACAACGGCAAGTTGGAGTACCATCTCCCCGCCGACGCCTTCGCGTTCCTCCAGCACCTTCCTGTACATGTGAATAAATGAATAATTGAATAATTTTCTTATACGTATATTTTTTAGGCTATCGTGATTTGTTTTCCCGATATTTGCACCATAAAAACATAAATCACACATCATTATGCCAAACAACAACACCCCCAAGAAACCACTCGCTCGCGGCAAGAAGCCCCTGATGAGCGAACTGTTGAAAGACACACGTAAGTACCTGGAACAGGCCCAGCAGGCCGACGTAGAACCTCTGCGCGAGTTTCTTTTCACCAATCCAGAGCGTCCACTCGTTGCCATGGGCCATGGCGGATCTCACTCCTCAGCCTCTTACGCCGCACTTCTCTACGGTGCCAGCAGCGGTCTGGGTCGTGTCATGACGCCATACCTTGCCAACTCACTCTCCGACGAGACACTGCGCAACTCCAAACTCCTCCTCATCAGCAAGTCGCTGATGAACCAGGATGCCGTGTACATCGCCGATCGTATGGCCAACGTTAATCCGGAACATAGTTGCTTCTTTACCATGACTCCGAAAGAGAACGACAACATGCGACGCGTGAAGAAGATTAATCCTAATAGCCTCGTCAACCGTCCCTTCGACCTTCCCCATGGATTCATCAGCGTGAATGGCACCTTCGCGTACTTCTCTTTATTATATAAAGCATTCACTGGCGATAGCAACTTCGCCGGCAAACTGGCCCTTTCCGACAAACTCGACGACAACTTCACCTATCGCACCATCGATGGCACCATCGCCCCACCCGACCTCAGCCAGATCTCACAATTCACTGTGCTGTACGGCTCATACGGCGAGCCCGTAGCCCACAAAATGGAGAGCAACATGACCGAAGCCGGACTGGCCTCATGTGTCATTACCGACTACCGCGACGAGTGTCACGGACGCTTCATGGCCCTCTCCAACTTCATCAGGAGTGCCAAGCATCCGCAGACCGACTGTGCCCTCGTGGTTCTTGTTACCCCTCGTGAAGAATCCCTCTGCCGGGCTGTTCTCGAACGTATGCCAGGCCATCTGCCCGTAGTCATCATCCGTACAGATATCGACACCCCGTTGGGCTCCATCGACCTGCTCTACAAGATGTGCATGTTCGTAGCCCATTACGGCGAACACGTGCTCGGCTCTAATCCTAACGATCCCCTCAACAAGGGTGGTTTCGTAAAGGGTGTACTGCGCGACGAAGCCCATTTTCAGGACGATTTCGCACTTTATGGTCCACTCTCACTCAGTGCTGGAACACCCACCTATACCAATCGTTTCAGCCTCAATACCATCTGCAGTGGCATTGACGTGCTTGGTGTACGCTTTGGTAGTATCGACGCTGCCGCACTGATGGCCCAGTTCGATGATAGTCCTGAAGCCGCCAAAGAACAAGCCAAGATTATCGCCCCCGAGAACGGCTACCTCAACAATCCCAACCACATCATCAGCGACTTCCTCACACATCGCTATGCCACACCTCATTATCGCAAACAGGAGCTCGACCGCGATGGTGCCAAGTGGTACACTGAGTGGCTCAAGTGGCTGCATGGCGAGCCTGCCGATGTCAGTCTGCTCAATAGCGCCTACATCAACTGGCTGGGCGGATACCTCCGTTTCACCCAGACTGCCGATGGTCGCATCACCGTCGAACGTGTGGAACGTTCTGCACCGGAACATCTCCCACAGACAGGTCTCATCGGTGGCATCTGTGGCGAAGTGTTCGGCTCTAAATACGAACTCGAGAAAGACAAGCAGAAAGTAAAGAAGCTCGCCGGCAAGAAGGACATGAAAGTGCTGAAGAGCATGACCTATACCGACGACACCATCCTCTAGCTCGCCATCGCCAAGTGGCTCTTGGACGATCCAGAACACTCCAAAGACTCGCTCATCGACCTCTTCCGTCACTTCGCCAACCGTTATCAGACATACTCATTCGGTAGGAAATTCCAGGAGTGGGTTAAGTCTTCCGATCGTGCACCTTATGGGGCCGGTAGCAATGGTAGCGCCATGCGTGTAGCCCCTGTGGCCTGGTATGCCCACTCGCTCGGCGAGTGTCTGGCCCTGGCCAAGACCACTGCCGAAGTAACCCACAACTCTCCTGAGGGAATCCGTGGTGCCCAGGCCGTAGCTGCCGCCATCTATCTCAATCGCACCGGCTCATCGAAAGACGAAATCCGTTCGTACATCTCACAGACCTTCGGCTACAATCTCCATCGAACCACCGACGAGATACGTCCTGACTATGCTTTCGAGACCGCCTGCGACAAGAGCGTGCCCGAATCCATCATCTGCTTCCTCGAAGCAGAATCGTTCATGGACGCCGTCATCCGTGCCATCTCTCTGGGTGGCGACACCGACACCATGGCCTGCATCGCCGGCAACATCGCAGCCGCCACCATGCCCGTCCCCGAAGACGTCGCCCTGGCCTGCTACAACAAACTCCCCCAGGAACTCCGCGAGATATTCAACAAATGGTATGCTTAGTTAACGCCTCATTGCGTTACAAACACTCTCCAACTGCCGTCCTTCTCGCCACGTTCTACATATCTCTTTTGAATCAACTGGTCAAGGAGTTTCTGTATCGCAGTCACGCTGATGCCAGTCAGTTCTTTCATATCTGCCAAAGTCAGTGTTGGCTCTATACGCATTGCATTCAGAATCTTTGTATAGTTTGGTGTTCTGAACGCAATGCGTTCACCATCATACCACCATACATTTTCGTCTTTCTCACTCACAAATAGTACATCATTATACACCTCCGTCGCTACCAGTTCATTAAAATACTTCATAAAAGGTCTGATGTCCTTAATGTCAGCATGTGCACCATCACTTGGCACTGGTCCAACTTCCATATCCGCCTGATGGAGGGCTTCAAGATATTCACTCTTTTTACGACTGCGTACCACAATCATTGGATAGTCATGGCGAGTTAGAATGAAGTTTACCATCAGTCTGGCTATACGCCCGTTTCCATCCTCAAATGGGTGAATGCGAATATATCTATAATGGAACAAAGCAGCCAGCTCCACAGGCGAAAGCTTACCTTCTTGCTCTGCAGCATTGTACCAATCTACCAAATCTGCCATCAGTCCGGGAGTCTCCTCTGGCGAGGCATATTCGAATCGATCACCATATCGTGTAATTACGCTATTTGGGCGTGTCTTATACTGACCTGCATGTATCACATAACTTGTCTGCTGACCACCAGGCAGATTACGATATACTGTATAGTCTTCCCTTAGCAGCGTCTTATGTAGTGTACGAATGAAGTTCTGAGTCAGCGGCATCTCCTTCACAGATGCTTCCTCAGTCATCATTTTGAGCCCCACATTGCTGGCTGCCATTTCTTGCACGTCTCTCACATCAGCCTCCCCTATCACTTTGCCAAACAAAAGCAGAATCTCCGTCTGCCCATAGGTCAGTGTATTTCCCTCAATGTGGTTGCTATTGTAGTTGAAGTCTACAGTAAAGCGACGGCTAAGCCTATCCCTGTCTTTTTCTGACAGCGGCTGCAGAGCCTGCCATGCTGCCAAAGCTTTCTTAATATTCAGATACTTCATATACTCATTTTTATAGTTTGCTACGTTTTTATGCCGCAAAGATACAAAAAGTTTTCAAAATGGTTATAACACTACAACCTTTTTTATACAATTTAACCACAAATATCGTCGTTTGAACAAGTATCATACAGAATTCATCTGTTATACATATAATTTTAGCAAACCTTTCTGATTCTGATTTCTATCTTTGTTATCAGAATCACATCAATTCTCAAGACTATGCAAAAGAAAGTATTATTCCTACTCCTTGCCCTGATGATGGGTGCAGCCGTTCAGGCACAAGAGATTGAGAAGGTCGACAAGTTCCCTTCTGGTTATATCAATGGCGTCTATATGAGCGAGGCCAAATACAAGACCATCGACGGCGTACTCTACGCCGTAGGCTACGAGGGCACTAAAGACTGGATCCTCGTCCGCTACCCCGCAGGCAGTCGCAACGACACCTATACCGTCCACCCCTACTGCCGACGTATTGCCCGTGGTGCCTTCGAGGGAGCTGCCTATCTCCGCGAGATCTACCTGCCCGAGACCGTCAGCTACATTGGCGACAATGCCTTTGATGGTTGCACATCCCTTCAAGGCATCTACTTCGGCGATGGCAATGCCACTGCCGTCAGAGGCATCGATGCCAGCAGCAGCGCAACCATCGACGATGCATACGAAGTAGCCCGTTACAACCTCTCTGGCCGCCCCTGCAAACCCACCGACAAGGGTGTACAGATCATCGTCTACTCCGACTACACCACCCAGACCATCATTATCAATTAAAAATTATTTCTATAATTGTTTGGATGATATTAAAATACTTCATATATTTGCAGATGGAAACAAATAAAACCTAAGATGAAAATATGAAAATAATCTATTGCCCCTTTTACAGCGGAAACTATTACATGAACATGCAAGACAATCAGGTTGCACTTGATGTTCAAGTTTTGGAGACTCAAGGGCTCCTTACTCAATTGGCCATGCACGCTGGTATCCATCAGCAGATTCCGTCATATCCAGAACGTCTGGCATCTTATCATAAGGCGCTATTGGAATATGATAAAGATCATGCCGACAACACCTTCCACAAAAGTATCAACATCGATAGCATGAGTGTTGCCAAGACTCTTTTACAATGGCGAGACTATCTGGCACTATGCGGATGGAATAGAAGCACTAACCTCAACAACTGCACCCGCTTGAACACACTTGCTGAGATTGAAAAAGGAAAAGAACCTAAAGATAAAGGATTTGAAGACAAAGGACTTGCCAAACTTCTGAACAGGCTTCAGGAGAAACTGGACCTCATGGTTTCAGGCGAAGCTACTATTCCTGCTATCTATAAGGAACTCACAATTGAGATTCCCTGCTCAATGGAATTGCTTCCTGACTACATCCAGCCTGTTCTCAACAGTCTTCAAAGCCTAGGAGTCACAATTGAAGCAAACAAAGAAAATACCAACGCAATGCCTGAGACCATCACCGAGATTCACTTCTCTCAGCAGTGGAAGGCAGAAGCATGGCTTTCTCAACAAGATCCACAAGCCTACGATTTATGGATCAACACCGACAACAAACGACTCGACAATTGGCTCCATATGTCAGGGCAACCTGTCTGTGGCAGTTATATGGAGAATGCCAATCCTCAGATTACCCAGCTTTTCCTTCTGGCAGTCCAATTGTTCCAGAGACCACTAAATGTCAACACCCTACTCCAATACCTTTATTTGCCAGAATGCCCACTCGACAGTGAGCTGTCACACAGGATGGCAAAACTGATTGTGAGAGAAGGAGGTTTCTCAAACAACAAGGTTCTGGATTGTATCAACGCTTTTGTTGACAATGAGTTCAAAGAGCCTAATGACAATACTCAGCGTAGAATGACCAGAGAGCAACGTGAAGGTAATTATCTTACCTATCTGCCTTTCGATCTTAGAAAAGAGAAAGACTCCCTGCCTCTGTCTGAAGAGTCTGACATAGTGGACTTCAAGCGTTTCAAACGCTTCATGCTAAGAATATATTCACATGCTACTACTAAGGCCACAAGTCTTCTAAACATAACACCAAACGATGCACGTATCGCCCAACTTCAGAATGTCGGCGAACTGATTAAATCATTATTGGAACAGATAGGACAGCCCCAAGATAACAAACTACACTATACCACTCTTGCGCAGTGGGCACAGTCTCTATATGAATCTGGCGACTATCTGCTTTACCAAGCACAGACAGGTACGAGATGTGTCATCAACAGCCCTTCAAATATGATTGGAACGGCTAAAAGTACTATTTGGTGTGATTTTTATGGTGATATCCAGACTACACGCTCTACTGATTTTCTTTCCAATAATGAACAGGAGCAACTAAAAAAAGCCGGAGTTAAGATATGGAATAAAGATCATGAAGCAGATCTCCAGCATATTATGCTAACAAAACCCATACATAAAACGTCACACAATCTAACCCTTATTACCTGCGATATGCAAGGTGCTACCAAGTTACCTAAACACCCACTTTTGTTGCAGTTACCTCAACATCAAGAACCGGTTAACGGCGATAACCTCTACAATCAGATAGCAACAAGGATAGTAGAACATGTCGACAACCATCTTGAAGAAGACAAACACAAGATCCTGTTTGATGCACAAAATCATCCAGTTAGATGGAGAGAAAAGGAGAGTTTCTCTGCATTGGAGATGCTATTGCAAGATCCGCTGGATTATGTAATGAAATATACACTAGGATTCTCAGATTTGAGCGACACGGAGATCAAGATGACACTTACAAATGGTAATGTGGCCCACGAAACTATTGAAGATCTCTTTACGGCAGAACGTAACGGAGTGACATTAGAGAATTTTGTGGTCAATAACTTTGAAAAGTCTTTCCATCGTGCATTGGTGCGTAAAGGTGCACTTTTACTCCTACCTGAGCATCACCTTAATTTGGAAATACTGCGCCATCAATTACTCAGGTGTGTAAAGAAACTCGCCGTCATCATTGTTGAGAATGGTCTTACAGTCGAAGAATGTGAGCAGATGGGTGAGTTGGATTTCACCAACGATGTCAAACTTGAAGGTTATATTGATATGCGTCTGCATGATACATTTGGTAAAAATGTGGTGTTCGATTTGAAATGGACATCATCAAAGGATAAACACGAAAAACTCATTAAGAGCAATCGCGCCATGCAGCTAGCTATTTATGAGGCTATGTTGACAAGCCAAGCCAATCAGGAAGAGACTATACGTAAAGGATTCTTCACAATGCCTGCTGGAATATTGTACAGTTCTGATAAATTCATAGGGGAGAATTGCCAATTGGTTACCCCTGAGGCTCAGGTTAAAATGATGGAACAAATCAAGAATGGCTACACAGAACGTGTTAATGAAATCAATGAAGGCTGGATAGAAACAGGCGACCTGGATCCAATTGTCGGGCTGAGATATAATAATGCAGTAAATGTGTTCCCACTTGACCAAGTTGGAAAACAAATAATTGGAGAAGATGGTAAACAGAAGAGAATCAAAGTAAAAACTGAAAACAAGTATTCCGACTATAAGTGTTTCACTAAATAAAAACCACTACTATGACAAAGAAGTTTATCAGCGCCGGAGCAGGTTCCGGCAAGACATATACCATTACCAATCAGGTAGCCGAAATGATTAAGAAGGGCCAGTTGAAGCCCGAACAGGTCATAATGACTACCTTTACCAAGGCAGCAGCCCAGGAACTGCGAGAGAAGGCAAAAAAGGAGCTGAATAAAAGAGAACTCTACAAAGAGGCTCAGCAGATGGAACATGCCTTGATAGGCACCGTACACTCCGTAGCCAACACTTTCCTGACTAAGTACTGGTACCTTCTTGGCATTATGCCCGATGCAGCAGCAATGGAAGAAGAAGAAGTCCAGGCGTTTCGTGACCACTCACTTAGAGGATTGCTCACTCAAAATGACAAGAAATTCCTGTATCAGTATGCTGAAGATTACAAGATTGGCTACCCATCTTCAAATCTGAAAGCAGGCATTAATTACGGTTTTTGGAAAGAAGATCTTAATACAGTCCTGGATTATATTTTATGGTATAACATTGACGAGAAACAACTTAAAAATAGTCTTGACACAACAGATAGTATTCTCAAGTGTCTTGGCCCGAAAGAAGATAATAAAATTCAAGATTATGCACAAGAATGCATAAAAGATATTTTTGGTGTTTTAAACAACATGAGACAAACGTCTAAAGTAAAGGAGCAGAAAGGCATTCTCAATAACTACAAGGATAAAACATTATCTAGAAATGAGATTAATGAACTTGCTGATATTGCAAAAAATCGATGCGAAGATACTTTAGCCACGAAAAAATTACTTGCCAGTATTGCTTCTTCAACTCTTTTTACTACCAAGAGAGTTGACGATAATAAAGATTATGCTGCCCTTATATTCCGCCTAGCTCAAAAATGGCAGAATGTGTATCGAGAGTATAAAGACGAACACCATCTGATTGACTTCAATGATATGGAAGAGATGTTTCTTAAGCTCCTCAAAATCGAGGAAGTACAAAAGGACATCCGTTCTCGATATACCCATCTCTTTGTTGATGAGTTTCAGGATTCAAACCCCATGCAAGTTAACATTTTCCAGAAACTTTCAGAATTGCTTAATACCACCTATGTAGGCGATAAGAAACAGGCTATCTATGGATTCCGTGGTTCTGACACAGAACTAACAGCTGCAGTTGCCGACAGTATAACTGACAACGAACCCTTGCCATATTCATATCGTACTATAGAGTCATTGGTAGAATTCTCAAACACGATCTTCACCCAAGTCTTCAATAATATGACTGATGTAGAACTTACCATACCTGAAGAGCATGGTAATTACGATCATGAAGAAAGCCCATTACGTCTTTGGAAGTATGAAGACAATACAGCACTGGCACTCCAGATTCAACAACTCATTCTTCGTGAGGGTATTGCTGCTGAGGACATTGCTGTGTTGGCGCGCAAGAATGACCATCTCGACAATTTGGCAGAAGAATTGCGAAAAATCAATGTTCCAGTTTGCCGCGAATCAAGTGATGTTAAGGAGTCGCGTACAGGCAGACTGATGAAGGCACTTCTCACGCTAGTCAACTCATCCAATAACCAATTAGCTCGCGCCGAAGTGGCCTACCTTACCATGCCAGACTATCATGTTCGTAAGATTATTGAGAATCGTCTTGACCACATAAATAATGGAGCTGAACCTGATGATTATCTCACAGAAGTCCCCATTATCAACCGATTACTGCAATTAAGGAAATTCCGCTCCAACGAAGAAGACAATTATCCTGTCAACCTTTTAGGCTATCAGAGCATTAGCGCATTGGTTGAGAGTCTCATCATCGAGCTCGACCTCTATTCGCTTGTGCAAAGTTGGGATTATGCTAAAGCCGAGGAGGCAAATCTGCAAGTATTCATTAATCTGGCTCGCAAATACGAAGATAACGCCACAAAACTCGGGCAATCAGCTACTATAGCTGGATTCATCAATTATTTCACGGAACAGAAGTGCAAGGGAGCTGTCAATGAAGAGGGTGTGAGACTCTACACTTATCATAAGTCAAAGGGCTTGGAGTGGAAAGTTGTAATCCTTATGTCGCTCGACAAGGATTACGGTAATGCACAGGATATTGCTACCAATTGTATGTTGGGATGTCACTATCATCGAAAGAATAAGCCAACTGCAGAATGCCCCAATCCCCCTATGACCATCTCCCTTGTCAGGAATATTTACGGTAAAGATAATGCTGCCAAGGATGAATTGGTTTCCCGTTTACAGAATCACGAACTATGGGAAGAAGTCCGGGATCATGAAATCAGTGAGGCTGCCCGCCTACTCTATGTAGGTGTAACTCGTGCACGCAATATACTTATTCTTACATCAAAGGGTGATACTGTCAACTTTAATTGGTTCCGATCAATAGGAGCAGAGATTGCAGAAACTGATTATGAAGAAGAATCCATCGATCAAGACAATTTGCTAGCATGGCCTGATGAACGTCAAAGAATAGTTCATGATTTTGCTGCAGGGTTTAGCCAGCTCGACAACCCACTTCATATCTCACCTTCAAAGGCCGGTAAGACACCTCACAATATCAAAGTAATCAATGATGAGGAGAATCGTATGCTGATTCGCAGGAAAAAGAAAGAAGATGCACTTATGGGCGATTTCATTCATCAGGTATTCTGTTGTTGTGATGATGGTATTACTGAGGATCAGATTAACAGTTTACGTGATAGCTATGGTTTCACTGAAAATAATTTTTCAAAGCCAAACTTACTCATAGATGCATGGAATTACTTGATTGAGACTCTTGAGTCTCGCTATGGCAAAGCAATAAAACGCTATCACGAAAAACCCTTCCGTCATCTGGACGAGAATGGTCATATAGTAAGTGGCTACATTGATCTTGTCTGGGAAACTGAAGATGGTTACGTTGTTGTTGACTATAAGACTTGCCCAGGAGGATACAAACTAGTGTTCAAATCAGAAAGCGAACATTATGCAGGTCGTCATGGCGATCAGCTCGACTGCTACCAGCGTGCTCTCGAAGCCGAAGGCAAGAAGAAAGTCATAGCCCGCGTCATTTACTACCCAGTCACCCGCTACGTTTTAGAAGTCCATTAACTTATCATATTAAACGAGTCTTGGCATAATCTTTGCAATCGTAATCACGTATAATACTATTACCATATGACAAAGCAAACTACTATTATTCCTTCGTTTACCACGGTGCTCATCGATTTTGATGGCACTCTGTTCGACACCACTGTTGCAGATCGTTTCTCTGTCCGGGGGAAGGGGCTGCGCAGGTTCTCGCCAGAGTGGAGCAAGACCCGCAGCCTATACCTTGAGAAAATCAGGCAGAGCCCGCTCTACGATGGTTGGGAGCAGGCACTCGAGTTCTTCAAAGCAAACAACATCCAAGCTGCCATCGTGTCGGGCAACAACGTTCAGGTGCAAAATGTGGCAATCAAAGCCAAAGCAGAAAAGTATCCTGTTCTGAAAGATGTTTTTCCCAAGCCCAAGGTCAATCGTATTGGCGGCACCATAAAGTCCGAGGGCGATCCTTCGCTCTTCCTCCATGCACTGAAACAGCTCAACGTTGCTCCTGAATACACCATAGCTTTCGGTAATCAGATGATTGATGCTAAATTGGCATCCATGGTCGGCATCAAGGCCTATCACTGTCTGTGGGGCGCCAGAGATGAGGAAAAAGAGCTGATGCTCGCCGACCCTGACCATGAGTGCATCACCTCCCCGCTCCAGATCATCGACCTGCTTCGCTAACCCAAGAGCAACCCTCACCGGTTGCTCTATTTTTTGTTATATGTATGATTTTCGGCTTTGATTTCCTGCCAAAGGGATAATTTTGTGGGTGTAAACATCAAAACATCACGAATATGACAAAGCTAAAATTTAACAAACTATTCCTCCTGGCGGTTGCCAAGTGCATCGTCTGTCTGGCTGTCCTGAGTATTACCAGTTGCGAGTGTCCATTCATGGAAGAGCGCAACAGTCAGTATTCCTCGTCTAAGGGCGACCACCTCACTGCCGACTTGTTGACTGGACTCTGGCAGTGCTATTACCCAATGTACGTGGGTGATGTGGAATTCAAAGAGCTCCACATCTTTTCCGACGGCAAGGCCGACATCATTATGGAGGATGTGGGAGGCTCGGCTTACTATGCCGAAACCTTCGCTTGGCGCTACGACGGCCGATACATCACGTTTACTAAGGGCAATACAGTGTATCAGTTCCAGATCACCGGTTACCTCTGGCCCGAACTCTATCTCCACGACTCTCGCGGCAAGTACACATGGGCCTGGCGCCGACCTGAAGAATGCCTCACTCAATAATCATTTATACATATGACTTTAACCCTTACTTTCTCATCAAACGGTAAATTTGCCATCAGTAATAACCCATTAAAACACTACTATTATGCCACCAAGAAGATTGAAAATTCAGAAGCGAAGTACAAACCTTGATTTTGACATGCGCCCCGAGCGCTCCTTGTTTGATAATGAGGAGAAGGAATACAAGGAGCCCGACACCTGGACCATCATCACCGCAATGAACCGTGTGCTCGACCAGGCACGCGGCTCCGAACTCACCGATGAGTTCTGGGAGTCGATTAAGAATCCCCTGGCTTTCCTGCGCGGCGAGCTGGGCATCAACGATATCCAGATAGTAGTACTGGCCATGCTCATCGAGGCTGGCGAACCCCTGTCGTGGAAGAAGATGGGCAACTACCTGAACTGCTCACGCCTGCAGATGATGACCTACACCGACGAAATCGAGGAGATGGTACGCAAGCGCTGGTTCGTACGCCGTGGCACCCACGAGATAGGCGGTTTCTTCGAAGGCTTCGCACTGGCACGCGGCCTTATCACCGCCCTGCGCCATAATCAGGTGTTCGTGCCTGAGAAGATTGACGGACTCACCGAGCAGCAGTTCGTCGACAAACTCGAGAGCCATATCTCCAAGGGCCTGAACGACCGTCACACCGAGTTCCGCGACGACGAGGAGTGGATGGTTGAGCTGTGCAAGGCCAATCCTCACCTGCCCCTCTGCCACGAGGTGCTGCGCTTCGACGATATTCACGTGCAGTCGCTGCTGCTCATGATTGTGTTCGACTATGCCCAGTGGGAGGGCAGCGACGGCGAGGGCCTCACCATGGAAACCATTAGCGACCTGTACCCCGAGGATTTTGATTGCAACTTCCTGCGCCAGAACCTGCGCGAGGGCATCCACCCCCTCATACAAGCCGGCTACATCGAGTACAAGTGCCGCGACGGCATGGCCGACAACGAGCAGTACAAGCTTACCCTCAGGGCCAAGCAGGAGCTGCTGTCGGCCTACAAGCCCAGTCACAGCAAGTGCCGCCGCTATCAAAACAGCTACAACCGCATGCTTAAGAGCCACGACACCATCAAGGCCAAGGAACTGTTCTTCAACGACAGCGAGCAGCAGCAGATTGAGCGACTCACCAGTCTGCTCAGCATCGACAACTTCCCCAGCATCCAGCAGCGTCTGGAGGAGCAGGGCATGCGCAAGGGCTTTGCCTGTCTGTTCTACGGAGGCCCTGGTACCGGCAAGACCGAGACTGTGCTGCAGATAGCCCGTCAGACGGGTCGCAACCTGATGCAGGTGGACATCGCCGGCATGCGCGATAAGTTCGTAGGCGAGAGCGAGAAGAACATCAAGGCCGTGTTTGCCCGCTACCGCGAGATATGCCAGAACAGTGAGGTACAGCCCATCCTGTTCTTCAACGAGGCCGATGCGCTCATCAACAAGCGCACCGAGAACATCGAGCACTCTGTCGACAAGATGGACAACGCCATGCAGAACATCATCCTGCAGGAGATTGAGGACCTGGACGGCATACTCATCGCCACCACCAACCTCACCAGCAACCTCGACAGCGCCTTCGAGCGCCGATTCCTCTACAAGGTTGAGTTCCACAAGCCCGACACCACCGTGAAGAGCAAGATATGGCGCTCGATGCTGAAGGACCTGAGCGACCACGACGCCCAGCAGCTGGCCTCGCACTTCGACTTCTCAGGCGGACAGATTGAGAACATCGCCCGCAAGCGCACGGTCGACTACATCCTCTCGGGCCAGTACGCCACACTCGAGCAGCTGGAAGACTACTGCCGCGCCGAGCAGCTGGCCAACAACAAGTCGCGCCACCGCATCGCCGGCTTCACCGCCTAAAAAGTAAAATTATGCAATACACCAAAGTACAGATTAGTAACAGCATCGCCAAATTACTGGAGGAAGGCAGGAGCAACGACTATGCTCTTGACCTCTACCTCAAGATGCGCATGATGAACGACCTGGGCCCTGAGCAACCGTTCATCACCAAAGTACCCTTGCCCGCCGAAGTGCGTATACACCTGATGGGCAACGGTACCATCAGCGATTCCGACATCAAGCTGGAGTTGGCAAGCAGCAAGTACCCCAGTCCGCGACTGATAGTCAAGCTCTCGTCAGCCTGCACCCTCTACGCCGAGAAGGCACATTCGGCCATACAGCTTACCATCAACGACAAGAACCACACCGTGATGTTCCTCAAGTCATACCGCGCCGAGGATATCGCCCTGTGGATGATACGCCAGAAGCAGAGGTTGGCCGATTACATGAACGATTGGGATGTAGAATTGCAGACAGCCTACAAGAAGCTCAAGATCGATCATATGGCATTCCTCGGCATCCGTGCCATATTCGCCGATGCCATGAAGGACTACCCCAAGCTCAAGTATGTTGTCGTAGAGCAGAAGCGCCGTGCCAAAATCATGGTGCATATTCCCAACACCACCCTCGGTGTGTACATCTATGCCTGGTGGGGATCGTACAAAAAACAGCTTCCCCAGCAGATTGAGAGTCTGAAACTGCTCCTCGACGTTCATCGCAAAAGCAGCATCAAGAACTTCTTCATCCACCACAAGAAATAATCTTTAATGTTTAATCTTTAATGTTTAATGTAGTACTATGTCAGTAATGATTAATATTTCCGAGCTCAAGCAAACCTTAGAGCTCACCCCCTCAACCCAGAACATCATGCTCGTGGGCAAGCACGGCATCGGTAAGTCCGAAATCCTCACCAGCTATTTCAATAGCAAGGGCATGAAAGTAGTAACCCTGTTTCTCGGACAGATGGCCGACCCGGGCGACATCATCGGCATACCCTCGAAGGTAGAGCAGATCGATGCCAACGGCAAGGCCACCTCGCGCACCGACTTCACCCCACCCTACTGGTTCCCACAGGACGGAAAGCCCATTGTGCTCTTCCTCGACGAGTTGAACCGCGCCCGTCCAGAGATACTCCAGACGGTGATGGACCTCACCCTGAATCGCAAGCTGGCAGGCAAGGCCCTGCCCAAAGGCAGCTACGTGATATCGGCCGTTAACGATGGCGACGAATACCAGCTCACCGACCTCGATCCAGCACTCGTAAGCCGTTTCAACATCTACGAGTTCAAGCCCACCGTCGAGGAATGGCTCAACTGGGCTGTGAGCGAGCATCTCGACGACCGTGTAGTAGATTTCATTCAGGACAACCCCACCTGGCTCGACGGCAACAACCGAGAATACAAGGGACTCGACAAGACCGCCGATCGCCGCGCCTGGAAGCATGTATCCGACGTGATTCACAAGGTAGACACCATCACCGACATCCACAAGCGCATCATCGCCGGCATCGTGGGTGTAGGCGCAGCAGCAGCCTTCATTCAGAGTGCCCTGCAGCATAATGCCATCACGGGCAAGGACCTCCTGCTTAAGTACGACAAGACCATCAAGACCGTCGAGAAGTACCAGCTGCACGAGTTTGCCATCCTCAACGAGTCGGTGTTCCGTTTCCTCGAAAATGCCGAACTCAAGAAGAACGAGAAGAAAACCGTGGCCGAGAACCTCGGTAAGTACATCGATTTTCTCAGCAATAACAGCGAGGCACTTGCCAACTTTACCACCATCTTTGAGAAGGACACCTACATCAGGGCCGCCTCATTTATGGTAATCAATGCCCCCAAGGTGTACAACACGTTAAACGATTATGTAGAAGCACTATGAAAGAACGAATAGCCAGAATCGCCCAGCGCTGGTTTCTCAGCGACGAGCCGCTGTTCTTAGCATTCTGCACCCATCGTGTGGTCGAGAACCGCGAGATGAAGTGCATCGCCCGTGTGGGCAGAGGCGTTATCGAGTTCAACCCCTTGCTGTGTTTCCACACCAGCGACAAGGAACTCGAGGAGCGCCTCCGTGTAGAGGTGATTCGTATCCTGCTCAAGCACCCCTACGACCGCCAGCCCGACGGCTGCAGCACCACGGCCAGGGCATTAGGCAGCAACTGTGTCATAACCGACAACTACCGTCTCCATTTTTTCGAGATGGTAAAGCCTGTCGACTTCGAGCTGCCCTCCCAGAAGCACTACGAGTTTTATGCCCGTAGCATACAACAGCTCCTGCCTAAGGGTGAGCAAGGCCAGGCCGGAGAGTCCGACGCAGATTCCGATCTCGCAGCCAACTGGCAGCAGGACGAGCTGATGGCGGCCCAGGTCGACCAGGTCATCAACAATGTCAAGTCATGGGGATCGATGCCTAGCCATCTGGTCGACCAGATCATTGCCTCTACCAAGGCACGTGTCGACTATCGTAAGATACTGGCTGGGTTCCGCGCCTCCATCCTGAGCGAGAAGCGCAAGCTTACACGCATGCGCCCCAACCGCCGCTTTGGATTCGATGCCATGGGCAGTCGCTACGATTTCTGCACGCACATGCTTATCGGTGTGGATTGCAGTGGCAGCATCACCAAGACCGATCTGCGCAATTTCTACTCCACCATCAACCGTTTTTTCAAATACGGCATCAAGCAGATTGATGTGGTGCAGTTCGACGTGAAACTGGGCGAAGTGCAAACCCTGGTCAAAGCCTCCGAGAACGTCAAGGTTACCGGCCGCGGCGGCACCCTTTTCCAGCCCTTTATCGACTTTGTGGCCAAGCATCCCGAATACGATGGCGCGCTTATCTACACCGATGGCTATGCGCCCCCGCCAAAGGTACCCGCCACCATACGCACGCCCCTTTGCTGGGTACTCCGATCCGAGAGGGAGTTGAAAGAGCACGAATCCTGGATGCGCCAATCCGGCCGCGTCTGCGTAGTCGAAAACACATAAATCCAATTATAGCCAAAGCACCCTGCCTCAGTAAAATGAAGCAGGGTGCTTACTTAATTGGCCAGGCGATGGTTATGCTCCCATGCCGCTCGGCTATGCCGCTTGGCTTGTCCAAGAACTTGTCGCTCGGGGCCTATGTCCCCACGCACGATGCCGTGCTCAGTGCGGTAACAATGGCCGTAGCCACAGATGCTATGATCTGCACGATAAACTTTAAGGTTTCCTTCTTACTCATAACTATTAATGTTTCATGTTTAATCTTTAATGTTTCGCTCGACATCCCGCAGGGTGGCGCTTGCTACCGAAGGGACGCAAGAATGTTTAATAGTAAGGCTGGGGCCTAAGCCCCAAGCCCTTAGTCTCCGATAGGCTCGTGACTTCCTCCGCCGCCGGTATTGCCGCCACCAGTGTTTCCACCGGTATTGCCGCCACCGCTCTGGTTGCCACTGCTACCTGAGCCCGACGAAGGATTCTCGTCGTCCATAGTGCCGGCAAACGTCTCGGCATTTACAAACTCAGCCTTCTTGATGAACTCACGACTCGAGATGTCGGTCTCGGTGCTCGAATCGGGCAGGAATCGGATATGCAATCCCTTCAGGTTCTTCTGAGGCAGGAACTTGTCCTTGCTCTCGGCACCGCCCTCGGTATTCTCCAGGGTGGTGAAGAAGATACCCAGACCGTCGATCTTCACACGCTTCGAATTAAGCAGCATCTCCAGCAGACAGCTGCGGAACTTCTCCAGCACGCCAAACACCACGTCGGGGGTGTAGATAGAGCCGTGCTCACTAATGTGGTTCGCCAACTTGCGGGTGTTCAAGGTCTCAATGGTCTTCTGATGGGCGAACCACTTGCCATTCACCTTCGAGTTCTTCACCTTGTTCTGCTTCAACAGATAAAATACTTTTGCCATAATGTGTGTGTATTAATTAGACTTAAGTGCGACTGACTACATCGGGCAGCCGCTTCCCGTGTGTGCGTTTCATATCTTATTTACTCTGCAAAGATACAAATTATTTTTGAAACTACCAAACATTTTGGTAATTATTTTACAGATATACAGTAAATTTTTATAACCATCACACCAGATAATCTGAACCGTAACTTTAAGCGCCCAGAAATTACGTTTTTAGCCCTCAGAAGTTACGTTTCTGCGATCGGGAGCAAAACGAGCAGTTTTATTCACTATTCATTTATTCATATGTACAGGAAGGTTTTTAGTTTTACCAAACTATATATTTATATTATATAATTATATTATAATATAATTATATAATATATTAGTAATACACAAGTACACCAATCAATAGCGGTTTTTTATACTAAACTGTTCCTGTACATGTGAATAAATGAATAATTTGTCTTTTCCTGAATAAGGTTGACTCTTTTTAGCCCTTTTATTTTAACAATTGCCTACCTATACTGAAAAGGTTGACTCGCTCACCTAGGAAAACTTGACTCCGTTCTCTGAGGTGGTTGACTCTATTCCTAAAAACGTAGACTTCGTACGGATATTGTTTACTAATCATCTTTTTTTGTTGACTTTGTACTGAAAAGG
>JAEEGJ010010831.1_pt1 | contig 23479 bp, 15 predicted proteins | sample 8958761 | NCBI WGS metagenome assembly JAEEGJ01 (sample SAMN16246546, study PRJNA631951) | gut metagenome | biome: gut microbiome; feature: rumen; material: RS-attached | host: Bos | place: Iran: Karaj | collected 2018-10 | reverse complement strand
ATCCGTCTGGCATCTGAGCGCCACATTTTGTACAAAATGACATAATTTTATTCCCTCCATTAAAAATGAATTATTAAGGTGGACTTTCCCCGCCCACAACTGTTTTCATTATACTTTCTATCCTGTTAAAACACAAGAAAATTATGTAAACAAAATCAGCTAACCCTTATATCAGTTAAGGCTACCTGGTCACCGGACAGGGCTACATATACCTTTTCAGGCATTTCCTTAAAGTTTGTGATATTTTCTATGTATATTCCCTGATTTTCTGTCTTGAGAATAAACTGACTGCCCTTCTTTTCAAAGGTTACCTGACATTCAACGCCCTCTTTATTTATCCTCTTCCACTTTTCCCAGCCTGGGAATTCCGGTTTCTTTTTCATGATAAACTTATTAGTGGCATATTCATCGTGTATATCGTTCTCACCATTAACTTTAATCATGGTATATTCACGGTAATTTTGTCCGCCAATAGTTCCATCATCAGAGCTGTATACAACTATATAAGGACAGTGCCATACCAGACATGCTCCCGGAAGTGACATAGTATTAAATTCGATTTTTAATCTATTCTTAACTTCTACACCTTCTGTATAGGCTGAACGAGGTCTGTCAATCTGAACATTAGGAAGGTCAGCTTCAAGGTGATCAATATAGTTCACAGTGTCAACTATTCTTGGAATATCTCCAAGAGCTATACTCTCACCAGTTAACTCAACACTAATATTGGTAAGTCTGCAGTTTTCACCAGTAAGTCCTATAAATGCTGATGCTGAGCTGTTTGGAAGAGCTACAATTACTTCCTTAGCATAATCTTTTCCAATCATAACAAGTCTTAGATGGTCTTCATATCTGCCTGCTATGATTTCAAAATGAGGTTTACCCTTCTTTCTATCCTTCTTTTCTTTATCCTCTATCTTCTTCTCTTCTATCTTTCTGGCTCCAGTAGTTATACTATACTTATCGAACCATATCTCTCCATACTCTTTATATTTATAGCTTTGTATAGCCTTCTCGTTGTAATGAGTTCTTCCGTCATAAGAATCGAATAGAACTATAGAAGGAGCTGAGAAACCATATCCTGCTTCAAGTGGCATATCACAGTCAAAGCTAACTTTGATAACACTATTATCAATAGGAATACCCTTTGAAACATTAACCCTATATTCCCTGCATTCTATTTCCTTTTCCAGTTTCTCTTCTTCTGACTCTCCCTCGTTATATTCAGAATCAAGAAGTTTGACCATAAGATCAGCATAATACGGATCAAAGATTTCGCCTGCTTCTTTTACAAAGAACTCTCTCGCCTCAAACTTTTGGCGTGCCTCTTTATTTCTACTGTTTGTTGTCATATTTATATAAGCGGCTGCAACCGCTATCAATCTGGCAATCTCAGGAATCTCTTCGCCCTTAAGGCCTTCTGGATATCCTTTACCATCCCATCTTTCACAGGCATAATGAGCTCCCCTGTAAAGATAAGGAAATTCTGTGATACAGGAAAGAATATCCCCACCTATTATTGGCTTCTTCTTAATTATTTTAAGTTCTTCATCGTCATATTCTGTTTCTTTATTTATTATGCTATCAGGAAGGCCTAAGAGACCTACATCATGAAGCAAACCTGCAAAGTAGGCTTTCTCGCATTCTTCCTCTGTCTTTCCTGCATGAATAGCAAGTTTCTTAGAGTATTCAGCAATCTTCTTTGCCTTACCCTTCTCAAAATCGTCTTTCTTTTCTATAGCTGATACAAATGCCTCTGCAGTCTGCCCAAAAAGAATATGCATCCTTTCCTGCTCACCAAGCATATTTTTAATCTCAATTTCGTGAGCATGTTCAACTGTATTATTGATATCAAGATAAGTGAAAATATAGAGAGCTACTGATACAGCAACCATGGACATGTTAACAATAGATATTCCATAAGTAAAAATCTGAAGTATACCACATGCTATAGGTACGAAAATATACAAGTTAAGAGAAATATATATCAGCTTACTGAATACCTTTCTGTACTGTCTTATAACTGTATACTGCATAATAGGACAGAAAACGGGAATAATATAAGCAATTAAGAAACCACTGCCTCTATGATATGTATTGCTTTCATCAAAGTAATAATACAGATCTGTAAAGGCAGATATAATTGCCAAAATCATACCTAATAGAGAAAGCACAGAAATCAGCATAAGCCTCTTAGGTAAAGGTTTATTCTTCTCCCTATTTACTATTAAATCCCTCAAATACAGATTGAATGAGAAAACTATACCTGAAGTAAGGAAGAAAACCACAAAATTGCTTATCCTTACCATGATATAAGCCTTATGGGAAGTATCACCGGCATATATATACGCAAGTCTGTCGAACCACAATAAAAAGAAGGCAATCAGTTCCATGCTGATAAGTACAAGCTTTCTACTCTTAGAAAGAAATCTTGTAATAAGCAAAAGAAATACCAATATAAAGCAAGCACCGCAAAGTACCAGCATAAGATTCAATTGATGCGCTCTTATTAGTTCTATCATGTTAAGCTCCTTTTATACTATTAGCCCCTTATTTGTGAAGAATAAAGTATTCCTCCAGTTTTTGAAGCAGTTCCGCCTTTTGAATTCCTTTCAGGAAATATCCTTCCGGCTTAAGAGCAACTACTGCCATGACGCTTTCTTTATCTCCTTTACCTGTAAGGAACATAACAGGAATATTACTTGTTTCCGAGTCACTTCTCAGCATCTCCAGAACCTGAGGTCCGCTTGTTACAGGCATCTCATGGTCAAGAAGTATTAAGTCTACCTTATTCTTTCCTAGCCATTTAATAGCCTGAAGACCAGAATTAGCCATAGATACTTTATATGTACCCTTAAGCCACTCTCTTATCATAGTAAGATACTGTGGATCATCATCTACTACCAGGATACTTTTTCTAAATTCCCCTGACTCCAACTTGGCAAAATAGTCTGAAACAGTACTTGTATAACTATTGTTATCAACAGGACGGAGAAATGTTCTATATATAAGGTCACTGGCTACATGATCAACTATGAACTGAACCTCGTTCTGCTCACCGATTACTATCATCTGAAGGTTCTTTTCCTGCATAGTATCTGTAAGGAAATGAAGTGCTTCATTTGATGGTTTATCACCCTCATCCATGAAAAGAGTTATTAATTCAACATCTTCAAGGCTGGAATTAATATCATTAATTTCCCATTTAACGAAGTTGCAGACAAAACCTACATCCTGAACCTTCTTTACTAAAACTCTTGTTAAGAATGATTCTTTTTCACCAACAACAATCATCTTTTTTTGTGTCATGCCCTATCCTCCAAGTATTAATTTCCTAAAAGCGCTTCCATGCCATCCCAGTCAAATACCTTTAACATCTTTGACAATTCTTTAAACTTAGCTGCATCCTCTTCTGGAAGTTTATATTCAGATACCTGATCTAAGATCATCTCTACTGAATCATAATCCATCTGAGGAACGACTTCCTTAAGGGCCTGGTATGCCTCTTTAAGCTCATCGTCAGATATCATTACCTTATCTTCTTTGTTATCATCCTCTTCATGGATTCTAGCCAGCTTATCCTTATATTCCTCATAATCATATAAGAATCTGTCTTTATTATCTTCGATAAATGCCATATCCTCTTTATTGCCTGCGTCTTCCAGTTCCTGAGCAAGCTTAGAAAGTTCCATAGCACCTATAATCCTTGCTGAACTCTTAAGAGAATGAACCTTTATCGTATATAACCTTATATTGCCGGCCTCATAAGAATCTCTGAGCACTTTGGCATTGCCCTCAATAGTATCTACAAAGAGCCCAAGTCCAAATATGTAACCTGATATGCCACCGGAATTCTTAATACCTTCTTCAACATCAATACCTTCAACATCATATATCCACTTCATGTTCTCTGGCATCTCAGTTATCTCTTCGAAGTAATCATCTGACTCTGGCTTATCCATAATTTCTTCTGGAAGATGCTTCATGATAGTCTTCTCTAAGGTCATACTATCAATTGGCTTGGCAAGATATCCATTGAAGCCTTTTGAAATATAGAATTCCTCGCCTGATGCAGCATTGGCTGTAAGAGCGTATACAGGTAAATCCGGGTAGTCCTTACGAATAGCTGCGCAGGTTTCTATACCGTCCATACCTGGCATCATATGGTCAAGAAGAACTATGTTAAACTCTGTATCCTTAATTCTTTCCAGACACTCTTCACCACTTGAAGCTGTTGAAACAGCAACCTTAGTACCCTTAAGAAGTCCCTTAATAACATTAAGGTTCATAGGGTTATCATCTACTACAAGTACATCAGCATCAGGTGCAACAAACTGTGGAATATATGGTCCACCTGTACTATTATCATCATGCTCAGTAAATAAACCTATAGGACTGGCATCTGCAATCTTCTGAGGTAATGTTAAGATAAACTCTGAACCCTTGCCATATTCACTCTCACAAACCAGAGTTCCTCCCATAAGTTCAGCAAATTTTCTTGATATATCAAGTCCAAGGCCTGTACCCTGAATACCACTGTTTCTCTGTTCATCAAGGCGTTCGTAAGCAGAGAAGAGTTTATCCATATCTTCCTGTTTTACACCGATACCTGTATCCTTTACAGATATACGGAGTGTACACTGGTCATCTTCTCTGTCATCCATGGATACTAATAAGGCAAATCCACCAGAATCAGTGTATTTCACAGCATTGGTAAGAAGGTTTAGTACAACCTGCTTAATCTTACCCATGTCACCATATAATCTCTTTGGAAGCATCTCATCAACAACCACATCAAATGTCAGCTCTTTTTCTATACTTCTGACTCTGATCATAGAAACTACGGACCTGAGCATATCCTGGCTGTCATATTCCTGCATAACCAGATGCATCTTACCCGACTCAATCTTAGACATATCAAGAAGGTCATTAATAAGAGAAAGCAGTGATTCCGAAGCATTTCTAATATCGAATGCGTAGTTCATCATAGACATAAAGTATGGCTTTGGAACACCTGTAGCATCTTCACGCATAGCCATCTCATTCATACCCATGATGGTATTAATAGGTGTTCTGATTTCATGAGACATATTGGCCAGGAATCTTGTTTTAGCTGTATTGGCTCTCTCAGCTTCTTCCTTAGCCTGTTTAATCTGACTATACTGCCTATCAATGATTGTAGTTTTAAGTACTTTCCATACGGTATAAGCAATTCCAAATGAAACTAACATAAAGAAGAACAATCTTATAATTGGATGCTCTAAGAACTTAGGCTTCTTTGTTAGTTTAATCTGATCTTCTACTATTACATTCTTACCTGTAGAATCTAAAACCTTAATATGTACTGTATAGTAACCATATTTAAGACCTGTGTATTCAAGTGGAACCAGCTCGTTTCTAGGAGCAGATATCCCTTCTTTTTCCTTACCCTCCATATAAACCTGTACCTGAGGATTAAGTAAAGAATAATCAAGAACAGCCGCACTAATTCGGATTCTTCCGCTGTTAGCTGGAATAGTATATGTTCCATCTGGATTAGGAAGTATCTCCATATCGCCACAGTATATAGAACTAATTCCTATTTTAATTGGTGACTTACTATCTCTAAAATGCTCAGTATTTACCTTGCATATTCCATTTCTACCTGCAATATAAAGGAATCCATCCTGATCCATCTCACAGTAACCCTGAGATGTAGGTATTCCTGTCATACCATTATCAACTGTATATAATCTGTACTCTTCTACTTTGTCATAGATTAAGTCATCAGCATTTACAAGGTATAAACCATATGATGAAGTTATCCATGCATTGTTTGCATCATCAAAATAGATGTCATAGTTATTGTTGTTAGGGAATGAGGTGATATTAGTAATAACATCATCTTTCATATACTGAATTGAGTTAGAAGTTACAAACCAGTAGAGGTCTCTTTCCTGGTCCCACTTGATACGCATAACAACGTCACTGGTAAGACCATCATCTCTTCCTATGTTACGAACCTCATTGCCCTCTATTACATATATTCCATCACCATCTGTTCCGGCATATATAGCTCCATCTTTTCCTTCCTCAACCGAAAGGATAATAGTATCTTTTAATCCATCTTTTGCGCCAATGGTATTGATAACTCGGTTACCCTTAATCACAGCAATACCACCATTGGTACCAGCTAAAACAGTTCCCTCTTTAGTAACTGTAATAGACCTTACCTCATTATTAGGCATACCATCTCTAGTAATAAGGGATACTATCTCACCATCTTTTGTATAATGAATAACTCCATAATTATCAGTATATGTTGCAATCCAAAGGTCATCATCGGCACCCCTTTTAATGCAACGGATTCTTGTTGTGCCAAGATATTCAGTTAACTTATCTTCAACAACCTTGTATTTCTTATCGATAATTTTAAGACCATCATCTGTACCTATATAAAGCTTGTTCTTATAGAGACAGGCTACATTGGCTACTTCTTCTTCAAGTCCTGCCTTCTCTGTAACATTAACAAATGAATTAGTTACAAGCTTCATAGCACCCTGAGTTGATGAGGCAAGCCACATATTACCCTGGTAGTCAGAGGTCATCATCTCTATACCGCTGTCTACAGGTATATTGTCTATAAGGTTGAATTTTCCATCTATGTCTAGATATCCAATCTGAGTAGAAGATGAAAGCCATATTCTGTTACAGTCATAATTAATCCAGTGAAGGTCCTTAAGTGGGGCAACATCTATATGTTCCATTCTTGATGCTGAATTACCAAACTGGCCATAATATAATGTACTTCCTTCAGTACCTATGTAAATCATGCCAGGCTTCTTTGGATCTGCCTTTATGGTAGTGATGTTTTCCATATCCAGCTCCTTGCTGGTATATACTTCAGTTACAGTCTTATTCTCAATACAGAATATCTTTCCGCTCTTAGTCTGACCGTAGATTTTTCCTTCTTTATCTATGTCTAATCTAAGAATTCTTTCATCATTAATTCTGTCATCATCAATAACATGAGTGAGGAAATTAGAATCAACATAACAGACACCTGCTATAGTTGCTACATACACATTGCCTTCTTTATCTTCAACAAAATCTCTTATAGAAGATGCAGGAAGACCATCCTTGTATGTAATATGCGTCTGGTCTATTCCATCTATAACAACTATACCGTTATCATTGGTTCCAACCCAGATTCTACCCTTACGGTCTTCATACATAGCACGGCTACTTGTAAGACCTGATGATGTATCCATCTTAGAAAATGAATTGCCATCATAGCGCATGATACCACTGTATCCACCAACCCAGATATAGCCATCAGAAGAACCTAAGATGCAGTTAGCATCTGACGTAGGTAGACCATTGGTTGCATCATATATTTTTGTAGAAAAGCCAACATCTCCTGCCTGTCCTGTTGCTGAATAGCCACCGCCGCCTTGTAAGTCAACTTCATCTTCAGCATATGTTGGCACGGAAAAAACACCAGTTACAAAAACTATGATAACCAGAAGAATTATGCTAGTTAGTTTTTTCTTCTTCATCTTCCCCACAACAAACTCCTTTTACACGGTCTGATTATACTTTCTAAGGATAATCTTTATTTCAGGAAGTGCTTCCATAAATACTTCAACGCATTTTGGATCAAACTGTGTTCCTGAACCTTCTTCAAGAATAGCCAGCGCCTTCTCTATAGGAAATGCTGGCTTATATACTCGTGCAGATGAAAGGGCATCAAACACGTCGGCAACAGCCATAATACGTGCTGACAAAGGAATAACCTCTCCGTGAAGGCCTTCTGGATATCCCTTTCCATCCCATCTCTCATGACGGTAAACCGCCATATTTCTGGCCTCTTTAAGGCAGTTCTCACCTTCAACTATCTTGATAGCCTTCTCCATAATTCGCTTACCAGCTGTAGTATGAGTCTTCATAATCTCATACTCTTCATCTGTAAGCTTACCTGGTTTATTAAGTACACTATCTGAAATATTAATCTTTCCTATATCATGAAGCGGCGCTGAACGAACAACGTCTGACATGAATTTAGGAGTAATCTTATGGGCGTAGTAGCCCTTCTTTTTAAGTCCTTCTACTATAATCTTTACGTAAGCTGCAGTCTTCTGAACGTGGGCACCGGTATCAGAGTCACGGTTTTCAACAAGGTCCGCCATAGTCATAATAAGACCGTCCTGCATCTTGGCTGTTGAATCATTAAGTCTTCTAATACTACGGAGCTGCTCAGCCTGATTTTTGGTCATACTGCTAGCCTTTTTATAAAGGTTCTCAATCTCATCACCAGTATGTATACCAAGATTTCTAAACATCCTAACATCTTCATCCATACTTTCCTGAGTATTTGTCTTAGTACGAGCCATCTTATCCATACAGTTAACAAGAGAGTTAATTGGAATAATAATATGGTAGTCTGTAAGCCATATAGTAAATACACAAAGTAAGATAAAGAAGCCAAGGAATACTGATATCATCTCAGTAAGGAAGCTACGACTGTCTTTAACAAGTTTTGCCATATCTACGTCTGCTATGGCATAGCAAACACATCTACCATTGGAGTTATATACTGGCTTAGCTGCAGTAAGAAGATATCCGTACTCATCATTTGTTATAATAGGTTCCACTTCTTCACCTTTTAGAAGCTGCGGAATATATGGCGTAAATCCATCATCATAAGGAATAAAGTCCCCAATTTGACCAGCAGGAGTATCCTCTGTTTCAACATCGAAAATAACTCTAAATCCTTCTGGTTCCATCTTATATACATATAAGTAAGATATTTCTGTTGAACTAAATAGAATCATACTAAGATCATGGAGAGTTTCTCTGTATTCTTCCATGTCTCCTTTATTCCTTATAAAGTCATCAACCAAATCTCCATCGATTACCTGAGTTGCAAGTTGTGCTGTTCCAAGGGCAAGATTCTTATGTTCATTGATAGTCATCTTTTTATAAACATTAACGCTTAGAATAGTACAAACAAGCGCTGCTGTTGCAAGAGAAAAGACAAGCACTAATAGAATCTTTATTCTAAGAGACAACTGTCTTACACCTGAAGTACCTTTCTTATTTAACTCTTCCCGAGAAAGTGGATTCTGTTTCCAGATATTAAAACTAAAATATTTGTATTTCTTAGCTGGAATAAAACGAAGTAAGACATAAACAAGAAGAACTGTAACAGCCTTATCAGGAAGATCTGTTATAAGACTGGAAAGTACATGAGAAGTTCCATATCCAAAAAGACCTGTTTTATAGATAGTACCACTTAAAGATTCGCTGTCGAATGTTAAGCCTTCCATAAACCATGGAATAATAGAACCTAATCCACCACCTATAATGGTAAAGGAAATAACCATCCCTATATTGCCAAGAATCTTTTTATGCCATCCACGGCTGGCAAAAAATGAGGCAACAACAGCGATTATTACATTAAGCACACCATAATATAAGGCTGATGAATCTGAAATTGTTTTAATGATATTTGTAATAAAGCCAACAAGAACACCTGGAAGGTATCCTCCCATAACGGCTACAGAAACAGTTCCAACTGTATCAAGATAAAGCGGTAGCTCCAGTATGTTTACAAGAAGGCTAAGAGCTATGTTAACCCCTACTGCAGCAACGCAAAGCAGAAATGCTGTTAAATTATGTCTCTTTTGTAATACACCTAGTGGTTTGCTATTGTTCATTATCTCCCCCTGTTAAAACAGATAGCAATATATATTATCCTAGCACATTTTAATCATTATTAATAAATGAGCAACAAGTTTACTGTAAGATTTCCGTCTATAGCTTTAGCCTGAATCATAAGTGGAACATCATAAATGTTTACAAACTTAAGATCTACCTTTGTTCCTGAGATTGTTGCATCATATCCTGCAGGTAAATAATGAACAGGAAGTGAATGGGCATGTCTCTCAGTAGCAGGAAGGCCGCAGTAACGCATAGCAGCATATAATGTAGAAGAAACCTGACAAATTCCTCCACCTATTCCCTGCTCAACCTGACCGTTGTTATAGACAGTAGCCATAACGTAACCATTGGCAGTTGTTCTTGGCATAAGAGTTCTAGAATATGAAAACTCCTCACCAGGCATAACTATAGAACCGTTTATACTTTTAGCAGCAAGCTCTACATTAGTAGCTCTTGCAATTCTTGCATTGTAAGTAGTAGTGCAGGTGCTAATTTGCTGTGTAACAAATCCCCCGCAGCTACCTGGAACTACATCTACACTCTGCACATTAGGGTCAATAGCAAATCTCCCTTCTGCCTTGCCATAATCAACATAGTGTCTTACATATAAACTAAGATTGTTACCATATCCTGCAAGATCTGGATATTTATTCTTATATAAAAGAGGACAGAATGTCTTCGATCCACTTCTACCTTCGTATGCACCTTTTGTAATGAAATGTGTAAGAAGAGCAATATAGTTGTTACCAACTTCTGCTACTACATCTGGATATGCGCTTGCATAGAAGTCTCCATCAAAGACTCTGTAATAGGCCATAACATCCATACCGCCTATAGCCTCAGCCTTCATTGGAATCATAACTACTGCAAAGAGCATGATGATTGCCATTAATAATGAAATACCCTTTTTCATTTTTACTCTACTCTCCCAAATATATCCTATAAAGATAATAAAACTGCCCTTTAATCTTGTAGTAAATATTATAATAGCAAATACTATATTTGTCATTGTAAATTAATAGGAAAGTATGGATATTTTAAGGGCAAATGTGTATGATAGATATTAGTATTTTTTAGGAAAAGAAATAAAAAATAGAAATAGGAGACATTATGCAGTACAAAACACAGGGCGTATGCTCACAGCTTATTAATTACGATATCGACGATAATGGTAAGGTTCGTAATGTTTCATTTGTAGGCGGTTGCAATGGTAACCTTCAAGGCATAGGTAAGCTTGTTGAAGGTATGAGCGCAGATGAAGTAATTGAAAGACTTGAAGGTATCAAGTGTGGATTTAAAAATACATCTTGCCCAGACCAGCTTGCTAAGGCTTTACAGGCATCGAAATCTTAACTGATTCGGAGATAATATAGGATGAAGAAAATAGTACTTACAGGTGGCGGAACAGCAGGACATGTTACACCTAATATTGCCCTTCTTCCATCACTTAAAGATGCAGGTTATGACATAACTTATATAGGTTCTTATGAAGGAATAGAAAAAAGACTTATTGCGGACTTTAATATTCCTTACCACGGTATCTCAACTGGTAAATTCAGAAGATATTTTGACCCTAAGAACTTCTCTGATCCTTTCAGAGTAATTAAAGGATACACAGAAGCAAAAAAACTTCTTAAAGAAATCCAGCCGGATGTTATATTCTCAAAAGGTGGATACGTTTCAGTTCCTGTTATTAAGGCAGCTTCAAAGCTTAAGATTCCTTGTATCATACATGAATCCGACCTTACTCCAGGACTTGCTAACAGACTTTGCTTATCTTCAGCAGATAAAATCTGCTGTAACTTCCCTGAAACTAAGAAACATGTTCCAGAAGACAAGTATGTACTTACTGGCTCTCCAATTAGAAAAGAGCTTATGATGGGTAACAAGGAAGCAGCATATAAGATGTGCGGTTTCGACCCTAATATACCTGTTATTCTTGTTATAGGTGGTAGTCTTGGTGCAGGAGCTATCAATGCGGCTATAAGAGAAGCCCTTCCAAAGCTTCTTCAGGACTTCCAGGTATGCCACATATGTGGTAAGGACAAGATGGACAACCTTCTTCTTACAACACCTGGTTATGCCCAGTTCGAATATGTTAAGGCAGAGCTTAAAGACCTATTTGCCATGGCTGATATAGTTGTATCCAGAGCCGGAGCCAATGCTATATGCGAGCTTCTTGCTCTTAGAATTCCAAATATACTTATTCCACTTCCTGCTAAGTCAAGCCGAGGTGACCAGCTTCTTAATGCAGCATCATTTGAGGCCCAGGGATTTAGTATGGTTATATATGAGGAAGAACTTGATACAGATACTCTTCTTGATAAGATTCACGAGCTCTTCTTTAACAAACAACGTTATATAGATGTTATGAGTAAGTCAGGTATGCATGATTCAATTAATACGATTATGAAACTAATTGATGAGGCGGCAGAAAGACATATAGCAGAAAAAAAGAAATAATATAGAAACGCCCGGCTAACGCCGGGCTTTAATTATGTCCTAAGCTTACGCTGTTTTTTGATTTTGACTTCGGCACAGTCGAGCATAATTAATATCCCCCTGCTTTCGCCGGGGGGATTGCTTTTATTTAAGAAGCTCACACACTTCTTTAAGTTCTTCTTCAGTTGGCTTTGTTGGTTCCCAAAGGATATGCTGTCCATCATCCTTATATCTTGGAATAACATGAAGATGGAAATGGTTAACTGTCTGACCAGCTGCTTCATTATTATTCTGTACAAGGTTAAGACCATCTGCTCCAAGCTTGTCCATCATCTTATTAGCAAGCTTCTTTGCAAGTATCATAGCCTTACCTGCAACCTCATCATCAATTTCGAAAAGGTTATCATAGTGATCCTTAGGAAGAATAAGGGCATGTCCCTTAGCTGCAGGTCCCATATCAAGGATTACCTTGAATGTATCATCTTCATATATAGCATTGGTTGGAATCTCACCATTTGCTAACTTACAAAATATACAATCATCTTTCTTCATCTTCTATACCTTCTTATCTTATTATTTAGTTCACTTTTTGAACAATTATTTCATAAATGGGAAGAACTCATCAATCTTTCTCATAAGAGCAAAGTTTCCTTTTGATGTAATACTTCCTTCCATAAAGCCACCGTTGAATGTCTTACGACCAGCTATTATCTCATCTAAGAATTCACTTGTAAGCGAGAATTCCACATCTGGATATGCCATATCAGCCTGCTTAACAGAAACATCACCGTTATCGATTTCTATGGCAATAGTCTTACCTGAGTCTGTAAGTGTCAACTTATACTTCTTATGCTCACCAGGTATTACCTTAAAACATGAAGTAAATGCATCGATGTAGTCTTCTATATTATCTTTCTTGTGACTGCCAAGTTTATCTTTAAAGAATCCTGCAAGAGCCTGTATATCCTTCTTCTGCTGATCAACATATGTTTCGTCTGATACAAGCTCAGAAAGCTGTTCATTTTCCTGCTGAGTAAAGAGACTTACCTTAGTAGTATTAACCTTCTGAGTTACAACCCTGTTACTTGCTGGAAGACAGGTATTCTTCTGGTTAATGCTTCTATATATATTCTCAGCACTCTTTTCTATAAGTTCTATATACTTCTTATTGTTTTCAAGTTCACTGCTATCTGAGATATAACCGCAGATACCATCACAGGTTCTACCACCAAGTGTTTCCCAGGCATTCTTAAGATCAAGAACTGCTTCCTTCTCACCGTAAGTAGTAGACATGATAACAGGGGCCATGTATATATTTGCAATCTTTTCCTTGTCACCATATAACCAGCAGGCATCAAGGAAGTTCATAATATATCCACCAACACCGTGCCACTCTACAGTAGATGCTAAGATAATACCATCTGCATCTTTAAGTGTCTGATGAAGTGTTGCAATCTGGCTTTTCTGGTCATAGAGGTCATACTTCTGAACCTTAACATTAAGTTCTTCAAAGACCTGCATCATCTTCTTTATTGCAAACAATGATGGATCGCCGATAACACCGCGGCCACCATAATAAATATTAATTTTCATGTTTCCCTCCGAAATATACTACCTAGTATTCTAGCACAGAAGATGCTACATGCACACTTCCGGCAGTACAAATTCGTCTATATATTTAACAAATGCTTCCCCTGGTATAGGCTTAGAGAAGTAATATCCCTGGAAATAATCACACTTAAGACTTATAAGCTTCTTAATCTGTTCTTCTGTCTCAACACCTTCAACAACTATATGCATATCAAGTTTCTTGGCCATGTTGAAGATATTAGCAAGTGTAATATTAGCCTTCTTATTTTTATCAGCTGACCATAAGATACTCTTATCAATCTTGATAATAGAGAATGGTAAGTGATATAGATAAGAAATATTAGAATAACCTGTTCCATAATCATCAAGAGAAAGGTCGATTCCGTTGTCTACAAAACTGTTTATATTAAGTGATACAGCAGCATTGGTTGTCATAGCTGATGTTTCAGTAATTTCGAAATTAATCTGGTTAGGATGAATCTCGTACTGTTTCATAATATTCATGAATTCATCAGCCAGTTCATATTGCATACACTGTATGGCTGAAAGGTTAACTTCTATATATTTGATTCCTTTTTCCGCAAGTTTATATTTTGATATAAAATCACAAACCTGTACGAATACAAAACGGCCTATTTCTAGGATATATCCTTCTCTTTCTGCAAGTGGGATAAATATCTCAGGGGAGATAAATCCAAGTTTTGGATCCTTAAGTCTTATGAGGGCTTCCGCAGCAACTATAGACTTATCTTTAGTTGAATAGATTGGCTGATAATATACCTCAAAATTATGCTCTTTAGTAGCTACTCTAACCGCCTCAAGAATCTCTGCCTCCTTATCTTCACGCTTATATATTGCTGCTTCAACATTCTGACCAATTTCAAGCTTATTAGCTGTGAAGAATCTAAGCATACCTTTATAATCATCTATTCCTTCTGCATCGTCAGGTGCATATAAGGTTGCCATACTTATTGGAATACGAACAGGAACATCATCAACACGCCATTCATCAAGGAATCTGTCCATAATACTTTCTCTTACTTTGATAACCTTATCTTTCTTTCTGTATTGTAAGAAGATGGCAAATGTCAGATTATCCAGTCTGTAAACCCTTATACCTCTTTTAATACCTGTAATAAACTGATTGATTGACCGAAGTGTTGAGTTAACATCAATCTCCCCGAATGAATCATTCATAATATCCAGATCATGAAGTGTAAGGAATATTGTTGCAAACTGTCTACCTCTTGAATATTCAAGGGCAGCATTTTCAACCAGGTATGATTTATGCATAGCATTGGATGAATCATATACATCCTCAGGGCTCTTAAGAGAATAAAGAACCAGCATAACAACAAGAACAGTTGCAAACGGAACAACATCACTTCTGTGAAAGGTGTAACTGATAGCACCTGCCAAAACCATATTAAAGACCAAGATATGAATATATAGTTTCGTCTTTCTGTCTGTCACTTTGCGATATAGTAGCATAACAAGCATCCAGCATAGTGAAAGATAAAGCACCAGTATGTAAGTCACTGGCCTAAAAGGTCCATTTATCATGTTATATTTCTTATCGAAAGTAAACATAAATCCAAACCATGGAGACAAAGCATATAAACCTGCTACTATGGCACACGGAGCAAGTACATAGAGATGATGTCTGAAATCCACAAGAAAATCTTCACCGATAAGATAAACTATAAAAGCATTAAAAAATGCCATCATAATTATGATGCAGACAGGATTAAGAACAGCAAGAGAATATATTAATATCTTGCTTCCTTTAGCGATTATAGAAAAATATAATCCAATATGTGTAATGCATGTAAGGACAATCATGTCCATAATCCAGAAGCAGACGTTGTATGCGTGAACCAGACCACCCTTTTTTCCCTGATACACTAAAAGAAGAATAGCAACTAATACAAGTGCTACAACATCATAGCTTATGTCCGAATAGGTTATTGCCATCCGATTTACTCCTTTATCTCTACACTGGCTTAAGTGGGTCTTTATTATCTCCGAAGAGTCTGCTAGCCACATTAGAAGTCAGTGTTCTAAGCTTGTTTTTCTTAACATTAGAAAGGTCTACTTCCTCATCAGCAGGAAGCATAGCATTCTCATTAAGAAGTCTCATAAATGTAACCTCATCAAGGTCTACATAGAAATATGAACCAATTTCATAATCACAGTTAAATTCTGAAACCATCTCGAATTCTTCTTCAGTTGAGATACCACCCATGATGGTCTTCATGCTAAGTTCTTTTGCAAGGTCCAGAGTACTTTCAATAGTAATCTTTGCCTTCTCATTTTCTTCCATAGCTCTAACAACTTTAGAATCTATCTTTATATACTTAATTGGATATTCATATATAGAAGCAAGGTTTGTAAATCCACTTCCATAATCATCAAGGCAGAACTGGAATCCCATGCTGCTTAATATATCCATATGAGCTTCGAATGTATGGCTAACCTTAGAAACTATGTACTCAGATATCTGGAAGCAGATAAATGATGGATCAATATCATACTGTGAGAACACTTTATTTACACTGCCTATAAACTCATACTGAAGGCAGATTACTGACCTAATCTTTATTCCTACAAATGATATGCCAAGTTTCTTAAAGTCATGTGATGAAATAAAGTTACATGCCTTATCAAAAAGGAGCATACCAAGCTTAATCATCTGACCTGAATTCTCAACATATTTCATAAGCTCAGTTTCTGAAACATAACCAAGCTCGCTGTCATAGAATCTTGAAGATATTTCGAAGCCGTTTATCTTTCCAAGTTTCGCTGAATATATAGGTGAAAATGTCAGCTCAAACTTGTCATTCTCAATAGCATCCATAAGGGCTGCTTTAATCTTCATACCTCTTTCGAGAATGTTAAGGTTAAAGTCCTGCACGCCAAGAATCTCTCTGTCGAAGTTGCTGTTAAGAGTTTCATATATAAAGCCCATAACACCTTCAACATTGGCAAATCTGTTAAGAACAGGAACATGGCAGATATGAACCTTATAGTTAAGCTGATAGTTCTGTACTATCCAAGGCTGCTTAAATCTGTCATGAAGTTTCTTTTCTACCTTTGCTATCTCTATATCATCTTTTGCCTTAAAAGAAAGAACAAAGAGATTCTTCTCAACTCGGTATACTGTATAAGAATCATTAATAGACTTAAGGAAGTCTGCAATCTGACAAGCTACAGAGTGATTCTCTTCCTTAGAGTTATTACGCATAATTTCTTCAAAGTCCTGAATAACTAAGGCTACAATATCCACATCTTCCTTTGTTGCTATGCAGCGACGCATAGTTTCATAGAAAGGTATCTTATTAAAGAGTCTTGTTTCTCTGTCTATCTGCTTGTATGGATTCTGGAAGAAGTAAAAGAATAGTGTAAGATCAATTGCTACTGCAAATGTCTCAAGTCTAAATGAAATATTGATTCCCTGAAAAAGCATACCGGCAAATACAACCACGATACCAAGAACATACATAGCTCTTTTTTGCAGCGGGTAAGACCTTCGGAAAATAATAAGCGCTAAAATGATGTTAATCAGATAAAAAACAGTTACGCCGTATAGAACCAGCATACCGCTGCCTCTTTCAAAAGAACCATCTTCAAAATATTTTCCTATTGTATGAAACGTCAGTGTATCCAGAAGAATATATGCTTGAACGGCAATAAGCGGTACTAAATATACAAGCTTAAGGGCTTTGGGAACCTGATACCATTCTCTGGCATTGGCAAGAAAATAAAAGAAAATTACTATAACAACAGCTACATGTGTTGATAGATATACATATGAAAAAATGTATTCCAAAATCTGATTTGGATAGTATGAACGAAAATAAAAAACAATTATATCTGAAACTGCAGAAATGCCGTTTAAAACAAGGGCCAAGAAGAACGTAGTGTTCTGAAAGTTCCGAGTCTTTTTGGCAATAGAAAAAAACAATATTAAAACAAGAGAAATTACTGTTGCAGCAATTTCATAGTGTGGATTTATAAACATTGTAAACTCCCGCTACTAATTCCCCAAAATCTATATATATTTTAGCGTAGTAAAGCGAAAAATACAAGTTTTGAGGAGTATATGATTATCCCACTATATGTAGTAAAATTGTTCTGTACAAAACCATATTAAGGGATTAAGGGGAAAAGAATGAAAAAAGAAAAAACAGCAGAATCTAAAGGAAGCATAATAAAACACCTTTTTGAGAGCCTTCTTGTATTTCTGGTTATCTTTTTGATGGCTAATAATAATAAGCTTTCGTCGTTTGACTATATCCTGAAAGATGCTTTGTATCAAAAACCACGAGGAGTACAAAGCAACATAAAGATTATTGCAATCGATGAGAAAACACTTGATAGACTTGGCCGTATCGATACCTGGTCTCGCCAGACTTATGCAGATTTAATTAATACACTTAATGTTGATGACAAGACAAGACCTGCAGTAATCGGCTTCGATATTATCTTTGCCAGCGATGTTGATGAGGGAGATCAGGCTCTTTCTGATGCTGTTGCTGCTACTGACAATGTTGTAACTGGCTATCAGTATAAATACGAAGACAGATATACAATAGGAGAAGACGGACAAAAGATACTCCAGATAGAATCTGTAGCAAGTCCATATGCTTCTTTATCCAAAGCAAGTCCTTACAAGGGATATTTCAATATATCTCAGGATTCTGATGGTATCGTTAGAAGATTTAAAGTTCATGAATCTGATCCAGAAGAAGTTGCTGGGGCTGGTACTGTAACATCTTCATTTTCATATCAGGTGTATGACAGATACCTTAATGTAACAGGCAAGGCTACTGATTTAGCTGATATTATTCCAACAGATAAATATGGCAGAACTCTTATTAACTACTCAGGTAAGCCTGGAGACTATGAGGCAGTTTCTCTTATTGATGTACTTGATGGAAATATAGACCCAAGGGCATTTACAGGAAGTATTGTGTTAGTTGGTGCCTATGCCCCAGGTATGCAGGATAGTTTCAATGTTCCTAACGGCGGCAGTGCCCAGATGTACGGAGTTGAGGTTCACGCTAATATAATTCAGGCTCTTTTACAGGGACGCTTTGCTGTTAATGCAAATCCTAATACAACTTCCCTTATATTCGCTTTTGTAGGTATGTTTTCTCACCTTGTCTTTAGAAGAAGAAAGGTTTGGCTAAGCACTGTAGTGCTGGTTCTTGTTATTGGCGGTCAGATGTTTGCTGGTGTCTATTTCAATAACCATGGCCAGTCTATGAGCCTTATCTACCTTCCAGTAGTAGTTATTATTTCTTATATATACTCAATCGCTCTTAGGTACGTTACTGAAAGACGCAAACGTAAAAAGGTGTTAAATGCCTTTAAAAAGTACGTTGCACCGGAAATCGTTGAAGAACTTGCTAAAAAAGGTGAATTCAAGATTAAACTTGGAGGCGAAAACAGAGATATAGCTGTTTTATTTGTTGATATCAGGGGATTTACAACTATGTCTGAAAAGTTAGAGCCAGAACAGGTTGTGGATATTCTTAACAGATATCTTGCTCTTACTACTAAAAGTATCTTCGATAATAAGGGTACTCTTGATAAATTCGTAGGCGACGCTACTATGGCAGTCTTTAACTCACCATTTGACCTTGAAGACTATGAATACAAGGCAGTTTGTGCAGCTCTTGATATAGTTGCAGGTGGTGAGGCTATTAAAGAAGAGTTTGAAGAAAAGTACGGCCAGAGCGTAGGTTTTGGTGTAGGTGTTAACTGTGGCCCAGCCGTTGTTGGTAACGTAGGCTGCGACTTTAGAATGGACTTTACTGCTATTGGAGATACAGTTAATACTGCTGCAAGACTTGAGGCTAATGCCAAGAGAGGCCAGGTTTATATAAGCGAGGAGATGTACCGCAGACTTGAAGGTCGTATTGAGGTAGAAGAAGTTGGTATCATACCTCTTAAGGGTAAGAGTAACGGTATATTTGTATATAATGTTACAGGGCTTAAAGAGACTAAGGACATATAAATATGTTCTTTCCTCGTCGCTTATGTGGTATAATCTCTCTGTATTAATTATTATAAAAGGAGTTTCCGGTTATCCGGAGAATAAAGAATATGACATATAAAGAACCATACGTAATAGCTGAGATAGGCTGCAATCACATGGGTGATATGGAGATTGCAAAGTCTATGATAGACATGGCAGCAACTTTCTGTAAGGTTGATGCTGTAAAGTTCCAAAAGAGATGCAATAAGGAACTTCTTACTCCAGAGCAGTACAATGCTCCACATCCTAATCCTGCGAATTCATATGGAGCAACTTATGGTGAGCACAGAGAATTCTTAGAGTTTAATGTAGATCAACATAGAGAGCTTCAGGAATACTGCAAGAAGATGGGAATCGAGTATTCTACATCTGTTTGGGATCTTACTTCTGCAAAAGAGATAGCTTCTCTTAATCCTAAGTTTATTAAGATTCCTTCAGCTTCTAACAACAACACTGCTATGCTCGAGTGGCTTTGTGACAACTACCAGGGAGAGATTCAGATTTCCTTTGGTATGACAACACATGAAGAGGAAAAACAGATTGTTGAACTTTTCGAAAGAAAGGGAAGAAACAAGGATCTTATTATATATTGCTGTACATCAGGTTATCCAGTTCCTATGAAGGATGTATGCCTCCTTGAGATTACAAGACTTTATAAGGAATATGAAGACAGAGTTAAGGCTATAGGTTTTTCAGGCCACCACAACGGTATTGCTATAGATGTAGCTGCCTATACTCTTGGTGCTACTATGTTTGAAAGACATTTTACTCTTGATAGAACATGGAAGGGTACAGACCACGCAGCATCACTTGAACCAGATGGTATGCGCCGTCTTAAGAGAAATCTTGAGCAGACCTACGAAGCTCTTACATATAAGAGTCAGGAAATACTTCCTATCGAACAGGTTCAGCGTGATAAGTTAAAATACAGACAGAGATAGTATGAACAATACTGACATCAGAAATAGACTTATTTACATATTTTACTGGCTGGGAATCGTGTGCGAATTCACAGTCAGTTTTTCGGGTTATGTAACAGGCGGCTATCATGAGCCTGTTATTATTATGGCAGGTATGGGCTTTTTCCTGCTAACTATCCTTACAGGGTATGATTATAAAAATATATTTAGTAAAAGTTCACTTTGTGAACTTGCTGTATATATTCTGATAGCTGTATATGGACTACTTTGCTATAAGGCTCAGCATAGTGCTCTTGTACTTCGTATAGGGCTTGCTCTTATAGCATCAAGAATCTATGGAGATAAAGAACTTGTAAACAAGGTCATAAAGCTCTTCTTCTATGGAACTCTTTTGGTTATGGCCCTGTCTGCCCTACTTTCAGCAATGGGACTTCATGGCCAGTTTTCTATATATCAGAACTTTAGACATGTTCCAGAAACAAGATACTGCTTTGGATTCTATCATCCTAACGGCTTTGCTCTCTTTTATATTAGGCTTGCTCTTATGGCAGTTTACTTATTTGCAGATAAGATAAAGTGCTGGCTGTCACCTGTTATCTTTATTATCTGCTCTGGGCCACTCTTACTTGCAAAGTCAAAGATGGCACTTGCTGCATATGCCCTTATGGCTGTGCTAGCTATTCTATACACATTTTTAAAGAATAAGATAAAAGCAGTTTCTATAATAACCTTTGTAGTTGCTGTTACAGAATATATATGCGGAGTTTTGTTACTTATACTTACCTATCAGGGTAACCTTTATGACAACACTCCAAAAGGCCGATTCTTTATCTTTCTTAATGATGAAATTATGACTGGCAGACTTACCAGTATGATTCAGTCATTTGAAAAATATAAGGTCAATGCCTTCGGCTATGGTAATGTACTTGTTACATCAGAGAATGGATTTGTAAGCAGCTTATTTTCAGAAGGACTTATACTTCTGATAATTATGCTTGCAGCTTTCCTTTATCTCTATATAAGGATGTATAAAAATAAAGATATTAAAGGGATGATAGTTCTTATCTGCGTATTTGCCTATCTTATAGCAGAAAGCTTCGCCCCATACTTTAACAAGAACCTTCTTTGGATGATGGCTATTGGATATTTATCAATAAGCCCTTCTAATTCAGAGAAAGATGCCTAATCAAATTATTAATCAGATTAAGAAGAGAGGAAACAATTTATGAAGGTACAGGATTTTGTAGATGCTTTAGGAGCAGATTTTTTCACAGGAGTTCCAGATTCTCAGCTTAAGGCTCTTTGTAACTATCTCATGAATACATATGGAATAGATGCTAAGCGCCACGTAATAGCTGCCAATGAAGGTAACTGTGCAGCACTTGCTGCAGGTTATCATATGGCTACAGGAAAGGTTCCTGTTGTATATATGCAGAACTCTGGAGAGGGTAACATCATAAACCCAGTTGCATCTCTTCTTAACGATAATGTATATGCCATTCCAACTATCTTTGTTATAGGCTGGAGAGGTGAGCCAGGTATCCACGATGAGCCACAGCACGTATATCAGGGTATGGTTACTGTAAAGCTCCTTGATGATATGGATATTCAGTCATTTGTTCTTGATAAGGAAACAAGCGTTGACCAGCTTAAGACTAAGATGGAAGAATTCAAAGGGCTTCTTGCTAAGGGTAAGCAGGTTGCATTTGTAGTACGTAAGGGTGCCCTTTCATATGATGAGAAGGTTGAATATAAGAATGACAATGCTATGGTTCGTGAGGAAATAGTTCGTCATATCGTTGCTGCTACAGGTGAGGACGTTATTGTCAGCACAACTGGTAAGGCAAGTAGAGAGCTTTTCGAGATTCGTGAAGCGAATGGTCAGTCACACAAGTATGATTTCCTTACTGTAGGTTCTATGGGCCACGCTTCTTCTATCGCTCTTGGTGTTGCTGTTAATAAGCCAGAACGTAAGGTATGGTGTGTAGATGGCGACGGTGCTGCTCTTATGCACCTTGGTGCTATGGCAGTTGTTGCTAATATTGCTCCAAAGAATATGGTTCATATTGTTATTAACAATGGTGCTCATGAAACAGTCGGTGGTATGCCTACTGTAGCTGCAAACATTGATCTTGTAGCAATTGCAAAGGCATGTGGTTATCCAAATGCGGTAAGCGTAGATACTTTTGAAGCATTAGATGCTGAATTAGAAGCTGCTAAAGCGAGAAATGAACTTAGTATGATTGAAGTTAAATGTTCTATCGGTGCAAGAGATGATTTAGGTAGACCTACAACTACAGCACTTGAGAACAAGATTAACTTTATGGAGTATTTGAAGACATTGGATTAATAAAGCGGAGGAGAGTGAAATAAAATCATTCTCCTCACTTTATCAAAACTTATAAATGTTGTTCTAGGCTTTGATGAGGTGAGGGATATGATGTTTAGCAGAAAAATCGCCGGAAAAGCCAAACGCCTAATCAAGAAACTTCTTGGCAAGTAAGCAGGAAAATAAGCTCACATTGTCGAATTACAAACTATTAAGTATGATGCTAATTTAGTGGATTAGTGGCATTCCACAAACAGAAATTATAGGAGATAACAATTATTGAACAAAGATTTATTAGACATCTATTATGATCATTACAAAGAATCCTTTGAATTGAGCAAAGCGGCACAGAACAGGAGAAATCATTCTTTTGTTTTATTGTGTGTATTGGAAGACGTTTCATTCATGCTATTGATAAAGCCGGATCAAGCTGTGGAAGTATGTAACTCTGGT
>JAEEGJ010010828.1_pt1 | contig 23485 bp, 23 predicted proteins | sample 8958761 | NCBI WGS metagenome assembly JAEEGJ01 (sample SAMN16246546, study PRJNA631951) | gut metagenome | biome: gut microbiome; feature: rumen; material: RS-attached | host: Bos | place: Iran: Karaj | collected 2018-10 | reverse complement strand
TGGATCAAGAAGAACAGTAGGAGAGGCTTTATCGTGAAAAAATCAACTTTGTATTTAAAAGCACTCACCAATGTGCTGATTTATATTATTGTTGCGGTTTTGGTTATTTTGCTGGTACCAAAGCTCCTGGTATTCTTTTTACCCTTTGTAATAGGCTGGATTGTGTCAGCCATTGCCAACCCCGCGGTTAAGTTTTTTGAGGAGAAGATTAAGTTCAAAAGAAAGGCGTCTTCTGCCTTTATGATAATTCTGATTCTTGCAATTATCATTATCGCGGGCTACGGTATCGTGGTATTTTTGGTGGACCAGTGCATAGGCTTTATCAGAAGCCTTCCCGAGAACTGGGCCAACTGGCAGGGTTCTTTTAATACCATAGGCAGCAATTTCAATAACCTGTTTAAGAATCTTCCCGCCGAACTCAGGGAGCCCCTTAACAATCTGGGTTCCTTCATGACTTCATCCCTCGGCAACTTTATCAAGAGTTTAAGCTCGGGAGAAGCAGGCTCCGCACTTATAGCCAACATTTCAAGCGGTATCGGAAGCATAGCCAATATCCTCGTGGGTATCATCATGGCAGTTCTGTCCGCATACTTCTTAACGGTTGAACACAACAACTTGTTTGCCAAAATGGAACGTCATATCCCCGACAAGGCATTTTCCAAGTTCATGGCAGCATACAAAGGCTTAAAGGATGCTGTGGGCGGTTATTTCAAGGCCCAGTTCCAGATAGAGATATGGGTATATGTAATCACCGTTATCGGTTTACTTATCTGCCGTGTGGATTATGCGGTAGTAATTGCTCTCGGTATTGCCATTCTTGACTTTTTGCCTTTCTTTGGCGCGGGTCTGGTAATGGTGCCCTGGGCGGTTATAGCCTTTGCGGACGAGAAATACTTCCTGGCCATCGGAATGCTGGTTACCTGGGGCATAGGTCAGCTGGTACGTCAGCTTATTCAGCCCAAGATTGTGGGCGATAAGGTGGGCGTGGCTCCCCTTCCCACACTGGTTCTTTTGTTCCTTGGCTACAAGTTCTGGAGCGTATTCGGTATGGTTGTGGCCGTACCCATTGCGATGATCTTTATCTCCCTGTATCAGGAGGGAGTATTTGATAATTTCTTTAGGAGTATAAGGATTATAAGGGACGGTCTATCCTCTTTTATAGAACTTCCCAAGAAAGAAAAAGAAGAAAATAAAGAGTAAAATCCGGGCCGTGGTTCACAAACTACGGCCCATTTCAATGACTATTCTTACAAAATATGGGACTGTAGTACCGAAACTATGTGGAAAATAACTATATTCATATAGCATTCTTTCGTTTAAAATCTCACCGTGGGTCTTGTACCCGTAACAGTTTTTAGTTTTTGTTATTTAGTATAGGAGATCAAAATGAAGAGAAAGTTATTTTCAGTAGTTTTAGCAGCTGCTATGGTTCTTTCTTTAACCGCATGTGAGAAGAAGACCATCAGCGATGCAACAGGCAGCGTCTCTTCCGCATCTGCAGAAGCAAGCGTTGAGACAAGTGTAGAGACCTCTACCGAGGCAAGCGTTGAAGCAAGCGTAGAGACTTCCACAGAAGCTAGTGTTGAAGAGTCAGGCGAAGAAGAGTTCTCCGTAGGTGACGTTGAAAGCGACGTATATGAGAACGAATTCTTTAACATTAAAGTTACCGCAGCAGAAGGTTTTTCTTTTGCTGACAGCGAGACAATCGCAGCAATCGGACAGTACACTGCAGAAGCTTTTGCAGATTCTGACGTCGATGTAGCCAAGCAGACAGCAGATGCTATTGCAAGCGGTGCTACCATCACAGATTTTTATCTTGCAGATGAAGACATGATTACCACAATGAACCTTACCATTTCTTCAGGCAAGGGTCTTAAGCCTTCAATGGTTGATGCACTTATCGATCAGACCATTCCCGTACTTGAGCAGACTTTCTCTGCACAGGGCTTTTTAAACGTTAAGAGCGTACGTTCCACCACAACATTCTGCGGCGAAGAAGTATCCTGCATCAACACCACTGCAGAGCTTCCTGTTTCCGAAACCGAAACAGTGCCTATGTTCGTTAAGCAGGTTGAGATTATTAAAGACGGTTATGTAGCTTGCCTTACCTGCAACACTTATGTAGAAGACGGTACAGACGAACTTCTTAAGATGGTTACCAAGCTTAACTAATTTGTTTTAACAGGAATTTGTTATAGGGCCGATGCGCAAGCACCGGCCTTTGCTATAGGAGAATTTTTCATGAAAAAAAGAATAGTATCTGCCATGATGGCAGTAATTATGGCATTTTCTTTGACTGCCTGTGAGGAGAAGACCGTCAGTGATGTCAAAGGCAGCAGTACTTCAGTATCTTCAGAAGCAAGTGTAGAGACCTCTACCGAGACAAGTGTTGAAAGCCTTGCCGACACAAACTCAGAGACTTCCACGGAAGCAAGCGCTGAAGAAGGCGAAGACAACAAACCCACCGGAAAAATAAACCGCGGTTCAGCCGAAAAGTATTATCAGAGTCGCGGAATGTATGTTGATGAAGCAGGTGTGCCTGTAATTGATTCAACAGATGCTTATGCCTATGTCAACGAGTTTTTCGGCTTTAAGGCAGTTCCCGACGGAAGTTTTCAGTTTTTAAGCGATGAAGCCGATTCTGCCATAGAAGATGCGACTGCAGACTTCTTTGAGGACAGCGACAACGAAACGGCACAGGAAATAGCCGACGGATTAAGAAACGACGATACTGCCGGATTCTATATGGCGGATGCATCCATGTTAAATACCGTAAATGCACAGATTACAACTGTGCCGGCCATAATCACGGAAGCCAACATGGAATTCCTGCTTGACGAGTCCATTAAGCAGATGGAAGAGGTATTTTCCGGTGATACCATCAAGTCATCCTCCTTTGAGCGTACCACCATGGATTTCCTGGGCAAAGAAAGACACTGCATAAAGGGAACCATTACTATGGAGACTCAGGGAATAACTTTGGATTTTTACGTTTTGTCCATATCCCTGATTAAGGACGGATACCTTTGCACATTTTCTATCGGAAGCTACTTGGAAGATAACACAGAAGAAATTGCCGAGATGATTCAGGTTTTGGAAGATTAATAATATTAAGGCCGGTGCTTGTGCACCGACCTTTTCTTATTTCTGCTTAAGATATTCGTTTCTTAAATACTTAAAGGTCTTCTCTTCACCCTCATGGCTGAGCATCGTAAGAATGCGCAGCATTTCGGCACGGTCTTCCTGATTCATATGGGACTCGGAGTCACGGGTGAGAAGATAGTCGAGGGAGTCTGAATCGGTGTAGGCAGCTCCACCGTAAATCTTGCTGGCGGCTATGCGGTCCATAATGGACTCCACAAAATATTTACGTGGCATACGCATATACTCAAGAGGATTGCCGGTCTCGATGCTGTAGTCGGTCCAGTACTCGTAATGGTGCTTGTTACGACCTTTGTGGTGCATCCAGGCCTTTGAGTAGCCGTTAATGTTACGCTCCGCAACGTTGGGACTTCTGGTGCCCTGATAATATTTTACCCCCGCAAGAAATTCGGTGGGAGAGTATTTGGACAAATCGTGCACAAGACCCTGCCAATAAAGCCCTACCCTGAAGCAGTGGCGCCGCACCATTCTGCGATGACGGTTAACCGTATGCAGATGTAAAAAGAAAGCCTTGAAAGCAGGAAAAGAAACTCTGTCATAAGCGGTGACCAGCTTGTCGTCGTTGTAGCGCACTACGAGATCGATGTTTTTACGACCCTTGTGAAGCTGCTTTAAAAACATTCTGTCTCCGGGGCGCATGGGAAGGGTAAAAAGAGCATCCCTGTCCACGGCTATAAGACTTTTGTCCAAAGAAGGCACCTCATCAAGAGGAATGGTAAATAAAGAGTGAACAGCGACACCGTATTCTTCCACGGTGCCGTTATAAATAAAGGCTTTGCCCGCCAGACTGAGCTTATTTAAATCTTCATCGGTGAGGCAGGATACAAGCCCGTTTTTCTCTGTCAAAATGTATTCTTTTTTTGTCACTAAAAAGTACAGATTATCTTTTTCCATAGGAAGATTGTGGCACACGGGTGTATAATAGTCAACAGAGAAGTTAGGACAGGATATTTATGGATAAGAAAAATTTCTACAAAAAAGTGGCAGTGATTACACTGCCCATTCTTTTGCAATATTTGCTGGACGCGGCGGTGAATTCCGCCGATGTTTTGATGCTTAATTACGTGGGACAGACCTCCATTTCTGCGGCTGCCCTTGCTACCCAGTATTCAAGCATGCTTTATATGGTCTTTTACGGAATGGGTGCCGGAGCTCAGATACTTGCGGCTCAGTACTACGGAAAGGGTGATATGAAGTCTGTTTCCAAAGTGCAGGGTATAGCCCTCAGGTATACGCTTATTGTCTGCGCTGTCATGACTGCCCTCTGCATTATTATACCCAAGCCGCTCATGATGGTTTTCACTCCGGATAAAGCATTGATTGAGCTTGGCGCCACTTACCTTGAAGTGGTGGGTATCGGCATGATTTTCTGGGGCATCAGCGCCATTTACTGTTCAATCCTAAGGTCTGTGGGACGCACCATGATAGTGACCGTGTTAGAAGCTTCAGCCCTTCTTACCAATGTAGCTTTAAATGCGGTGTTTATTTTCGGCCTTTTGGGTGCTCCCAAACTCGGCCTTATGGGTGTTGCCCTTGCCACAGCCATTTCCAGAGTCCTTCAGTTTGTGCTGTGCCTGATTGTTTCTGCCCGCAGCAAGGATGTTAAGCTTAGCATAAGATACATATTTAAGCGCAATCCCCTTCTGTACAAGGACTTCATGAAAATGTCCCTGCCGGCGATTTTAAACGACATTGTGTGGGGACTTGCTTTTTCCACTTACTCAATAATATACGGCCACCTCGGCGACGACGTTGTGGCTGCCAATTCCCTGGTATCCACCGTTAGAAACCTTGGAACGGTGCTGTGCTTTGGCCTTGCGGCAGGCGGCGGAATTGTGGTGGGGCAGATACTGGGCACCGGTCGCGTGGAAGAGGGCAAGCAGGCGGGACGTATTCTTTTGCGATTGTCCGTGTATGCGGGAATTGCAGGAGGCATTATTGTGGCCGCCATCAGCCCGCTGGTGCTTGATATCGCCAAAGTCAGCGAAACCGCAAAAGAATATCTTAAGTTCATGCTCATGGTTAATACGGTGTACATTACAGGTACTTCGGTGAACACCATGCTGATCGCCGGCATTTTTCGCGCAGGAGGCGAAACCCGCTTCGGCCTTATTTGCGACACCATCGATATGTGGGTATACGCGGTCCCCGTAGGCCTTCTTGCGGCCTTTGTCTTTAAGCTCCCCGTCAAATGGGTATACCTTCTTATCTGCACCGACGAATTCGTCAAGTGGCCCTGGGTGTTTAAGTATTATGCATCCTTCAAATGGGCAAAGAATATCACACGAGAAATTGAACATTAATACTCAACCATAAAAATAGAAAAAGATTTTCATCCCGGACACGTTCTCACTCTGGTCCTCACGTAGCGGACCTAAAAGTCCTCCGTAAAAAGCACTCCGGCCTTTTATTACTAAGCGGCTTGAAAGACACCCGCTAAGTGCCGACGCTGTGGTAAGGTCCGGTCTAAAAATCTTTTTCTATTTTTTTTGACATTCCTGTTGACAATACAAAAACGAGTGTTATAATGAACATATGAACAGTTGAACATATGAAAGGATAAACATGGACGACAGAATTTACGATTTGGCAGATTTATTTAAAGTATTCAGTGATTCCACCCGCATCAGAATATTGTATGTTCTTATGGACGGTGAGAAGAACGTAAGCGAGATATGCGAGGCGGTTGAAATGACACAGTCCGCAGTTTCACATCAGCTTAAGACTCTTAAATCCAGTCACCTCGTGAAGGTGCGTCGTGATGGTAAGGCAATGCTTTACAGCCTTGCGGACGATCATGTGGAGACTATTTTAAAAATTGGAATGGAGCATATCCAGGAGGAGGAATAACATGAAGAAAACATTTATTTTAGAGGATCTTGACTGCGCACACTGCGCTCAGAAGATTGAGGACAAGGTAGCTTCTTTTGACGGAGTATCAAACTGCAAGGTAACTTTCCTTACACAGAAGCTTGTCTACGATGTAGAGGATGACAAGGCCAAAGAAGTTGAAGAGAAAATGCGTAAATTTGTAAAGGAAACAGAACCCGACGTTACTGTTAAGAATGCATAATGACGAAGAAGATAAAGAAAAAGATCGTAAGAATCGCCATCGGTGCGGTTCTTATGGTGCTTGGAATAATAGTAAGCAAGTTAATAAATGAATGGGTCGGTCTCGGAGTGTTCATTGCGGCTTACGTGGTGATTGCTTACGACGTACTTAAGAACGCGTTTGTAAACATAGCCCACGGAAGAGTGTTTGACGAGAACTTCCTTATGATGATTGCCACTGTGGGTGCTTTTGCCTGCAGAGAGTATATCGAGGCTGTTGCGGTAATCTTATTTTACCAGGTGGGCGAGTGTTTCCAGTCCTATGCGGTTAATAAGTCCCGTAAGTCCATAAGGGCGCTTATGAGCATAAGACCGGACTTTGCCAGAGTGTCCCGTGACGGCGCCGAGGTTGAGGTGGACCCTTCCGAGGTTAATATCGGCGAGATTATCATTATTAAGCCCGGCGAGAGAGTTCCTCTTGACGGTGAGATAGTGGAGGGCGCTTCTTCCATCGATACCGCGGCCATTACCGGCGAAAGCATGCCTCGTGATGTGCAGGTCGGTGATAAGGTGGTCAGCGGATGCGTTAACACTTCCGGCGTTATCAAGGTTAAGACGAGTTCCAACTTTGCGGAGTCTACCGTTTCAAAGGTTCTGACTCTTGTGGAGGAAGCTTCGTCCAAGAAAGCCAAGTCAGAACAGTTCATTACTGTTTTTGCAAGATACTATACGCCTATCGTGGTTATCTCCGCGGTGGCGCTTGCGGTTGTGGGTACGCTTGTGACCCATGATTTCAGAACATGGATTTACAGGGCCATGACGTTCTTACTTATTTCCTGCCCTTGTGCGCTGGTTATCAGCATTCCCCTTTCTTTCTTTGGCGGAATCGGCGGAGCCGGCAAAAAAGGTATTCTTATTAAGGGCGGTAACTTCATGGATACGCTGTCCAAGGTTAATACCCTGGTGCTTGACAAGACAGGCACTATTACTAAGGGAAACTTCGCACTTGGCAAGATTGAGCCTTCCAAGTTTTTCTCCGAGAAGTATGGAAACGGCGCAGAGGACAGACTCATTGAAGTTGCGGCTTACAGTGAGAGCTACTCAACTCATCCGATTGCTTTGTCCATTATCGGACGATATGCAAAAGAAATAGTCAAGGACCGGGTTGAGAACGTTACGGAAGTGGCCGGAAAAGGCGTTAAGGCTGTTGTTAACGGCGTTGAGATAGCTGTGGGCAATAAAAAACTCATGCTCGATATTGTGGAAGGTACCGACATTCTTGAGTTGGATGCCTGTGCCGATATAGATGCGGGAGGAACCCTGGTTTACGTGGCCGAGGGTGCCCGTTATGCGGGACATATGCACATTGTCGATGAAATAAAGGACAATGCGGCCGAGGCTCTTAATTCCTGCAGAAAGGCCGGTATCAGAAATATTGTGATGCTTACGGGCGACAATGAGAAGACGGCTGCAAGCGTGGCCAAGAGCGTTGAGGTAGACGATTTCTACGCTAACCTTAACCCTATGGACAAGGTATCATCCATTGAGAAGATTATGGCTGACGACCCTGCAAGAGTAGTGGCTTTCGTGGGAGACGGTATCAACGATGCTCCTGTTCTTTCGAGAGCGGATATCGGTATCGCCATGGGTGCCATGGGCAGTGATGCGGCCATTGAGGCAGCAGACGTGGTTATTATGACGGACGATCTCGCCAAGCTTTTCGAAGCCAAGAAGATTGCCATTAAAACTCTCAGAATTGTAAAAGAAAACATTGTTTTTGCCCTGGGCATCAAGCTGCTGGTTCTGGTGCTTGCGGCATTCGGTATCGCCAACATGTGGGCTGCGATATTTGCGGACGTGGGTGTTGCTTTCCTGGCAATACTAAACGCAATGAGAGCGCTTAAGGCGTAAAAAAAGCATTTGTAAATTGTGGCACAGTAAATAATTATGTTTATCATAAAGGAGATTATGCCATGATGAAATTAGTATTAATAAGACACGGCGAAAGCGAGTGGAACAAGTTAAATCTTTTCACGGGCTGGACCGATGTTGATTTAAGTGAAAAAGGACGTGAAGAGGCCAAAAGCGCCGGCAAGATTTTAAAAGAAGAGGGCTACGATTTTGACGTATGCTACACTTCTTATCTTAAGCGCGCCATTCACACTTTAAATATCGCTCTTGACGAAATGGACAGAGCATGGCTTCCTGTAATTAAATCCTGGAAGTTAAACGAGCGCCACTACGGAGCTCTTCAGGGCTTAAACAAGTCCGAAACCGCCGAGAAATACGGCGAGGAACAGGTTAAGATATGGAGACGTTCTTTTGACGTAAAGCCTCCGGCACTTACCGCAGATGACGAAAGAAGCGCTCTCAAACAGGAAATGTATCGAGGCGTCGACCCAGCACTTCTTCCCGCGCATGAGAGCCTTGAGACTACCATCGAGCGCGTTATTCCTTATTTTAACGATGTCATCAAGAAAGATATGCAGGACGGAAAGCGTGTTATTATCGCCGCCCACGGCAACTCTTTAAGAGCGTTGGTTAAGTACTTTGACAATCTTTCCGACGAAGAGATTATCGGAGTTAACATTCCTACAGCGGTGCCCCTTGTATACGAGTTTGACGACAACTTCAAGGCGGTTAACCATTATTATCTGGGCGACCAGGAGGCATTAAAAGCCAAAATGGACGCAGTTGCCAATCAAGGTAAGAAAAAATAATTATTCAGGGCGGAGCTTACAGGCTCCGCTCTCTTTGGTAAAGGAGATTTAAATTGTTCTGGGATAAGATTTCACCTTTGTATGATTTGTTTGAAAATGTTTATAACAGGCGGGTTTATGTGGAAACCGGTCGAAAAGTGGCCGAATTTATAGACGGCTCCGACACCGTACTGGAATGCGCCTGCGGAACCGGCGCCATCAGTGTTGAAATTGCGAAAAAATGTAAGCGCCTGATTGCAACCGACTACTCAGCCGGCATGTTAAAAGAAGTCAAAAGAAAGTGCGCTCACTTCTCAAACGTAGCAATCAGAAAGGCAGACATAACTGCCCTTAACTGCCGTGATGAGCGCTTTGACAAGGTTGTGGCCGGCAATGTAATTCATTTGCTACCTGACCCTGCAGAGGCATTAAATGAGCTGATGCGGGTGACAAAAAAAGGCGGGAAAGTCATCATCCCCACATACATCAACAAGTCCAATAAGTCTGCAGACTTTGCGGTGAAGGTTCTCAAAAAGCTGGGGGCAGATTTTAAAAGACAGTTTGATATTGATTCTTATCGAAAATTTTTTGACGATTGCGGTGTCAAAGATGTAGAATACATAATAGTCGATGGAAGAATGCCCTGCACTATAGCCGTTATTACTAAGAAGTGATAATCGGCGGGACTTCTGCATCACATGTGGAGCTGTTATGAAAAAAGACGATAAGACCAATGTAATGCGACTCCTTGAGCAAAAGAAGGTGCCCTATGAAAGCCATTCCTATGAACCCGACGCAACCATGACGGGAGAAGAGATAGCGGCCCTGTTAAACGAGCCTGCGGACCATGTATTTAAGACTCTTGTGACTCAGGGCAAGAGCAACGCCTATTACGTATTCGTAATACCCGTAGCGGCGGAGCTTGACCTAAAGAAAGCCGCCAAGGCAGCCGGTGAGAAAGCCATCAGCATGATTAAGCAAAAGGACCTGTTACCCCTTACGGGTTACGTCCACGGAGGCTGCTCACCCATAGGCATGAAGAAGCCCTTCCCCACATTTGTACATGAATCGGCTCAGGGAATTGAAAAGATTTTTGTAAGCGCCGGCAAGGTAGGCTTTCAGATAGAGCTTGCACCAGCAGACCTTTTTAAGGCTACAAATTGCAAGACAGCGGATTTAATATGCGAATAATAAAACTCCGAAGCAGTTTAGACTGCCTCGGAGCTTTTTTCTTTTTACAATCTTCTGATTTCCACGGTATTGTCACCGTATTCTATGCCGTTTCGGCTCAAGAAATCGGTGAAGCCCTCGATATGTTCGGGCTGACGCACAATCTTGGGAGTGTGGGCGTCGCAGCCGATGATGAAGCGGGGCTTGTATTCGCTTGCCAGTTTAAAGAATCTGTCGCAAGGGTACCAGCGTCCGTCCACGAAGCCGTAGACGTTGATTTCGAGAGGAAGCTTTAAGTCAATGGAAGCCTCAATAAGCTTACTCATGTGGCGGCAGTAGATATCGTCGGGACCCGTATAGTTAATAAGATCCGGATGAGCAAGATAGGTAAAGAGCCCTGTCTTCATGCCTTCGATGGTGAAGTCTACGTACGCCTTAAGTCTTTCTTCACTGTCGGTTTTGGAGCCTACGTAGAAGCCGTCTACTTCGTCCTCCACAAAGTGCTGTCCCTGAATAATGTAATCAAGAGGGTAGTTTTTTAATTTTTTTAACAGAGGCTCAAAGTACTTACGGGTGTATTCCACCTCGTAGCCGATGAGAATCTGTATGTCGTTACGATATTCGTCACGCAATCTGACGAGTGTGTCGGTATAATCCCCAAGCTCCGACATATCCATTCTGATGCCGGATTTAAAGCCTTCGGGATAGGGCTGAGGTGTGTGATCCGAAAATCCCAAAATCTTAAAGCCTTCGGAAATGGCCGCCTCTATATACTCACGCTCGGTACCCTCCGCATGCTTGCAGCGAACCGTGTGAGTGTGGTAATTGGCTAACATCATGTGTGTTTACCTGCCTTATTTTGATTTTGAACAGTTACCATAGTACAACCAAAGAAGGCGGCGTGCAAGAAAAAAAGTCTGTTTTAGTGGGACAAAAGTTCACTTTTGATGGCTTCAACCGTTTCTTCGGGGTTAAGTCCGTCTTCACTGACGGTAATGTCAGCATACTTTTCGTAGAGGGGGACGCGTTCTTTGTACAGGCCCGAAAGCGTCTGTCCGTCGCGAAGAACCACACCGCGACCCTTAATATCCGAGAGTCTGGAAGCAAGGCAGTCAAAAGAAAGACTTAAGTACACCACCGTACCGTTTTCTTTTAACTTCATCATGGCATCGTGGCTGTATACGGCACTTCCGCCGGTTGCGATTACAGCCCCGGTTACGTCCAAAGAAGACAGAACATCGCTTTCGATTTTTATAAAGCCGTCTACGCCCTCTTCAGCGATTATATCTTTTAAGAGTCTTCCTTCCCGCTCCTGAATGCATAAGTCGCTGTCTATAAATTTAAGACCCATTATTTTAGCAAGAATGACACCCACGGTGCTTTTGCCCACACCGGGCATGCCGATTAATACGATGTTTTTATTCATATAGCTTTCCTTTTTTCATGATGATGTAAGAAATTATATCACATTTCCATGTTTACGACTCCTGCGTTTTAGTGCTATACTATGTTAAAGTTTTGTGCGACAATTTAAATAATACGGAGAATTAAGCGTTATGTGGCAGAAGAATTGTTACAGAATAGTGGTCAAGGTGGGTACTTCCACACTTACTCACGATACGGGTATGGCCAACCTTCACAGCATCGAGGCACTGGTAAGGGTGCTTGCGGATTTAAAGGGATACGGTCATGAAGTCATACTGGTTACCTCGGGAGCAATTTCCGTAGGTACGGCCAAGATGAGACTGCCAAAACGCCCAAAAGAGCTTAGGATGAAGCAGGCGGCGGCAGCTGTGGGACAGTGCCAGCTGATGCATTTGTACGATAAATTTTTTACGGAATATAACAGGACTGTGGCGCAGATTCTTTTGACCGACGAAGATGTGGCGGATGAAGCAAGAAGAGAGCACCTGAAAGGTACATTTGAGGCTCTTCTTGAGACCGGCATCATTCCGATAGTCAATGAAAACGACTCGGTTTCTTCAGCCGAAATCGAAACCGGTGCGGCTAAGGTCTTAGGTGATAACGATACCCTTTCCGCCATAGTTGCGAAGCTTGTGAATGCGGACCTTTTGATTCTTTTGTCCGATATCGACGGACTTTTCGATAAGGACCCTCACAAGAACGACGATGCCAAAATCGTTCACAAGGTAACGGACATCGACAGCGTAGAGAAAATGGCCGGCGGAGCAGGCACCAAACACGGCACCGGCGGAATGGTCACCAAGCTTTCCGCAGCGAGAATAGCCACCGAAGCAGGATGTGACATGGTTATCACAAACGGCGCCCGTCCCGAAGATATTTACGAAATCGTTGCGGGTCGCGAAATCGGCACGAGATTTACAGCCCAATAATCTCTATGAAAGGACATGACATGACAGCACTTGAAATTCAGGGCGAAGCGGCGGTCAAAGCCTCCAGAGCCCTTGCAATAGCCTCCACGGAGACCAAAGACGCAGCCCTTAAAGCCATAGCGGAAGCAATTTCTGCAAACCGCTCCAAATGGCTTGAGGCCAATGCCATAGATATTAAAAATGCCAAAGAAAACGGCATGAGAGAATCCCTCATCGACAGGCTCCTCTTAAATGACAAGCGTGTCGACGACATAGTAAAAAGCATAGGCGAAATAATAGCTCTCAAAGACCCCATCGGCGAAGTGATAGAGACCATCACCCGCCCCAACGGTCTTCACATTGAGAAGCGCCGAGTACCCCTCGGAGTAATCGGTATTATCTATGAGGCCCGTCCCAACGTTACCGTTGACGCGGCGGTTCTTACGCTTAAGTCAGGCAACGCCACCATTTTAAGAGGCGGCAAAGAAGCCTTCAATTCCAACCGCGCGGTTGTAGAGATCATGCAGGAGGCACTTGCATCCGCCGGACTTCCCCGCGAGTGTATTTCTTTGGTGCAGGACACCTCAAGAGACAGCGCAACCGAGCTTATGAACCTTACCGAATATGTGGACGTTTTAATCCCCAGAGGCGGCAAGGGCCTTATTAAGAGTGTGGTTGAGAACGCAAAAGTTCCGGTCATCAGAACCGGCGACGGCGTATGTCACGTATACATCGACAAAGACGCAGATTTGGAAATGGGCGCGAAGATTTTATTTAACGCCAAGACCTCCAGACCCTCTGTTTGTAACGCCGCAGAGTGCGCTATCGTGCACAAGGACGTGGCAGCAGACTTTATGAAGATAGCCTATCCAATGTTAAAAGAAAAAGACGTGGCTTTAAGATGCGACGAAGAGAGCTTAAGCGGACTGGGTTCTTTGGCCGATGACAAGGTTACCGAGGCAACTCCCGAGGACTATGGCTTTGAATTCGGAGATTTTATCCTCGCAGTCAAGACCGTATCCGGTGTGGACGAGGCCATTGATTTTATAACAGAACACGGCACTCAGCATTCCGAGGCAATTGTTACGGAGAATGCGGAAACGGCCGCTAAATTCTTAAATGCTGTGGATGCGGCGGCAGTTTACTGGAACGCCTCCACAAGATTCACCGACGGCGGAGAGTTCGGTCTCGGCGCCGAAATCGGTATAGCAACACAGAAGATGCACGCCCGCGGTCCCATGGGCCTTAAAGAGCTTACATCGTATAAATACGTGGTAACAGGAAAGGGGCAGGTAAGATGAAATTTGGATTTATAGGAAGCGGTAACATGGGAGGAGCTCTTGCAACGGCAGTCAGCAAGGCGATTAATCCCGCAGATGTATTGATATCCGACATGAACAGACAGAAGGCCGAGGACCTTGCTGCCAAAATCGGCGCAACGGTTGTCACTACCGAAGAACTGGTGGCTCAGGCCGACTTTATTTTCCTCGGAGTTAAGCCTCAGTACCTTGAGAACTTAAGCAACGAGATTAAGCCTTACATCGAAAAAAGAAAGAACAGATTCGTCCTCGTATCCATGATAGCCGGCACTTCTATCGCCGACATCAAGAACTACACCAGAATGGATGCGCCCGTCATCAGAATCGCACCCAACACTCCCGTGGCAATCGGTGAGGGAATAGTTCTATATACAGGTTCTTTTGAAGTGACGGATGAGGAAAAAGAAGCTTTTGTAAACGGTCTTTCCGAAGCAGGTCTTGTGACCGAGATTCCCGAGAACCTTCACGCAATCGGCTTAACCCTCGGCGGCTGCGGCCCCGCTTTTGTGGACCTTTTCGTGGAAGCCTTGGCTGACGGCGCTGTGGCAAGCGGACTTCCCCGCAATCAGGCTCTTGCCATCGCATCCCAGATGGTAGTGGGAAGTGCCAAACTTTTACTTGAGTCGGGCAAACATCCCGGAGAGCTTAAGGACGCCGTATGCTCACCCGGCGGTACCACCATTCAGGGCGTAAGAGTTCTGGAGCAGAAGGGCTTCAGAGGCGCTGTGATGGATGCGCTTATTGCGGCTTATGAGAAGAATTTTAATCTCAAAAAGTAATGACAAAGGCTTGCATTTTTGGTGCAAGCCTTTTATAATGATACACGGTTAGCGAGTGCTAACTATAACAACGAAACAATAATCACTCAGGAGGTCATACAATGAACTATTTGGAAATCGAAAAAGTCATCGGCAGAGAAATCCTTGATTCAAGAGGCAATCCCACCGTTGAGGCAGAAGTATATCTGGCAGACGGAACAGTAGGAAGAGGTACCGCACCCAGCGGCGCTTCCACAGGTGAATTCGAAGCACTTGAATTAAGAGACGGGGACAAGTCCCGCTATCTCGGCAAGGGTGTTACAAAAGCCGTTAACAATATTAACACAGTAATCAACGACGTTCTCGTAGGAATGGACGCTTACGATATCTATGCGGTAGACAAGGCTATGATTGAAGCGGACGGCACCAAGGATAAGTCAAAACTCGGCGCCAATGCCATCCTTGCAGTTTCAATCGCAACTGCAAGAGCGGCTGCTTTGGCTCTTGACATTCCGCTTTACAGATTCCTCGGCGGTGCTCAGGCAACTGACCTTCCCGTTCCCATGATGAACATCTTAAACGGCGGCGCTCATGCAGACAGCGCTGTAGATACTCAGGAATTCATGATTATGCCTGTAGGTGCATCTTCTTTCAAAGAAGCCCTCAGATGGTGTGCGGAAGTATTCCACAACCTTAAGGCTCTTATCAAAAAAATGAACGACGTTACAGCAGTAGGTGACGAGGGCGGCTTTGCTCCCAACACCTTAAAGAGCGACGAAGAAGCAATCGAGAAGATTCTTGAAGCCATTAAGGCAGCAGGCTTTGAGCCCGGCCGTGACTTCATGATTGCCATGGATGCGGCAGCTTCCGAGTGGAAGAGCGAAAAAGGAAAGGGCTTCTACCATCAGCCCAAGTCAGGCAAGGATTTCACCACAGACGAGCTCATCGCTCACTGGGAAGCTTTGGTTGACAAGTATCCCATCATTTCCATCGAAGACGGTCTTGACGAAGAAGACTGGGAAGGCTGGAAGAAGATGACCGAGAAAATCGGCCACAAGGTTCAGCTCGTAGGCGACGATTTGTTTGTAACAAACACCGAGCGTCTTGCAAAAGGTATTGCCAACGGTGCAGCCAACTCCATTCTTATCAAGCTTAATCAGATTGGTTCCGTGTCCGAGACACTTAACGCTATCAAGCTTGCCAATAAAAACGGTTATACCGCCATTTCCTCCCACAGGTCCGGCGAAACCGCAGATACCACTATCGCAGACCTTGCGGTTGCTCTTAACACCCGTCAGATTAAGACCGGTGCTCCTTCAAGATCCGAGCGTGTTGCCAAGTACAATCAGCTTTTAAGAATCGAAGAAGAGCTTGGTGATGCTGCGGTTTATCCCGGTATGAAGGCTTTCAACGTGGCCAAATAATTATCCTCTTTAAATACTTTTAATGATGCCGCTTTCTTTGACCGAAAGGCCAGGGGAAGCGGTATTGTTTTTTTACTTACAGTTTATAAATTATTTATTGATTATGTAAAAAAAAGCGTTATAGTATAAATGAAAGGAATTAGCACTCTCAGCATTAGAGTGCTAACAAGAAATATAGGGAGGAGGATTAAGTTATGAATATATCCAAGTTTACGCAAAAGTCCGCTCAGGCGGTTCAGGATACAGAGAAGATTGCAATGGAATACGGCAATCAGGAAATTGAAGAAGAACATCTTCTTTTGGCTTTACTAAAATTGGACGACAGCCTTATTCTTAAGCTTGTTGAGAAGATGGAGATTAACACGGAGCACTTTGTGGACCGTGTCACTCAGGAGATTGAGAGACGACCCAAGGTTCAGGGTGCAAGGCCTTATATAGGGGAGTACCTTAATAAGACTTTGAACTTTGCCGAGGACGAAGCCAAGGCTATGGGTGATGACTACGTGTCGGTTGAGCATCTGTTTCTTTCCATGCTTAAAAATCCCAGCCGTGGCATGAAGAAGCTTTTTGACGAGTACGGTCTCACAAGAGAGAGATTTTTAAAGGCTCTTTCCACCGTTCGCGGCAACCAGCGCGTTACCAGCGACAATCCCGAGGCTACATACGATACTCTTAACAAGTACGGCCGTGACCTTGTGGAAATGGCCCGCAACAATAAGCTCGACCCCGTTATCGGTCGTGACAGCGAAATCCGCAGCATTATACAGATTCTTTCCCGTAAGACCAAGAACAACCCTGTGCTCATCGGTGAGCCCGGTGTAGGTAAGACGGCTGTTGTGGAGGGCCTTGCCCTTCGTATAGTTGCCGGGGATGTTCCCGCCAATCTTAAGGACAAAAAAATCTTTTCTTTGGACGTAGGCGCTCTCGTAGCAGGTGCCAAATACCGCGGTGAGTTCGAGGAAAGACTTAAAGCAGTGCTTGAGGAAGTTAAGAAGTCTGAAGGCGAAATCATTCTTTTTATCGATGAATTACATACCATCGTAGGTGCGGGCAAGACCGACGGTGCTCTTGACGCAGGCAACATGTTAAAACCCATGCTGGCCCGCGGCGAGCTTCACTGTATAGGTGCCACCACACTGGACGAGTACCGTGAATATATAGAGAAGGATGCGGCTTTGGAGCGTCGTTTCCAGCCGGTTCATGTGGATGAGCCCACAGTTGAGGACACCATTTCCATTCTGCGTGGCCTTAAGGAACGTTACGAGGTCTTCCACGGAGTTAAGATTACCGACAGCGCTTTGGTTAGTGCCGCTACACTTTCCCACAGATACATCTCCGACAGATTTCTGCCCGACAAGGCCATCGACCTTGTGGACGAAGCCTGCGCACTCATTAAGACCGAGATGAATTCAATGCCCGTTGAAATAGATGAGTGCAAGCGTCGCGTAATGCAGCTTGAAATCGAAGAAGCGGCTCTCAAGAACGAAACCGACCGCTTAAGCCTTGACCGCCTGGAGGCTCTTCGCGCAGAACTTGCCAAAGAAAAAGAAGAGCTTGCCAACCGCATGGCTCAGTGGGAGAACGAGAAGAAATCCGTGGGACGCCTTTCCGAACTTCGTGAGCAGATTGAAGCGGTTAACAATGAAATCCAGATTGCTTCAAGAGACGGCAATTACGAGAAGGCGGCAGAGCTTTCCTACGGCAAACTTCCCGCTCTTAAAAAAGAACTGGAAACTGCCGAGGCAGAAGTTGAGAAAAAGGACCTTTCTTTGGTCCATGAAGCAGTTACGGATGAAGAGATTACCAAGATTATTTCCCGCTGGACTCACATTCCGCTTAGCAAGTTAACCGAGTCCGAGCGTAACAAAACTTTGCACCTTGACGATGAACTTCACAAGACCGTTGTGGGTCAGGACGAGGCTGTTAATAAGGTTACGGAGGCCATCATCCGTTCAAGAGCGGGTATCAAGGACCCTTCAAGACCCATCGGTTCCTTCCTGTTTCTCGGCCCTACGGGTGTAGGTAAGACGGAGCTTTCCAAGGCTCTTGCGGGCGCTTTGTTTGACGACGAAGCCAATATGGTGCGTATCGACATGAGCGAATACATGGAGAAGTTTTCAGTGTCCAGACTCATCGGAGCGCCTCCCGGATACGTAGGATACGAAGAAGGCGGCCAGCTCACGGAGGCGGTTCGCAGAAAACCTTATTCGGTTGTGCTCTTTGATGAAATTGAGAAGGCTCATCCAGACGTCTTCAACGTACTGCTTCAGGTACTTGACGACGGCCGTATCACCGATTCACTCGGCAGAACCGTTGACTTTAAGAACACGATTCTTATTATGACTTCCAACATCGGTGCCCAGGCACTTCTGGACGGCATTAACTCAAACGGCGAGATTTCCGCTGTAGCAGAGGCAGAAGTTGAGGGCATGTTAAAGGCATCCTTCAGACCCGAGTTTTTAAACCGTCTCGACGAAATCATAATGTTTAAGCCTCTTACCGAGGAGAACATGGCTTCCATCGCCAAGCTTGTTATCGCAGACCTCGGCAAGCGTCTTGAGGACAGGGAGATTAAACTCACGGTTACAGACGATGCGTTAAAATATATAGCACATAACGGCTACGAGCCTCAGTACGGCGCCCGTCCCCTTAAGAGATACATTCAAAAGAACGTTGAAACCGCAGTGGCCAGACTTCTTTTGTCTGATACACTTTCCGCGGGCGACACCATTGAAATCGGATTGGAGGGAGATTCTTTATGCTGCCGAAAGACCCTGTAATGCTATTCAGCTTCCTCAACATGAAGCTTAGAGATCAATACAAAAGTCTTATGGATTTATGCGACGACTTCGATGAGGACGAAGCGGAGATTCTTAAGATAATGCGAGATGCGGGATATGTGTATGACCGCGATACCAATCAGTTTAAATAATGGGCACAAAAATAACGGCTGACTCCGTAAGGAATCAGCCGTTGCGCTTTATATAACCTTTTTATTTGGCTTCTTCTACAACATCAGCTGTGGGAGCATTCTTCTTGATGCTCTCGATGCCGTTTAAGCAGCCGCTCTTAGCCTTGTAGCCTTCGCCGGTAGCGATAATCTGGCCGTTGCCTGCCTTAAGACGGAATCTGAATTCGCCCTTCTTGTCGGTGTAAACTTCGAACTTGGGATTCTTCTTCTGCTCAAAATCCTTGGCGGTCTGATCTTCGATATCAGCTGCGATAGCGTTCTTCTTAACGCTTTCGATACCTGTTTTGCAAGCGTCCTTGGTATTGTAAACTTCGGATGTAGCGATAACTTCGCCGTTACCTGCCTTAAGGTTGAACATAAATCCCTTGCCGGATTCTTTAACTACAAACTTTCCCATCAGTGTTACCCTCCTTGATTAATTGGATTATTATTGTGATAATGAATATCCGAGAGTTATTATAGCATATTCGCAAAAGTAAATACAGACTACTTCTTTATTTTTGCATTAAATGATATACTTTTTGGCAGAGGAAAGCATAATTATGGATTTATTTCAGCTCATGGAGCAAAAGAACAAAGAAAAAGAATCTCCCCTTGCGGCCCGCCTTCGCCCGAAGACCATTGACGAAGTGGTGGGACAGGAGCATATTCTTGCCAAAGATAAATTGCTGTACAGGGCCATAAAGGCGGACAAATTAAGCTCCGTCATTTTTTACGGTCCTCCCGGTACAGGTAAGACTACTCTTGCGAAAGTCATCGCCAACACCACTAAGTCCGAGTTCTGCCAGATAAACGCCACCATCGCGGGCAAAAAAGACATGGAAGAAGTGGTGGAGAATGCCAAAAAGATTTACGGCGGCTATGGCAAGAAGACCATTCTTTTTATAGATGAGATACACAGATTCAACAAGGGGCAGCAGGACTTTCTTTTGCCTTATGTTGAGGACGGTACTATTACGCTTATCGGCGCCACCACGGAGAATCCGTATTTTGAGGTTAACGGCGCTTTGATTTCGCGCTCACAGATATTTGAGTTAAGGCCTCTTAGCGAGGAGAATGTAAGGACACTTATTACCCGCGCCCTTACGGACAAAGAAAACGGCCTTGGCTCTTTTAACGCAGACATCACGGAGGAAGCTATGGCGTTTCTGGCCGACCAGGCCAACGGCGACGCCCGCAGAGCCCTTAACGCTATCGAGCTGGGTGTCATGACCACCGAGCGCGCCGAGGATGGCAAGATTCACATCACACTTGAAGTTGCCGAGGAGTGTATCCAGAAGCGTGCGGTTTTATTTGACAAAGACGGAGACAATCACTACGATACAATTTCCGCCTTTATAAAAAGCATGCGGGGCTCGGACCCCGATGCGGCGGTTTATTATCTTGCCAAGATGCTGTATGCGGGAGAGAGCATTACGTTCATCGCCAGGAGAATGATGATATGCGCTTCCGAGGACGTGGGCAACGCAGACCCCAATGCCCTTGTGGTGGCTACCGCGGCTGCTCAGGCGGTTGAGCGCGTGGGAATGCCCGAGGCCAACCTGATTCTCAGCCAGGCAGCCATCTACATCGCTACCGCACCCAAGTCCAATTCCTGCACCATCGCCATAGAGGAGGCTACTAACGCAGTGAAAGAAAAAGGAAACCTTCCGATACCCACCCACCTTCAGGACGCCCACTACAAAGGTGCCGCCAAGCTCGGCCACGGCATAGGCTACAAATACGCCCACGATTACAAGAACAACTACGTGGACCAGCAGTATCTTCCCTACGAGCTTAAGGGTGAAAAGTTCTATCGGCCTTCTTTTAACGGCTACGAGCAAAAGATTGCCGACCACATGAAAAAGATTAAGAAAGAAGCAGAGGAATAAACATGTCTGATGCCAAAAGAAGAATAGTAATAGTATCCCTTGACGCAGTAGGCAGGAGGGACATGGAGTTTATGAAAAGCCTGCCCAATTTCGGCAAGCTTGCGGAAAGCGGTGCCTTTTGCGACAACGTATTAAGCGTGTACCCGTCGCTTACATATCCTGCTCACACTTCCATAGTGACTGGCAAGGTGCCCAACCGCCACCGCATCATAGCCAACACCAAATTTCAGCCCGACCGCGCCAACCCCGACTGGCTATACAAAGAAAAATACATCAACGGCAAGACCATCGTGGATGTGGCACGGGAAAAAGGCTTTACCACCGCAGCCTTTCTTTGGCCTGTAATGGCGGGAGCCAAAATCGACTACAACATTCCGGAAGTCATGTGCACGAGAAAATACCACAATCAGGTGGTTATGTGTCTTTTAAACGGAACCCCCGGCTTTCTGCTTGATGTCAACAAGCGTTTCGGACACATCAGAAAGGGCATTACACAGCCGGCCCTTGACGATTTCGTCATGGAATGCGTGCGCTACACAATCGACAGGCACGACCCCGAAGTGATGCTTATTCACTTAACCGATGTGGATACGCAAAGGCACCATTACGGCGCAGAAGGTGAGGAAATCACGGCGGCACTCAAGCGTCACGACAAACGTCTCGGTGACCTTCAGGAGTGGCTTGCGGCCCGACATCCCATGGACAACACCACCCTTATAGTCCTCGGCGACCACTGCCAGATTGACGCACATACCATCGTTTACCTTAACAAACTGTTCCTCGACAAGGGTTATCTTACGATAAGCGGCGACAAGATTACTTCCTACAAAGCAATCGCCAAGACCTGCGACGGTTCAACCTATGTGTATGTCAATCCCAAGTGTCTGGGGGATGAAGAGTTTCTGGATTCTTTGACCGACACTCTTAACGAGATTAAAGCCGACGAGCGCCTGGGTATCGAAGAGATATACAGCAATGAAGAGGCAAAAGAAATGGGCGCCGACGAATGCTGCTTCTGCATGATTGAAGGTAAGCGCGGCTACTATTTCTTAAACGAATTCGACGTTCTTACGGAAAACGTTAAGGATACCAAGAACCACAAGATGCTGGCCATTCACGGCTGCCTTAATACCAAGGAAGAAAACAAGACTTTCTTTGTCGCTACGGGCAAAGGCATAAAAAAAGGAGTCCGTATAGACTCCATGAGACTCTGGGACGAAGGCCCCACCATAGCAAAACTGATGGGCGGTCATCTGCCCGCTGTGGACGGTGAGGTCATCACCGATATATTAGAATAATTTGTCAACAATGGCACTGTAAACATCCTGGCTCGCTCCTTCCCATTTCTCGCAGATAGAGGCCGCAAGGTCTTCTGTGGGGACGGAGAGTGTCAGGTTAATTAAATTTATCTTCTTTTCTTTTATAATAAGATTAGCTTCATACTCACCGCTGGTGGATTTGTAGTAATTGGATATTACGGAGACTTCGTTCTTAAGCTCGAAGCAGTTCTCCTTAAAGTAAGCATCGATGTCATCCTTAATCTGGGTGCTGATGCGGTTTTCAAAGAAACCGAGGGTTTCGCGGCCTTCATCGGTAATCTCCAAATGGGTGCGGTTACGAAGGGATTTGGCACGTACCATTTCCGCATCCGTAAGTTCTGAGATAGCCTGCTGAAGAGGCATAAAGGTGGTGTATTCTTTGCCCAAAATGTAATCGAATACCTGGGCCTTCGTAAGGGGAAAGTTCACCCGGTCCAGCATATAAAGCACTATTAATTTGTAAAGAGTTAAGGGATCCTGAGCCATGTGTAATCCTTTCCGGGAGAATTGACTTTACAAAAACTTGAAAGGCACTTATAATCATAATCGTAAAATTTTTGTTTTTCAAGATTATCAGGTAACTTCTAATAAATTTGATTCTTATTTTATCAAACACCAATCCACTTTTTTTTATATTTTAATCGGAGGAAAAGAATGAGAGAAAAATATGAAACGCTTGCCATCAGAGATTTGCGTGCAATAGCAAAAATCCGTGGAGTTAAAGGCGCTTCCAGCATGAGCAAAGGTCAGGTTATCGAAGTTTTGGTGCTCCTTGACGAGACCGAAGCCAAAGCAGCCATGGCCGCATCCGCTGAAGAACCCGCTAAACCCGCAACGGAAGACAAGCCCGCAGAACCTGTTAAAAAGCCTCGCGGACGCAAGCCTGCAGTCAAGACCGAAGCTGCTCCCGACAAGGCAGCGGACAAGCCTGCAGAAGCACCCGCTTCGGATAAACCTTCCGACAAGCCTCAGGACAAACCCGCCGAGGACAAGGCCAAGGCTTTAATCGATGAAGCCTTCGAGCGTCAGGCCCGCCTTAATCCCGACAAAACTCCCGAGGAACTTAAGGCAGCTTACCTTGAGAAGAAGCAAAAAGAAGAGGAAGAGCGTAACGTAGACAGCGGAATTCCCGCCCACGGCATTTTGGAGATTATGCCTGACGGCTTCGGCTTTATTCGTTGCGAGAACTTTTTACCCGGTGAGAATGATGTTTACGTAGCTCCCGGTATCATCAGAAAATACGGCTTACGTACCGGCGATATTATTAAGGGCAGCACCAAGGTTAAGACCCAGAACGAGAAGTTCTCTGCTCTTTTGTCCTTAACACTTGTAAACGGTTTCGACCCCGAGACAATTTCCAAGCGCGTAAGCTTTGAAAATATGACACCTATTTGCCCTGATAACCGTA
>JAEEGJ010010823.1_pt1 | contig 23497 bp, 17 predicted proteins | sample 8958761 | NCBI WGS metagenome assembly JAEEGJ01 (sample SAMN16246546, study PRJNA631951) | gut metagenome | biome: gut microbiome; feature: rumen; material: RS-attached | host: Bos | place: Iran: Karaj | collected 2018-10 | reverse complement strand
CCGTTAAGGAGGCTTGTGGTCTTGGTCTGAAGGAGGCTAAGGATCTGGTTGATGGTGCTCCCGCTACTGTAAAGGAGGGCCTGTCTAAGGAAGAGGCTGAGAACCTGAAGAAGACCATCGAGGCTGCTGGTGCTGAGGTTGAGCTGAAGTAATTCGCACAACAATACCTATGTGGTTGGGGACTCTCCGGTAGAGAGTTCCCGACCATTTTTTTGTCTCTTGATCCGGAACGTCCGGATTGTTTCCCCGGAGATTCCGGTTAATAGAATCAACAAGAAATAGAATATGGCTTCAAAAATAATTGATAACAGAGTAAACTTTGGCAGCGTCAAGAATCCCATGCCGTTCCCGGATTTCCTTGATGTGCAATTAAAGTCATTCAAAGACTTCCTGCAGTTGGACACTCCGCCTGAGGAACGCAAGAATGACGGTCTGTATAAGGTGTTCGCTGAGAACTTCCCTATCACCGACACGCGTAATAACTTCGTTCTTGAGTTCCTGGATTACTATATCGACCCGCCCCGCTACACCATCGATGAGTGCTTGGAGCGTGGTCTTACCTATAGCGTACCTTTGAAGGCTAAGCTGAAACTGTATTGTACTGATCCCGATCATGAGGATTTCGATACGGTTGTCCAGGATGTATTCCTGGGCCCGATCCCCTATATGACCGCCAACGGTACTTTCGTTATCAATGGAGCCGAGCGTGTAGTAGTATCACAGTTGCACCGTTCACCTGGTGTGTTCTTCGGACAGAGCGTACACGCTAACGGTACACTGCTTTATTCTGCACGTATCATCCCGTTCAAGGGTTCATGGATCGAGTTCGCTACCGACATTAATAATGTTATGTACGCGTACATCGATCGTAAGAAGAAGTTGCCCGTTACCACGCTGCTGCGTGCCATCGGTTACGAGACCGATAAGGATATCCTGCAGATCTTCGACCTTGCTGAGGAGGTGAAGGTTAACAAGACCGCCCTGAAGAAGGTGCTGGGTTGCAAGCTGGCTGCCCGTGTGCTGAAGAGCTGGAACGAGGACTTCGTTGATGAGGATACCGGTGAGGTTGTTTCTATCGAGCGTAACAATGTGATCATGGAGCGCGAGACAGAGATCACTGAGGAGAATATGATGGAGATCCTGGAGAGCGGTGCACAGACCATCCTTGTTCACAAGGATGAGTCGATGGCCCAGGATTACTCTATCATCTTCAACACCCTCGCCAAGGATACATCTAACTCTGAGAAGGAGGCTGTGCTCTACATCTATCGTCAGCTGCGTAATGCAGATCCTGCTGATGATGCCAGCGCACGTGAGGTGATTCAGAACCTGTTCTTCTCTGACAAGCGTTATGACCTGGGCGATGTAGGTCGCTACCGTATCAACAAGAAGCTTGGTCTCGACACCGATATGGATGTACGCGTGCTGACCAAGGAGGATATCATCGAGATTATCAAGTACCTGATTCAGCTGGTTAACTCAAAGGCTGCTGTCGACGATATCGACCACCTGTCTAACCGTCGTGTACGCACTGTTGGTGAGCAGCTGTCTAATCAGTTCTCTATCGGTCTGGCCCGTATGAGCCGTACCATCCGTGAGCGCATGAACGTTCGTGATAACGAGGTGTTCAACCCCACGGACCTGATCAACGCCAAGACCATCTCGAGTGTTATCAACTCGTTCTTCGGTACCAACCCGCTGTCACAGTTCATGGATCAGACCAACCCGCTGGCTGAGGTGACCCACAAGCGTCGTCTCTCTGCCCTGGGTCCTGGCGGTCTGTCTCGTGAGCGTGCTGGTTTCGAGGTGCGTGACGTACACTATACACACTATGGTCGTCTCTGCCCGATTGAGAGCCCTGAAGGTCCTAACATCGGTCTGATTTCGTCACTCTGTGTATATGCTAAGATTAATGAGCTCGGCTTTATCCAGACTCCTTACCGTAAGGTTGAGAATGGTATTGCCAACCTCGATAATAATGAGATTGTTTACCTCACCGCTGAGGAGGAGGCTGAACACGTTATCGGTCAGGGTAATGCACCTCTGAACGACGACGGTACGTTTATCCGTGAGGTCGTTAAGTGTCGTCAGGATGCCGACTTCCCCGTTGTGCCTCCTACAGACGTAGACCTGATGGACGTATCTCCCCAGCAGATCGCTTCTATCGCAGCTTCACTGATTCCGTTCCTGGAGCACGACGATGCTCACCGTGCACTGATGGGATCGAACATGATGCGTCAGGCTGTGCCTCTGCTTCACAACGAGGCTCCTATCGTAGGTACCGGTATCGAGAAGCAGGTTTGTGAGGACTCACGTACTATGGTAACTGCCGAGGGCGACGGTGTGATTGAGTATGTTGATGCTACAACCATCCGTATTCTTTACGATCGCACAGAGGACGAGGAGTTCGTAAGCTTCGAGCCCGCTCTGAAGGAGTATCGTATCGCTAAGTTCCGCCGTACCAACCAGAACATGACCATCGACCTTCGTCCTATCTGTGAGAAGGGGCAGCGTGTGAAGGCTGGTGACATCCTCACCGAGGGTTATGCTACCGAGAACGGTGAGCTGGCTCTGGGTCGTAACCTGCTCGTGGCTTACATGCCTTGGAAGGGTTACAACTATGAGGATGCTATCGTGCTCAACGAGCGCATCGTTCGTGAGGATGTGCTGACCTCTGTACACGTAGACGAGTACTCTCTCGATGTTCGTGAGACGAAGCGTGGTGTTGAGGAGTTCACCGCTGATATTCCTAATGTCAGCGAGGAGGCTACCAAGGACCTCGACGAGAACGGTATCATCCGTGTCGGTGCCCGTGTAGAGCCCGGTGATATCCTGATCGGTAAGATTTCACCTAAGGGTGAGAGCGATCCTTCACCTGAGGAGAAGCTGCTCCGTGCCATCTTCGGCGACAAGGCTGGTGATGTGAAGGACTCTTCACTGAAGGCCAATCCTTCACTGTCGGGTGTTATCATCGACAAGAAGCTGTTTGCCCGTGCTATTAAGGATCGTAAGTCTAAGCAGCAGGATAAGATCACGCTGGCTAAGATCGACGAGGAGTACGATGCAAAGGTTGGCGACCTGAAGGATATCCTGATCGACAAGCTCATGGAGCTGACCAAGGGTAAGACCTCTCAGGGTGTGAAGGACTACACCGGTGCAGAGATTATCACCAAGGGTAGCAAGTTCACTGCTGCCGCCCTGCGTAACCTCGAGTACGGTGATGTTCAAATCAGCAACTGGACCAATGATGAGCATAAGAATGAGTTGATAGCCAAGCTGATTATCAACTTCATGAAGAAATATAAGCTGCTTGATGCAGAGCAGAAGCGCCGCAAGTTCGCCATTACCATCGGCGATGAACTGCCCAATGGTATTCTGCAGATGGCAAAGGTTTATGTGGCCAAGAAGCGTAAGATTGGTGTGGGTGATAAGCTCGCCGGTCGTCACGGTAACAAGGGTATCGTGTCTAAGGTGGTCCGCCAGGAGGATATGCCGTTCCTCGAGGACGGTCGTCCTGTCGACCTCGTGCTGAACCCGCTGGGTGTGCCTTCACGTATGAACCTCGGTCAGATCTTCGAGGCTATCCTCGGTGCTGCCGGTAAGCGTCTCGGTGTGAAGTTCGCTACACCTATCTTCGATGGTGCTAAGCTCGACGACCTCGCTGAGTGGACCGACAAGGCAGGTCTGCCTCGCCTCTGCTCTACCCACCTCTATGATGGTGAGACGGGTGAGATGTTCGACCAGCCTGCAACAGTAGGTATCACCTACTTCCTCAAGCTCGGTCACATGGTTGAGGATAAGATGCACGCCCGTTCTATTGGCCCGTACAGCTTGATTACCCAGCAGCCACTTGGTGGTAAGGCACAGTTCGGTGGTCAGCGTTTTGGTGAGATGGAGGTTTGGGCTCTTGAGGCATTCGGTGCTAGCCACGTGCTCCAGGAGATCCTGACTATCAAGTCTGATGATACTGTAGGCCGTTCTAAGGCTTACGAGGCCATTGTCAAGGGTGAACCCATGCCTACGCCGGGTATTCCCGAGTCACTCAATGTGCTGTTGCACGAGTTGCGCGGTCTCGGCCTGAGCATCACACTTGATTAAGCGAGTTAAGTATTAAGAGTTAAGAATTAAGAGAAAGAAATATATATGGCTTTCAAGAAAGATTCAAAAGTAAAGAGTAATTTCACGAAAATTACCATCGGACTTGCTTCGCCCGAAGAGATCCTCGAGAGCAGTTTCGGAGAGGTTACCAAACCCGAGACCATCAACTACCGTACATATAAGCCGGAGCGCGACGGTTTGTTCTGCGAGCGCATCTTCGGTCCTACCAAGGACTATGAGTGTGCCTGCGGAAAGTACAAGCGCATCCGTTATAAGGGTATCGTCTGCGACCGATGCGGTGTAGAGGTGACTGAGAAGAAGGTTCGTCGTGAGCGTGCCGGTCACATCGAGCTCGTTGTGCCCGTTGCACATATCTGGTATTTCCGTAGCCTTCCCAATAAGATTGGTTATCTGCTTGGTCTGCCCACCAAGAAACTCGACGCTGTGATCTACTACGAGCGCTACGTCGTGATTCAGCCGGGTGCTATGGCTGGCAAGAAGGATGCTGAGGGCAACGATGCCATCGGTTCAAATATGTACGACCTGCTCACTGAGGAGGAGTACAGCGAGATCGTTGACAACAAGCTGCCCAATAACGATTATCTGGACGATAGCGATCCTAATAAGTTCATTGCCAAGATGGGTGCCGAGGCTATCTATGACCTCCTGCTCCGTCTTGACCTCGACTCACTGTCATATGAGTTGCGCGACCGTGCCAACAGCGATTCTTCCGTACAGCGTAAGAACGAGGCACTGAAGCGTCTGCAGGTGGTAGAGGCCTTCCGCACCAGTGTGGAGAAGGGCATCAACCGTCCTGAGTGGATGATCATGAAGATTATCCCTGTTACTCCTCCTGAGCTCCGTCCTCTGGTTCCCCTGGATGGTGGTCGCTTCGCTACATCCGACCTCAACGACCTCTACCGTCGTGTGATCATCCGTAACAACCGTCTGAAGCGTCTGATGGAGATCAAGGCTCCTGAGGTGATTCTCCGTAACGAGAAGCGTATGCTCCAGGAGGCTGTCGATTCACTCTTCGACAACAGCCGTAAGTCATCTGCTGTAAAGAGCGATAGCAACCGTCCTCTGAAGTCACTCTCTGACTCACTGAAAGGTAAGCAGGGTCGTTTCCGTCAGAACTTGCTCGGTAAGCGTGTTGACTATTCAGCCCGTTCGGTTATCGTTGTAGGTCCTGAGCTGAAGATGGGTGAGTGCGGTCTGCCTAAACTGATGGCCGCCGAGCTCTACAAGCCGTTCATTATCCGTAAGCTCATTGAGCGCGGTATCGTGAAGACGGTGAAGAGCGCCAAGAAGATCGTTGACCGTCGTGAGCCGGTTATCTGGGATATCCTTGAGAACGTGATGAAGGGTCACCCCGTTCTGCTGAACCGTGCCCCGACACTTCACCGTCTGGGTATCCAGGCCTTCCAGCCTAAGCTCATCGAGGGTAAGGCTATTCAGCTGCACCCGCTGGCATGTACGGCCTTCAACGCCGACTTCGATGGTGACCAGATGGCTGTGCACCTCCCACTGAGTAACGAGGCTATCCTTGAGGCTCAGCTGCTGATGCTCCAGAGCCATAACATTCTGAATCCTGCCAATGGTGCACCTATCACCGTTCCTTCGCAGGATATGGTGCTTGGTCTCTATTATATCACCAAGATCCGTCCCGAGGCCAAGGGTGAGGGCCTTACTTTCTATGGTCCTGAGGAGGCTATCATTGCCCATAATGAGGGCAAGTGCGATCTCCACGCCCAGGTGAAGGTGATGGTCGACGACATCGTTGATGGCAAGCCCGTACGCCACATGGTTGAGACTTCTGTAGGTCGTGTCATTGTGAATGGCATCATTCCTAAGGAGGTAGGCTTCGTTAACAAGATCATCTCTAAGAAGAGTCTGCGTGATATCATTGCCGATGTTATCAAGAACGTAGGTTTCGCAGAGGCTTGTGAGTTCCTCGATGGTATTAAGAACCTCGGTTACCGCATGGCATATCTGGCCGGTTTGTCGTTCAACCTCGACGATATCATCATCCCGAAGGAGAAGGCCGACCTGATCAAGAAGGGTAATGAGGAGGTTCGTCAGATTACTGACAACTATAACATGGGATTCATCACCGATAACGAGCGTTACAATCAGGTTATCGATACCTGGACGCACGTTAACAACGATATCGGTAACATCCTGCTGAAGCAGATGACCGAGGCCGATAAGGGTTTCAACGCCGTATTCATGATGCTCGACTCAGGTGCTCGTGGTAGTAAGGACCAGATCAAGCAGCTCTCTGGTATCCGTGGTCTGATGGCTAAGCCTCAGAAGGCCGGTGCCGAGGGACACCAGATTATTGAGAACCCGATTCTGTCGAACTTCAAGGAGGGTATGTCAGTGCTTGAGTACTTTATCTCTACTCACGGTGCCCGTAAGGGTCTGGCTGATACCGCTATGAAGACGGCCGACGCCGGTTACCTGACTCGTCGTCTGGTTGACGTTTCTCACGATGTGATCATCACCGAGGAGGACTGTGGTACGCTTCGCGGTCTGCAGTGCACCGCTCTGAAGAGTGGCGATGAGATCATCTCAAGTCTGGCTGAGCGTATCCTTGGTCGTGTGTCAGTACACGATGTGATCAACCCCAAGACTGGTGATGTGATTGTTGAGGCTGGTGAGGAGATCACCGAGGCTGTCGCCGAGGCTATCGAGAAGGCCGACATCGAGAGCGTTGAGATTCGTTCAGTGCTTACCTGTGAGTCTAAGAAGGGTGTCTGCATGAAGTGTTACGGACGTAACCTCGCTACCCGTCGTATGGTTCAGAAGGGTGAGGCTGTCGGTGTGATTGCCGCTCAGGCTATCGGTGAGCCGGGTACTCAGCTTACACTTCGTACGTTCCACGCCGGTGGTGTGGCTGCCAACGCAGCTGCCAATGCCAGCATCGTATCTAAATATGATCGCGCGATGATCGAGATGGAGGAAGTCCGCACCGTTCCTTTCGATGAGGACGGCCGTGAGTGCGAGATGGTTGTCAGCCGTCTGGGTGAACTCCGTTTCGTTGATCCAAATACTAAGATTGTCCTTTCAACGGTGAACGTACCTTACGGTTCTTCACTCTACTTCCGCAATGGCGACGAGGTAAGCAAGGGCGACAAGATTGCTCAGTGGGATCCGTTCAACGCCGTGATCGTGACCGAGTATGCTGGTCGCCTTAAGTTCAACGACGTGATCGAGGGTGTTACCTTCCGTGCTGAGACCGATGAGACCACAGGTCTTACCGAGAAGATCGTTACCGAGTCGAAGGATAAGTCAAAGGTACCTACCTGTGATGTGATTGGTGCCGATGGTGAGGTAATTGGAACTTATAATTTCCCTGTGGGTGGTCACGTGATTGTAGAGGATGGCCAGACTGTTAAGACTGGTGAGACTCTCGTTAAGATTCCTCGTGCAGCTGCCAAGGGTGGTGATATCACCGGTGGTCTGCCGCGTGTAACCGAGCTCTTCGAGGCTCGTAACCCATCTAACCCTGCCGTTGTATCCGAGATCGATGGTGAGGTAACCATGGGTAAGGTAAAGCGCGGTAACCGTGAGATCGTTGTTACCTCTAAGACTGGTGAGCAGCGCCGTTACCTGGTATCGCTCTCTAAGCAGATCCTGGTTCAGGAGCATGATGCCGTACGTGCTGGTACTCCATTGTCAGATGGTGTTATCACTCCCGCCGACATCTTGGCCATTAAGGGTCCCACCGCTGTTCAGGAGTATATCGTGAACGAGGTACAGGATGTGTATCGTCTGCAGGGTGTGAAGATCAACGATAAGCACTTCGAGATCATCGTTCGTCAGATGATGCGTAAGGTACAGATCAATGAGCCCGGCGATACTTCATTCCTTGAGCAGGAGATTGTCGACAAGCTCGACTTCGCTGAGGAGAACGACCGCATCTGGGGTAAGAAGGTGGTTACCGATGCCGGTGACTCCGAGAACCTGCAGAAGGGTCAGATCGTGACAGCCCGCAAGCTGCGCGACGAGAACTCTATGCTGAAGCGCCGCGACCTCCGTCTCGTTCAGGTACGTGATGCTGTGCCCGCTACTTCTACTCAGATCCTGCAGGGTATCACCCGTGCCGCTCTCCAGACCAAGTCGTTCATGTCGGCTGCATCGTTCCAGGAGACAACGAAGGTGCTCAATGAGGCTGCCATCCGCGGTAAGGTCGATCATCTGGAGGGTATGAAGGAGAACGTGATCTGCGGTCACCTCATTCCTGCCGGTACCGGTCTGCGTGAGTTCGAGAAGATTATCGTAGGTTCCAAGGAAGAGTATGAGCGCATTCAGGCCAATCGCAAGAATGTACTCGATTTCGCCGAGGAAACAGTACTCGATGAGAAGTAATTAGATAGCAGTTTGCTATTAATAATTGCAAAAAGTGTTATATCTTGTTAAATCATACAAGATATAGCACTTTTTCTTTATTATATATTAGGTGGAATCGGAAATTAGTTGTACCTTTGCAGCCCGAAACGCCCTTTTAAGCGAGAAAGGGTGCCGTAAAGTGCTGAATATAAACAATATATATATATAATTAAATTAAAAATTAAAGTATTATGCCTACAATTTCACAATTGGTAAGAAAGGGCAGAAAGGTGATTGTTGACAAGTCAAAGTCACCCGCGCTGGACAATTGTCCTCAGCGTCGTGGCGTCTGTGTACGTGTCTACACAACAACCCCGAAGAAGCCTAATTCGGCTATGCGTAAGGTAGCCCGTGTTCGTCTGACAAATCAGAAGGAAGTCAACTCTTACATCCCCGGTGAGGGACACAACCTGCAGGAGCACTCAATCGTGCTTGTTCGCGGTGGTCGTGTAAAGGACCTGCCCGGTGTACGTTATCACATCGTTCGTGGTACACTTGATACCGCCGGTGTAGCAAACCGCACACAGCGTCGTTCTAAGTACGGAGCAAAGCGTCCTAAGGCTAAGAAGTAAAATGACCGGAGAAGGTCAGTCGAGCCAAACAAGAAAATTTATTTAATCCGTTTTGCTGGAGCACCGATAAAGATTCGGTAAATGTTATAAGGTTGAGTAAATACTCATGTGAGAGTGTTGAAGAACAAGTAAGAACAGCCCCCAAGCAGAATTTAATCATTCAAACAAACAATGAGAAAAGCAAAACCCAAGAAGCGTGTGATCCTGCCGGATCCCGTGTTCAACGACCAGAAGGTCTCAAAGTTCGTGAATCACCTCATGTACGATGGTAAGAAGACCAAGTCGTATGAGATTTTCTACAATGCACTGGAGACAGTGAAGGCAAAGATGCAGAGCGAGGAGAAGTCTGCCCTGGAGATCTGGAAGCAGGCCCTCGACAACATCACCCCTCAGGTGGAGGTGAAGAGCCGCCGTATCGGTGGTGCTACTTTTCAGGTTCCTACGGAGATCCGTCCCGACCGTAAGGAGAGTATTTCCATGAAGAATATGATCTCTTTCGCTCGCAAGCGTAGCGGCAAGTCAATGGCCGATAAGCTGGCTTCTGAGATTATGGATGCCTACAACAACCAGGGTGGTGCCTTCAAGCGTAAGGAGGATATGCACCGTATGGCTGAGGCTAACCGCGCATTTGCTCACTTCCGTTTCTAAGATAAGGTATTATATTAAGGTAAAGACGTTAAAGGATAAACAAGACAATGGCAAATCGCGATTTACATTTGACGAGAAACATCGGTATTATGGCCCACATCGATGCCGGTAAGACCACTACTTCTGAGCGTATTCTGTTCTACACAGGTAAGACTCATAAGATTGGTGAGGTACACGATGGCGCTGCCACGATGGACTGGATGGCTCAGGAGCAGGAGCGCGGTATCACTATCACATCCGCTGCTACCACCTGTAACTGGACGTGGAACAACAAGACTTTCAAGATCAACCTGATTGATACTCCGGGACACGTAGACTTCACCGCTGAGGTGGAGCGTTCACTGCGTGTGCTCGACGGAGCCGTAGCTACTTACTCTGCTGCCGACGGTGTTCAGCCTCAGTCTGAGACTGTATGGCGCCAGGCCGATAAGTACAATGTGCCCCGTATCGGTTATGTAAACAAGATGGACCGTTCAGGTGCTGACTTCTTCGAGACTGTTCAGCAGATGAAGGACATCCTGGGTGCTAACCCCGTTGTAATCCAGGTGCCCATCGGCGCTGAGGAGAACTTCAAGGGTCTGGTTGACCTCATCAAGATGAAGGCCATCCTGTGGCATGATGAGACCATGGGTGCTGAGTATGATGTTGAGGAAATCCCCGCTGATCTGGCAGCAGAGTGCGATGAGTGGCGTAACAAGCTGCTCGAGGCTGCTGCTGAGTACGACGAGGCCCTGATGGAGAAGTACTTCGACGATCCCGACTCAATCACCGAGGACGAGATTATCGCTGCCATCCGTAAGGGAACCATCTCAATGCAGTGCACTCCTATGCTGCTTGGTTCTTCTTATAAGAACAAGGGTGTTCAGCCTCTGCTCGACTATGTTTGTGCCTTCCTTCCCGCCCCTGTTGACGTGGAGGTGATCAAGGGTACCAACCCCAACACTGAGGAAGAGGAAGATCGTGAGCCCTCTGAGGCTGCTCCTACATCAGCTCTCGCCTTCAAGATCGCTACCGATCCATATATGGGCCGTCTGGTGTTCTTCCGTGTTTACTCTGGTAAGATCACTGCCGGTAGCTATGTATACAACCCCCGTTCAGGTAAGAAGGAGCGCATCAGCCGTCTGTTCCAGATGAACTCTAACAAGGAAATTCCTATGGAGTCTATCGATGCTGGTGATATCGGCGCAGGTGTAGGTTTCAAGGATATCCGCACTGGTGATACTCTCTGCGATGAGAATGCACCTATCGTACTGGAGTCAATGACCTTCCCCGACACTGTGATCTCTATTGCAGTTGAGCCTAAGAGCCAGGCCGACGTTGCTAAGCTCGACAACGGTCTTGCCAAGCTGGCCGAGGAGGATCCTACCTTCACCGTACGTACCGACGAGCAGAGTGGTCAGACCATTATCTCAGGTATGGGTGAGCTTCACCTCGATATCATTATCGACCGTCTGAAGCGCGAGTTCAAGGTAGAGTGTAACCAGGGTAAGCCCCAGGTTAACTATAAGGAAGCCATCACCAAGACTGTTATGGGTTACCGCGAGGTTTACAAGAAGCAGTCGGGTGGTCGTGGTAAGTTCGCCGATATTATCGTTAATGTTGGTCCTGTTGATGAGGATTACGATATCAAGGAGAACGGACCTCTGCAGTTCATCAACGAGGTGAAGGGTGGTAACATCCCCAAGGAGTTCATCCCCGCTATCCAGAAGGGCTTCGAGGCTTCTCTGAAGAACGGTATCCTCGGTGGCTATCCCATGGATTCACTGAAGGTAACTGTGGTCGATGGTTCATTCCACCCCGTTGACTCTGACCAGCTCTCATTCGAGATCGCAGCCCAGATGGCTTACAAGGCAGTCTGCGCTCAGGCTAAGCCCGTACTGATGGAGCCCATCATGAAGCTCGAGGTAGTAACACCCGAGGAGAACATGGGTGACGTGATCGGCGACCTGAACAAGCGTCGTGGTCAGGTAGAGGGTATGGAAGAGGCTCGTAGTGGTGCCCGTGTCGTTAAGGCTCAGGTTCCCCTGTCAGAGATGTTCGGTTATGTAACCGCTCTGCGTACCATCACCTCTGGTCGTGCCACCAGCTCTATGGAGTACGATCACCATGCACCGCTCTCAAGCGCTCTGGCTAAGGCAGTGCTCGAGGAGGTGAAGGGCCGTGCCGACCTCGTATAAGTAAACAAAACAGGGAGTCACTGAGCAAATGACTCTTTAGTGACTCCCTCCTTATATTAACAATTTAAATTCAGTAAACGACAATGAGTCAGAAAATTCGTATTAAGCTGAAGAGCTACGACCACAAACTCGTAGACAAGTCAGCAGAGAAGATTGTGAAGGCAGTAAAGGCCACAGGTGCTATCATCAGCGGTCCTATCCCCCTTCCCACACACAAGCGTATCTACACCGTGAACCGTTCTACCTTCGTTAACAAGAAGGCCCGTGAGCAGTTCCAGCTGTCAGACTACAAGCGTCTGATCGACATCTACAGCTCTACCGCTAAGACGGTTGACGCTCTGATGAAGCTTGAGCTTCCCAGTGGTGTAGAGGTTGAGATCAAGGTATAGTAAGCATCTAATCTCAATATAAGTGAGTGCGGCGCATCCGGTTTTTTCCGGTTGCGCCGCTTTTCGTTGAAGAAAACCGCCAGTTCGTTGAACGTATTTGCACAGTCCCCTCTTTTGCCGTACCTTTGCATCGTCAAACAACGAAAGTTAGTTTTTTCATACATAATGATTAGGTTATTGTTAGTTAGTAATTGGTTAGTAAATGTTATTCGGGGCGCAGTGATGCGCCCCGAATGGTTTTTTTGCCCGGAATTCCAGACTTATAACAGTCGCTGCCCTTGCTTTGGTGATGACCTTTGGTATGATGAGTATTGTCAGCAATGTGCAAGACATCGTGCGGATGCGGAAGAAGTTCACCGTCAACATCCAGCTATAATCAATTTTTTTGGCAAAATGTTTTGGTTATTGCCAAAATTGTTATACCTTTGACACGATGGAACAGAAATTCAGCAATAACAGTATTGACCTTCAGGTGCTGCGTGAGTTCTGCGAGCAGGAGGGCGAAGTAGTTACATATCGCAAGGGTGAGCAGATGGAGCGTGAGGGCGATCCTGCCCGTTGGTTTGCCTTTGTCACGGAGGGCTGCTTCAAGTACGTTACGCATGGTATTAGTGATGATAAAGAGCATATCACGTGGTTCTCGTTCGATGGCGAGTTCGTAGGTGATTATCCAGCAGCTCTCTATGGCAGTCCGGCTCAGAACACCATCGAGGCGATGATGCCCAGCCGCGTGTTCCGTGTCACGGGCGAGCAATTCGTAAATTGGTTCCGAGTGAGAAGTGATAGGATGGAGTTGCGCTGCATTATCGGTGAACTGTTCCTTAGCCAGATCAAAAGCCGCAACCTCGACCACTACCGTGCCACAGCCCGCGAGCGTTACGAGTTATTACTTCGTCGCTGTCCTGGTATCGTTGAGCATCTCCCACTGAATGCCATTGCCTCTTTCCTTTGTGTCACCCCACAGATGCTCTCCAAAATCCGCAAAGACATCACTTTCGACACCCAGCTATAGCTAAACTCTGAAACTACTTTCAGACTTTCACCCTCGGCAGCCACTTTTCTGTCTTTGCCGAGGGTATTTTATTTGTTTATACTTAATTTTGAAGCCTGTCTTTATCCACATACTAAAGAAATAACAAAAAAGTTTCAGAAAACACGAGATATTTTCAGGAACTTGTCGTATAACAAGTAGAATGCAACAAAATACGAGTGCACTGACTGAATCAGAAATCGTTGCGTTGGTCAGAGATGGCCGCCGCGAGGGATATGAGGCCATTCTATGTCGCTATGCCGATCGTGTATTCGCAATGATTGTCAAGCTGGTGCCCAATGTGATGGATGCGCAGGAGTTGACTCAGGATGTCTTTCTTAGAGCCTTCGACCGCATTAACAGCTATGACCCGCAGCGCAGTTCACTCTCCACCTGGCTCTGTCGAATAGCCTACCGACGGGCTCTCGACTTTCTGAAGCGTAATCACCCGCAAATACTCTCGCTCGAAGACAACCAGGTATGGCAGACAGATATCAGTGATGAGCAACTCGAAGCCGAACTCAGTACAAATCGCGAAGAACGAATAAAGTTATTAGAACGATTGATTGACGAGCTTCCTACCGACGAACGGACGTTGCTTACACTCTACTATTACGATGGCTATCCTTTAACCGAAATTGCCTACATCATGTGCATCGACGCAAAAGTACTGGCCAACCGACTTTATAGAACAAGAAAGAAACTCTATATCAAACTGAATGATGAAAGAAACAAATAAGGATACGGATCTGCGTGAGGCTCTGAGACGAAAATACTCAGACATGCCCAAACTGCCTGCCGATTTCATAATGAAGACGGTCCAGCAGACAAAGCCTGAGGCATCCCTCAAGCCTGCCCTTGTTATTCGTCGCTGGCGATGGATTGCTGCTGCAGCTTGTATCCTTATCGTCATTGGTATAGGTGTGAATTTAGGGGATAAACGACAGGCAACGCCAGATAAACCATCACAGGTAACAGCTCATGCTGTACGCCCCCCCAAACCTACAAACCCAGACACTCACAACCCAAGTACCTCGACACCCTCTACCAAAGTAGATCCTATAGTCCAACCAAAACAGACACAAAGTCCGAAGAGGACGGACATAAAGCCCGAACAGGACAAACAAATAACTACTCCTCATGAGAACAACTATCAGGAGGAGCCTGTGAATCTACACTACGCAGCCCAAACGCTGACAGAAGATTCAACCTACCAAGCTCCAAGCCGTATAGATGAATTCATTGCGAAGTTAGCCGATTATAATAAGGTGAAGGCTGTAGCTATCGACTGCAAGTCGGGCACAGGCGACAGCACCATTGTCAGTACGGCCTATGTATTCGATGACAAAAAGGAACTTGACCTCTTCGGCCGACTACTACAGGTAGCCTGTTGGTATGATACCAACACCCCTGGCTTTCTTCTTAACTTCTCACGCCAACAGTTCTTTTTTAGTCTGAAAGACCTGCGCAAAGGAGAAAAGTATCTCTGGATAGCAGAGCGCATCAATGGTCAGCGCATACTGCTTTTCAGCGTTCATTCCCCGATAAATACTAACGTCTCATCGACCTGCTTCCAGGATTATCGCGAACAATTGACTAATAAAAACATCCATACATTATTCTAAATACAATACAGTTATGAAACGATTATTACTCCTAACTATTCTCGCCATCATCACCCTCACTGCAATGGCACAAACAAGAGGAACGAAAGTGCTGGCAAAAAGCATGGGTGTATATATGCCGCGCCCGGATATCCAGACGGATAAAAAGACTCATAAGACCTTTGCAGTATGGCACGCTACTAACAATGCCTGGATCAAGGATTTCTGTGAAGCCAAAAATGTCTCAATAGAAAAAGACTACGACAAGATGTTCCCTAACGCAGCAATCGATATGCCTTATATGCCTATGAGCTGGATGCTGACAGAGGAAAACAATGAGACAGTATTGCACTGCTATTTCCAAATGCCGGCTGATGAAGTGACCAACCTTTGGCTGACGTCGGAAGAGACATGCATTGTCGATAATGCTACAGGCAAACAGTACCGTATCCGCCGTACTGAACCCAACACCTTCCGTAAGCACTTCAGTGTGAAAGCGCCAAAAGGTTCTGTCCTTGATCTTAAGGTGTTTTTCCCTCCATTGCCAGAAACTACGAAAGATGTTACTATGTTCGGCATTCCTAACTGGAATCTGGTAGGTTGGCATCAGGAACTTGACAGACCTTTGAATGTGAATGTTTCATGGACCCCTATCAAGTACGACACTATTCCACAATTCCATACTCCACGCATACTCCAAGAACATCTTTGCGAGGATAAACCTTACGACATGCAGAATTGGAATACTTGGAAGGTGCTAACAGATGTACATCTCATCAAACCACTGAAAGACGAAACATTAGCCATCTGGCTGACACCCGAAACCACGTATGTCGCCATTGCCTATGAACAGAACTGGACAAGAGAATACTTCACTTTCAGTAGCGGCCTTATCCTTCTTGATGAGACTGGGCATCAATACAAACTCCGTAAAGTTCATGGCGTTCCATTGAATGAATTGTTCTTCATGGAGGGCAAAGCTGGCGACTATGTTGCTTTCTTGATGGAATTCGATCCTGTGCCTCTGAACATAGAGACTATCACATATATTGAACCTGATATCGAACCTTTCAATGCATGGGGAGCCAATAACAAGGGTACTGTTCTTCACAACCTTGATATTCAACAGCTCCGCCAAAATCAGCGCCTCTTTGAGTATCTTCCGCGGACTGTCGTGGAGTAGATATAGCCTTATCACGAGGTTTAGTTAGAAAATGTTTTAGGCGCAGCATCCGTCGGGATGACGGGTGTTGCTATGAAAAAGTATGTCAAACCCAATAAACAAACAATTATGAACAAGAAAACTATTATCACAATGATGCTTGCCCTCGTTGCAATCTCAGGGCTTGCGCAGACAAAGACAGCAACTGTTACTGGTTATTCACCCGCTCTGAAAGACGGCACGTTGGTGCTGGCCGGTACAGGTACTATTGGTAATGTTGTAGACACCGTCCAAGCCGGACGTTTTGACTTCACTCTACCTGTAGAGGAACTCACCAATTGCTTTTTCGGATTAATGGGCGAAGGTTGTCCCAATTTTAATTTAACTATCTTCTTGCGTCCTGGGGTGACGGTGAAGCTTTCGGGTACAGACTGCTTCTACCCTTTATGGAAAGTGGAGAGCCCTTTGCCCGAACAGCAAACAGAGAGTCGTATAACGGAGCATTGCCGTGACGTGATAACAGAATTAATGCAGATGGATCTGGCTCAGAAGCCTTGGGCAGAAAGAGAAGTCGTTGAAATGAAATGGATGAAGCAACAGATGGATATCCTGCCCTCATTGCCCGTGGATGCTGCTACCATCCGTGCACTTTGGATTACAGCCATGACGGCTAAGAACACTCCAAACTTCCCACACATGGAGCAGCTGAAAGACCTTGAAAAGACCATCACAGCCCGTGCACCAAAAGGGTTTGAAGAGACGCTGGCCGAGATTCACAACTATGTCTATCCACCACGACTCTTGCAGGTGGGTGATGAAGCTGTTGATGCCGAACTTCTTGATATGCAAGGACAGAAACACCATCTGTTTGAAGCCTTTGCTGATGGCAAATATGTATTGCTCGATTTCTGGGGTATCGGCTGCGGTCCTTGTATGATGTCTGAGCCTGAGATGAAAGAGTTCTATGAGAAAATGAAGGATAAGATAGAAATCATCGGTATCAATCAGAATAAGCTTGCAGAATGGCAGAAGCACGAATTCAGCAAGCGTATTATCTGGAAGAACTGGAACAATGCCTCGAAGGATATCAGCAGCAGATATTGTGACATAGGCGCCATTCCTTATTATGTAATGATCTCGCCCGATAAGCGCATCCTTTGGAAGAGCATGGGTTATGGCCCGGGATGGTTTATGGGTATGGCTGATGCCTTCAATGGTCTTAAGCAGGACAACAGCGCCAACCTCTCGCTGGTTATCCAAAAGGTTGATGCCAATGCCAGCAACACTACTGTTAGTTTCCGCAGTTATAGCCATAAGGATTATTGGTTCCGCATTGCCAAAGACTCCTATCTTGAGGCTAATGGTAAGAAATATAAGCTGACGGCAGCCGATGGTATCAAACTCGATGAGGACAACTATACCCAGGTAAAAGCTTCCGAATCTACTGACGAGTTTTTGGGCAAAATTTGCTACACAGACTTCACGCTCACCTTCGAGCCGTTCGACACCACTCCCGCTACCTTCGATTTCATAGAGGGCGACGTGCAAGGCGCATTTGTCATCCGCAATGTCTCTTTGAAATAGAAAAAGTATGAAACTACTTTCAGACTTTTACCCTCGGCAGCCGATTACAGGGCTTTGCCGAGGGCTTTTTTATGCCGTTTACCTTAACTTTGCCAAACAAAACCACTAAATAATAAACTTGTTACATTTATGGTTAGCTTTTTGGCCCCTTTTCCTGTCTGTTATAGTGTATGAACAAAGATCGAATTGAACAATTGTTTCGACAGCACTACGCTCAGATGACGCGACTAGCAATGACGTTGCTCTACGATGAAGAGGAATCGCGCGACGTAGTCAGTGAGGTGTTTGCCACGCTGCTCAAGACAGATATTGCTCCTAAAAACATTGAGAGCTATCTGCTGATGAGTGTGCGCAACCGATGCCTGAATCTGATTGAACACAAGAGCGTCAGGGCTAAGTTCGAACATGCATATACTATAGAGATGAAATCTCAATCCCAGTCTGACGATGAAGACCAACTCAAACAATTGATGGCCTATGCCGAACAGCATTTGAGTCCAAAGACACTGCGCGTGTTTCGGATGAGGCATCTGCAAGGCATGAAGTATCAGGAAATCGCAGATCAGTTGGGCATCAGCCGAGTGATGGTGTATAAATATCTGTCGCAGGCCATGGAGACTATCAGAGAATATCGACAAAAAATAAAATAAGGTTATGGACAGGAATGATATGATTATGATGCTGCTTGATATGCAGGAGCACCCAGAGCAGTTCGATGAAACAGCGTTGGAGGATATGCTGAACGACCCTGAGACGAAGGAGCTGATGGAGGCCACGGCACAGTTGAAACGGGCTTTGGCGCATCAGGAGTTTTCCATGACAGACCAGGAAGTGGAAGACGAATGGCAGTATTTCGCCTCAGAGCATGATCGCCAGCAAGGCAGAAACTGGCTTAAGATCGCGGCCACGTTCGTCGGCATCCTATTTGTGACAGGCATTACCTTTGCGGCAGTTCATTTCATCAGTTATAACGAAAGAAACCATGATACCACTCCCACTCAAGAAGAGATAGGGGAAAAAGTTAAGCCTGTACAAGAGGCTGCTATCAACAACGATAGCATTGCCAAGGCCGAGCCTGTCGTCTTCGACAACGTCACGTTAGACAGTATCGTCCAGGAGATTGCAGCATATCATCACATGGAGGTAGAATTACAGAACGCCCAAGTCAATCAGCTCCGTTTCTATTTCGTATGGAAACAGGATGACAGTCTGCAGGAAGTCATGGAAAAGTTGAACATGTTCGAACCGGTCAACCTGGCTATTGAGAACGGTAAACTGATTGTCAGATGATGAAACACTTCCTTCTTACTCTCATGGCCCTATGCTGCTTCGCGAATATGTTTGGGCAGCATATCACCCGCAGCTATGATAACGTTTCGATGTCGGAGGTCTTACGTGATCTCAACGAACAGTCGCGCGATTGCAATATCAGTTTTCTATACAACGAACTGGAGGACTTCCGTGTGACCACACACGTCAAGCGCAAGACTATTACAGATGCCATTATGCAGGTTATTGGCTTTTATCCCATCCGTGTGGTAAAGCGCGGAGAGAATGAAATCTATGTAGAGTGTACTCACAAGACTGAGCATCATCTTACAGGCAGTATTATTGATGAGAATCGCCAGCCCTTACCCTACGCCAATGTTTACCTGCTTCATCCATCAGACTCAACTGTTATTGGTGGAGGCGTGAGTAACGAGGCTGGCGTTTTTGTCATCCCTTACGAGTTGCCTATGGTATTGATTCGCATCTCCTATGTAGGCTATAAGACAACTTATCGTTTATGCAGCAAGGAACAAGCTGGAGTGATTCAGATAATGCCTGAAGCACAAACCATCAAAGGTGTTGTGGTGACAGGAGAGCGTCCTAAGGTACAGTTACAAGGCAATTCTCTGGTCATGAATGTTGAGGGTACGGTGATGGAGCAACTGGGAACGGCAGAAGATGTGCTTTCACGAGTACCGATGATTTCAAAGAAAAGCGAGGCCTTTGAGATCTTGGGAAAGGGCGTGCCACTGATCTACGTGAACAACCGTAAGTTGACCGACCTGCAAGAATTAAAGAACATCCAGTCGGACAACATCAAGACAGTGGAGGTGATTCAGAATCCTGGTGCCCGCTATGATGCAACCGTCAATGCCGTCATCATCATTCATACCAAGCGTGCAGCCGGTGAAGGCCTAGGCGTGGAACTGACATCATGGAGCCGTAAGGGACATGGCTATGCAAACAATGAGCGGATCAACCTGACCTACCGCACGGGCGGTCTGGAACTCTTTGCCAACCTCTTCGGGGCATATAATAAGAGGTGGGAGAGTGGTGAGTTCAAACAGACCGTCTTTGCTGACACATTGTGGGTCATTACCAACAGGCAGAAAGATCGTATTCATAATCCTTACTTTGAGGGACGAGTAGGCTTTAACTACCAGTTGAATGACAATAATTCTTTTGGTGGTTTCTATCAGAATACCTACGACTATGTGAAGACATGGAGTGAATATGACGATGACATACACTATGACGGCAACCTTTACGACCACTTGCAGAACAGTGGTATTAACAGGGCTGAGGGCGCACCCAGACATCAAGTGAATCTTTACTATACAGGTAAGGTTGGTCAGTTTAACATCGACTTCAATGCCGACTATACATATCGTAACCAACATAACCGAAATCAGCAGCAGGAACTGAGCGTCAAGGATTTAGACCGCGATGTAAACACCATGGCCCTGACACGCAGTAAACTCATGGCAGAGAAGCTCTTCGTGACGCATCCAATCGGGAAAGGACAGATAGAAGTGGGCGAGGAGTACACCAACACCCGCTGGAACAGCAGTTTTGAGAACGCGGAGGGTTACATCGCAAATAGTAACAACGAGCAGCATGAGCAGGCTATTGCCCCCTTTGTAGAACTGAGACAACAATTAGGCCGTTTACGGTTGTCTGCAGGTCTTCGTTTCGAACATGTGGAATCGGAATATTTTGTGGGTGGCATACGCCGCGACGAGCAGTGTCGTACCTACAATGACTTATTCCCTTCGTTTTCCTTGTCAACATCTGTGAAGAACTTCCAACTCTCCTTCAGTTATTCCAAGCGGACCACACGACCATCCTACTGGCAGTTGAGCAGTGATGTCGTCTATGAGAACCGCTTAAACCTACAGATAGGCAACCCCTATCTGAGACCAGTCAAGTACCATAATATCAATGCGATGGTTATGTGGAAATGGCTTTATGTTAATACCAACTTCAGCCATTGTGTAGATCCTATCCTTTATACGGCAGAAAGTATAGAGAATGATAGCAAGGTGAACATCGTTACCCACAAGAACTATGACTATGCAGACTGGCTTATTGTCACATTGGGGGCACAGAAAAGCGTTAAGTTAAGCAGTAGTTCCACATGGACTCCGCAATACAATATCTCACTGATGAAGCCATGGCTCAAAACGGCTTTCCTGGACGGACAAAAAAGCTTTAACCATCCCATGCTGTCCCTTCAGTTTGGCAACATCGTCACGTTCCCATACGACTGGCTCTTGCAGGCCGACTTCAATGTGCACACTCATGGCTGCACCGGAGCTAATGCCGAATCTGAATGTACCAACCCAATACTTACTCTCAGCATCAGCAAAGACTTCTTCAAACGTCGACTTAATGTCAAACTCTCAGGCTACGACCTGTTCAATGGTGGCATCAATCGATTCACACTATACAGTAACCGCATGATGTTCCAAAAGATGGAAGACAACGACTCCCGTTGCATCCAGTTCTCCCTGCGTTACCGCTTCAATGTCACCCCGTCGAAGTATAAAGGTACTGGGGCAGGAAATGCAGAAAAGAATCGACTATAATTTCTATCCTGTTTCATCGGGGCAGATGTCGGTTTATATTCGGCGCTGCCCCATTATAAATGATTTCTCTTAACCTGAGTTAAGACCCACACCACCGAGAAACTCTACCTAGTCAACTGGTCCAAAACCCAAGTCGAAGAGTAGTTGGTTAATTATTAAAATATTATAAATTAACCACGCTTTTGCTATTTAATTTGTAAGATATTAGAAATTATATTATCTTTGCAAACAAAAATAGAAACGATATGTGGACAGAACTAAGTGAGCCTGCTATCCTGCAGAAAATGGGACGCAGAATACGTGATTATCGCATGCGTATGGAAATGACCCAAAGCGAACTGGCTGAAAAGTCGGGCGTAAGCATGGGGACAATCGTAAGAGTGGAACAGGGCAATCCTATATCCACCTTATTACTTATAAGCATCCTAAGGACCATGGGGCTACTCGAAAATCTGGAAGTTCTACTACCGGAACTCAGTATTAGTCCGCTACAGATGCGAAAACTACAAGGTAAAAAGGTACAGAGAATAAGACATAAAAAAGAAGAATAAACGACAATGGACGATTTAATAGTCGACATAAAGCTATGGGGGAAAATGGTAGGCTCGCTGGCATGGGATAATGCTGCGGGTATGGCAGTGTTTGAATATGATAATGACTTTAGGCGTAATGGTATCGAACCCGCTCCTCTCACAATGCCATTATCTTTGGGAAATCGCCCTTTCTCTTTTCCCGCAAATAGAACAGACTGTTTTAAAGGTCTACCAGGATTAATTGCTGATGCTCTGCCAGATAAATTCGGAAATCAGATTATTACAGAGTGGTTTACTCGTCAGGGATTGCCTATAGGCGAGATAACACCATTAGAACGATTGTGCTATGTAGGACAGCGGGCTATGGGAGCCCTGGAATTTGAGCCAAGCAAGGCTTCTGACGTACTGAACGAGTCGACCGAGATTTATATCGACGAGTTAACACGATTGGCCGAGGATATATTTACAAAGCGCGAATCCTTTCAGGAACGCATGTTCCAGCAAGACAAGACTATACTCGATATTCTGCGTGTCGGTACATCGGCTGGTGGTGCTAAACCCAAAGCAATTATAGCCTACAACGAACAAACAAATGAAGTACGTTCAGGACAGGTTAAAGCCCCTGATGGTTTTGGCTATTGGCTACTTAAGTTTGATGGTGTTACATACTCAGAGCATGGTTCGATAATGGAAAATCCCCAGGGAATTGGAAATGTAGAGTATGCATATTATCAAATGGCCAAAGCTTGCGGCATAGATATGGCAGAGTGCAGATTGCTTACCGAAGGTGATAATCATCACTTTATGACTCGCCGTTTTGATCGTACCAACGATGGCGAAAAAATTCATATGCAGACGGTTGCAGGTCTGGCCCATCTCGACAGAGATCAACGCCATTCGTACGAAGAGATCTTCGGCATTATCCGTAAGATGAATCTTAATATGGATGCCACGCTACAACTGTATCGCAGGATGGTATTTAACGTAGTAGCCAGAAATAACGATGACCACACCAAGAACTTCTCGTTCCTGATGGATCGCCAAGGCAAATGGGAGTTAGCTCCTGCCTATGATCTATGCTATTCATATAAACCAGGCGGAAGATGGGTAGGACAACATCAGTTATCGCTTAATGGTAAACAAGACGAACATACACGCCAAGACCTGCTTACTGTTGGCGAAAAGATGGGAATCCGTCGTAGTTCAGAGATTATCGACGAGGTGATTGATGCAGTTAGCCATTGGCGTACTATCGCTCAAGACTCTGGCGTAAAAGATAGTCATATCACAGAAATAGAAAACAATCTTCTGCTATTGGCATAATGCAACCGCGCAGAGAATAATAGATACTTATGGAACAGAAATTCAGCAATAACAGCATTGACCTTCAGATGCTGCGTGAGTTTTGCGAGGGCGAAGGTGAACTTGTGGAATATCGCAAGGGCGCT
>JAEEGJ010010822.1_pt1 | contig 23499 bp, 18 predicted proteins | sample 8958761 | NCBI WGS metagenome assembly JAEEGJ01 (sample SAMN16246546, study PRJNA631951) | gut metagenome | biome: gut microbiome; feature: rumen; material: RS-attached | host: Bos | place: Iran: Karaj | collected 2018-10 | reverse complement strand
CAGATGTCCTTCGTTACAGCTCAGAGACCCACAAAGCCTATGTCTGTAAGAGTCATAAAGGACATAGCCAGAGGTCTGTCCGACAGATTGGTTACTCAGGTTTTCAACTCACATCCATAGAAAAAGAGGCCATTTTGTGGCACATGGGTGGAAAACATATATGTCCTGATAAACAGGAAAGAGTATTATACTATGAGTCACATCCCCTAAGTGATATCATTCGCAGGGCTGATGGTAAATCTATAGGCGAGTCAAAAAGAAGACATCACCCTGATAGGTGCATATAGTTTCTTGTTTTCCGCAGAAATTTCTTTTAGTACGTGTTATACGTATATTTCCAAAGCCTAGTTCGATTTATTTTCGTACCTTTGCACTCAGAAATTGTTACTCATATTCATAATTCAGATTTAAAGGTTAATACTTGTTGTTTCACAAAAAACGCCCGATTGTGATAATCCGGCGTTTTTTATATATATAGCATCCACTAATAATGCCAGGGTAATAATATTCCTATTTTTGCTATATTAATGTTTTCTTCAGATATTAGTGGATATCATATTACTTCAAAGCTTCAATTAGCTCATCAAATGAACAACATACGCCACTATATAGCTTGTACATCAACTCTGGCTCTTGCTTTTCGGGAATATAGACAATGGTTGTCCGACCTTTTCCGGCAAACCAACCAGCTTCTGTATGAGCACTTCTACCGCAGGGAAGAACCAAAATGCAAGTGTCACAAGCCTCCATGGCCTCGATATCATTGTGAAATTGGCGCTCAGCCTTTGTATGATGCAACATGTCGCGGAACTGCTGTGGAGACCACTCCATAAAATTCTCGCTAACGCAGTTCCACTTGAATCCAGGATCACCCGACGGAGGGTTGCGGAAGTCGTACACATCGTGTCCCGCTTCCCGCAACTTGGCTACCACTTCAGGGTAGTGCACGTTACGCCAACTACTGGCTACATATATTCTACGTTTCATATTCAATCCTGGTCATCTAGGCTATCGTAAAACTCCATTGCAGCCAAAGCTTCGTCATCATTGCTGAAGCTTGAATCTTCCTCGAAGATTTCTTCAACATCTTCGGTTACTTCTCTGTCCTCCAGATGCTCTACCTCCACCTTTTGCTTCTCAGGTGTAAACGAGCCAACCTTTCCTGCTTTTATTCTATGTCTCATATTGATATGTTCTTTGTTAATCAAAATATTAAAAAAATCATTCTTCAAAATTGATAATATATGTTCCACCATCAGGATTTGTAAAAACTATCTTGTCTTCACCTTCTTTTATATATCCTATCAGGTATCTATTCCCGTCAATGTCATGAACCACTTGATTCCCTCTGTCGTCGAATGGCTTTTTGATCCAAATGCTGCCCTCGTCAGAGGAGAATCCGCTTTTGTAATCTCCCAATTTGATATATTCTTCATTTACCTCCAAGTAATACCCCAACGTTGAGAGAACAACGCGGCAATCATAGGAAAGGAACTTCTTGCTTGTCTTCTGATACGGAACAGTATCGATGAAAAACCACTGGGATTCATCGTTAGCTTCAGAATCAGCATATTCCAGTTCTCTTTCGAATTCTTGGTGCTTCCTATCTGCAACAACCATCTTTATTTCATCATACGAGATGTCGCCGGGACAATTCTTTTTTATTTTTGAGAGCTTGTCAAAACCAATATCGTCGATAACCTTATTTATCAGAAGCAACTCTTTATCGTGGATAAAGTTCTCTACTGATAGTTGCCCCTGTTCAATAAAGAAACAGATGTGATCAATGACAGTCGACATAGCCAGACGCCGTTTTTGAGCTACATCCTGTCGAGAATAACCTTTTCTCAGTAGTTTCATGGTTTTAGCATACGAAGCCGGAACTTTTGCAGAGAACCCCTCAAATTGGTTGATATAAGTTTTGGGATTTGAAACCATCTCATCAACATCTACTCTTTCAGAAGACGAGAGGTAATTATTGACAGTCTCATCAATCATAACCAACCTCTTGGTAATCTTAGAAAGGAGGACTATCTTGTCAAACGTCCGACACCTGCTAAGTGCCACATAAACTTGGCCTGCAGCAAATGCTTTTCCTGCGTCTATCACCACCTTGTCAAACGTAAGACCTTGGCTCTTGTGAATGGTGATTGCCCATGCCAATTTCAGAGGCAGTTGTACATAGGAACCAAGCGTTTCTATCTCCATCTCATTGGTTTTCTTATTGATGAAGTATCTTTGATAATCCCATCGCTGTCTCTCAACGAGAATAAGATTATGGTCATCATCTGTCCGAACAGCTACACTGTCATCGTATAGCTTCTCGACGGTACCGAGCTTCCCATTGTAATATTGTTCATCTTTATCGTTCTTGACGAACATCACCCTTGCACCTACTTTCAAATGTAGAACATAACTCGTAGGCCTATCATCGCGCGGGAAATAACCGTCAATATAAGCTTTGTATTCTCGCCCACTTCCTTTTATGTTCTCCAGCTCATTATGGTTACGCTTATCAGCAATCCATTTGTGAGTAGTTAGTGTGAGATAGTCGTTTGGCTTGGGATATTTGAAATTTGGCTGAATTAATTTTTCAAGCCTTTTCTCTTCTGTGGGAGAAAGATTACCTTCCCGAATGTGGTTAAGCATCTCTACGAAACCCGGGTTATCCTGCCTATAGACGTGTTTCAATTCGATAATAGGACAGCTCCATGATTTCATTACCTTACTGCTGAAGAAGTACATCGACTCATAGACCGGCGACAACTTTTCGAGGTCATCACTTTTTGCCACTGGCATTAACTGGTAAAGATCACCAAAGAGAATGACTTGAAGACCACCAAAGGGAAGTGAAGACCGTCTGTAGTGACGCAGGATGTTATCCACAGCATCCATTACATCACAGCGAATCATACTCACTTCATCAATAATAAGCGTGTCCAGACTAAGAACAACCCTTTTTTCAGCATCTTTTAGTTTATATAACTCTTTGTTCTTAACGCCTGGAACATATGGGCTAAGTGGTATTCGCAGAAGAGAGTGCAGCGTCACTCCACCGGCATGGTTGGCAGCGACTCCTGTAGAAGCGGTGACGGCAACTTTTTTATCCAGTTTCTTCAGGCTCATCACAACCTCTTTAAGCAGTTCCGTTTTACCCGTTCCTGCTTTTCCTGTAATAAAGAAGCTCTTGCCGTCTTTTACAAGCTCTATTATTCTTTTACCTACTTCATCCAGCATATTATTGGACTATTAAATTCCTGTTATGCGGCAAGCAGCAAGGCTGCGATGGCTCCCAGCCCCTCTGCTGCAATCTTTCCTAACCAACTATCATTTGTCAGCTTATGCTCTACTATATAGTCACGTAGCTTCTGTCGCCAGATCTTGCTCTGCAATAACACCCATAGGTCATCATCAAAGTGGCCATACGTCACGTTCTCTTTGAGCCTCTTCTTAGAAGGAGTCGAGCCTTCAGCCACAGTCGTCTTGTGAATCAAGTGCCAGAACCCGTCACCTTGCAGGTGCCAGAACGGATTTGATATGTCTGCTGGATTGGGAAACTGAGAGTTTCGGGTGTATTGCTTCATCAGTGTGAGATACCGTTTCTCCAGCCACTCATTCAGGACGAATCGGTTGGCAGTAAACTCTCCACTCTCGATACCATCTATAAGAGCTAATAATAACACTGGCTTGGCCACGATGACTTCACCATGAATCTTTGCCTGCCGTATGCTCATTATCCACTTGGTATAATGTGCATAACACTGCTCGTAGTTATAGAATTGTAACGCTCTGTCCATATCTCTCTATTTGTTAATAATGCGCAGGTCTATCATCTGCCGCCATGTGCATCTGCATATCTTCTTTATCCAGTTTCGGGTATGGGATAGTTTTTGCCCCATGATCCTGTAACCAAATGTGATTCAGAGTAAAGGCGATAGAGTCTAGTGTCTCTTCACGCTTTGTGGGTTTCAGTTCACATTCCCAAACCGTGATGCAGTGCCAACCCATGTTTGCCAGTGCTCGCTGCTCTTTGTGGTCACGTTCTTTGTTCCTGCGAATCTTCTCAACCCAAAAGTAACGATTTGTTCTAGGTATCTTGCAGCATTCAGAGTTTTCAAGCAATTGCATGTCTAGAAGATGGCCATGCCAGAAACAACCGTTTACAAAGATGCAAGTACGATACTTTCTCAGAACCAAGTCCGGATGTCCTGGAAGCCGCTTGTGGTTCAGCCTATATCTGAACCCACGTTTCCATAGACCACGCCGCACAACCATCTCCGGCTTCGTGTCTTTTGACCGAATGGCAGCCATATTCCTATGACGTTGTTGTGCATTGAGTCTATCCATATTATTATAAGAACTTATTGGTCTGTTAAAACATAATACATACTTGTGTCATTAAAGACTCCAGACTGACTGCCATCTTTCAGTTCAAGAATCAGTTTCTCAATTCCATAGCCTAATTTCTTTATTTCAACAACTTTTCCTATAAGACCGTCAGATTTCCGTTGAACTGTATCACCAACGCTCGCTTTTCTAACTTCCATTTTCTGACTTGGGAAGTATTTTGATTTAGCGGTATTTGAACTTGCAGTAGTTTTGTTCGGAGACATTCCTTGTTTGGGCTTGGCGTCAACTATCTCATATGCCTCGGGATTGTCAATGATCGACTCTGGGAGTCCTTCGTTTTTACCCATAACTATCCTATCCAATCCACCTCTTCGCATAAAACCCTTAACAACACCAAAACCTCTTGTTAGTTTGAATCGGATATGATCGCCCACTTTTAGCTTTGACCCTCTTCGTGTAGGCTCATTATACATAACGCCATCATAAATTGTCTTTGTCTTCTGTTGCTTCTTGGGGAAAATAGCACGCCCTGTTTCTTTTCTTTCTTTAGATTCCGCTATGTACTTTTCCCTTTTAGATATTACACCCTCTTTTTCTTTACCTTCAAGTATGGTAAATAGTTTCGGGTCGTTCTCAAACAACACCTTGGTACCATTAAATCGCCTGACTATGATATTGCTTATTCCGTCTTCTTCCTCAAACCCGATCACAATTCCTTCTTCTTTGGTATAGTTCCAGCGTATGGCATCTCCCTTTTTCACCCCATTTATTTCATTGACAACCTTTTCTTTTTCTTCTTCAGAATTGTTTGGTGTCTTTGATGTATCTAAAGGAAGAGCCTTAAGAAACTCATCATATAGCAAATCACAAAGATCGGGTCTGTGCTTCTTTAAGTCCTCCAGGGTTGCTATTAACAAATCAAGTTTTGTTTCTTCCTCTGATGATTCCAGTGTATCATTTATAACCGGAACTGGCTTCGGAACATACTTGACTTTTCTTTTTGGCCTTAGTCCGACGATATGCTCAAGTTCCTCAAACTCATTCAGTAGTTGCTCTGAAATTTCGTCTATGATGTCATTCTCCATATCCACGATGTCGTTGTAAGTCATTGTGCGGAGTTTTGGCAAATAAGGTTTCAGATGATTCTTGATAATATCAGATAGAGGTTCGATCAAGGAGATAATATCATCCTTGGTCAATCTTAATTCACCAAGATAAACTTCTTGCTTCAGGTCCTCAAATAGATCTGGCCTGTATTTCTTTAAGTCCTGTAGATTGATATCATCTATATCCATAGGAATCTATTTAATAATCTTTTTTGTCGGCCTATTTCTCTTTGAAAATATAATCCGTCTCTTTTTCTATCTTCTGTACTATTTTCCAAAGCTTCTTAACTTGTCCACTAGAGAGAAACCCTCTTTTCAAGTAACCCGCCATCGACTTGATGACATCTCTTTCATATGGGCTCAATAATCTTTGACGTTCAAGGTCTTGATAAACAGACTCCCAATATGCACTTCCAAGTGTGTTAACTTTAACTTCTAAATCAATCTCTGTTTCAAAACGTTTCTTCTTTGCCTCACTTTTAGCCTTGTCTTTAAATTCTTCACTATCGATTAACTCATTAACAAACTCTTCTTCTAAAACCAAAGGTTCTTGACGGTATTGCTTCCATGTGTCTTCCTTTATAGCAAATGAACGTTCAATACCTCCATTACTGATTTTGTTTAAGAAACGATATGTCTTGTAAGCAACAATCTCTATTTGTCTAGCCAATGATTCATATATCATTTGTAAATTCCAAATTCTTGTCCAGTCAATTTCTTTACCTTGAGGCAGAGACGCTACAATTTTTGATATTGTGTATGGAACATACATAGCTTTATATCCACCTACAGGATACCAATCTGCAGAAGCAATGATTTTATCTGTGGAATCATATATGATTTTGGCAGCGACATACTTCTTGAAAAAGAAGCTGTTAATCATATTAGGATTTTTTTCCATACGCTCCATGATGGTTTCTGCAAAATGGGGCATGTTTTTGACTCCACCTCCGCAGACCAAATGGGGTAATAAGTCTATAGTGTTATAATACATTCCAAACTTTTCTTTGGTAATAACTTGACTCTTGGGATGTATTTTATTCCAGGCATCTCGCTTTGCTTTTGTCATATAGAATGTGTTCTGTTCCCATCGGTTCTTGGATCGTTCGTAGAACCAATATGTTCCAGATAGGGCTCCCGGCTTAATTGGTGTTTCGTTTTCTCGTAATAATGACAATCTTTCCATTTCCCTATGGAAAGGATCGTTCGAGAAGAAATCAGCTTCTTTGGTGGGATTCTGCCAGTTTGAGCATTTGGCAATATCCTGTACAATCGTATTGTATAGGTCTAACTTACGTTGTTTCTCTTCAACCGAGTCTTCTTCATTAATGTCGAAATTGAGTACAGTAAGTTTCATCGGAACATATATCTTTTCCAAATTTCCTGAAGGAGCTTCCCCTTTTATAAGGGCGTTTGTTAACGATGCTGTTGTTTGTCCACCATTAATGATTTGGAAACCATCAAAAGAGGTAATATAACGTTCGTCTTCTGATAATTTCACAGCGTTTGATACTACAGCAATACCATTATTGTATGTGAAGAAGTTTTCAGGATGTTCTCCGACGATTGTACCTTTAATTGCTTTATTAATCTTTCCTTTTGCACTTAAAAAACAACGGATGTTACCTTCTAATAATGGGGCTTGGTATTGTTTAAAGAGCTTCGCCAACAAGAGCCCTGGTACTACTCCCATGTAAGAGTCAAAAAGGTTAGACGATGATACATTTGCTTTAATACATTGTATGCCTTCTATGCCGAAATCGCTGCAATTTACTGTTATTCTTTCATTCTTAGAACTTTTATACAGGTCAAAAAATCTTTCTAAAGTCCAAATTTTGATAGATGCTGGGCGATTTAACAAATTGGGTACATCTACACTTTTTACTCTGCTACTTAAAACTTTATTTGTTATAATATAGAACTTAAATGCCGTGACTTCTGTATTCTCTGCATTTCCAATTTTATCTCGAAAGTCTTTGGCAATATCTATAATATCATCAGAAGGATCACAAAACTCTCTGATTTTGTTATTATTTGCATCTTCAATAAAATACCGCATTTTCTTATATAGCGCTTCAATGTCAGTATTTGTCAAATTAGCTGAGATGTTTTCAATTTCATAATCTGAGATAATTAGGACAATTGACGAGTCTGCCTCGCTGTATGCATATGCATCGAAACCAATATTCCTGTTTTGGCTGCCCCTCATATCGCAGGAATATTGAATCGGAGTTAGTACTTCCTCATTTTTTTCCAAAAGATCTAATGTGTCTGCTACAAATTGATCTTCATCTGTATTTCCAAAAGTGATTGCACTTTCATGTGTCTGAGCCAAAAACTCTTCACGAAATTCATTAAGTTCCATAGACCTTTATATTTTATGTGATTCTAATTCTGATAATATTAATTCATAGGAAGCGCTTGAGACTGCAACAGGAATACTGTCTTTTCTCAATCTTGGGAAGCTGTTATTAACATTATATTCAGTCAAAGATTTAATATCATAAACATATTCGTCATAATCACTGTTTGAGAAGTATCCCGCTTTGTTCAGTTTCGAGATGAAATCATCTTTATCTTGAAGGCTAGTGAACAATGTTATGATGCTTTCTGCCAAACTATTCAGATTGACACCATTAAAGCCTGGCGCCATTTTTTCTACTTGAAATACAGCCAAAGTCCCTTCTGTTGAACTGTCGAGTTGTTCTATGGATGATATTTTGACCGTTGGTTTGCCAACATCAATTGTTTTTATTTCATACCATGTATTGTCAATAGAAAAGTCTTTTCTCGTCTTGTCAGTTCCACTCCATGCTTCGATAGATCTAGTTTGACCATATTGGGGAATAATAATGTCTTTCAGATATAGCAGTTCTCCTATCAAACCCTTGATTTCTGATTCGCCAAGAATGTCGTTTTGACCTTTAAACATCTTTTGCCAAACAAAATATGCATTACAAACGGCTTCATATCCTTTTGAACTGTTTTTCTGCAAATGCTCTGTTTGTTTACAAACATCATTACAGAATGTGACGAATTGGTTCATCCATCGATCGTCAATAAGAGAAAAAACAATGGATTTTTCTCCACTTGGCGTTTTATAATGATTGATGCTAATAACTGTAGAAGATTTGATTTTCTTGTTGATAATAAAATCCCCGACATATTCCATCGCATAAAACCCGTTTTCATCCTTACCTACGTATAGACCGATGGGGTGATTCGCGTCTACTAATTTCCATGAGTTATTGGTAGCAGATTTAAAATCTATTTCTTTTAGCATAATAGTAATATTTAGATTTCCTCCTCAAGATCTTCATCATCAATATCATCATCAGAATTGTTGTTCTGATATACAATGTTTGTCATGTAGTAGTGTTCTTCAGCCTCACTATGGCCAAAGCCAGGTATTCCAACTCCAAATCCCATTATCGGTTCACCCTTCAATAAATTGAAATATTGAACAAGTGCCGGCTCTTGTTTATCTATATCTTTCGGATTCACAAAATAGAGCAATAATAATGGTTTCCGCTTTGTATATTTGAACCAGGTTTTTCGACCCGTCTTGGGGTCGTAATTTCCAAATGCTATTTCCTTTTTGATATATTCGTCCTCAATTTGTTTTGGATTTTCAAGACCTATTTTCCCGTCATTAGTACCACCGATTACTCCATTATTTGTAAAAGCAAACATGTTGTCACTTATGATACTCATAGAACGCAACACTTGTTTGACTGTGTTGTTAGAAATGACTTCGTACGGTTGGCCAGAACCTCCTACAGCCGTAACATCCCATATTTTTAAGTCATCTGTATTATCCAATGATTGCTCAATAAAATCAGCAATCTTGGTATTTGGAAAACGAGAATTCAATGCAGCCACAGATGAGTCCAGTCCTCTTAGTAATTTTATTATAAGTTCAACAGGAATATCTTTGGCAATAATTGAGGATCCGTAGTCTGCTTTGTCAAACGAGATTCCATTAGTTTCAATATCAGTCAGAAGCCTTCTCGTCGCTTTCAAATTATTAGTGTTGGCATTGATATCAGAACTGAAATATGGCGTTTCAAATATATTACCCCAAAATGTTATTATTTCTTGAATTTCAGTCGCTGTCCTCATTTTATTTCTTGCAGTTATCTCTAAAGCGGCATCATCATTCCTAACTCTTAATCCGAACTCTTTGGGCGTTAATTTTTGCATATTCATTCTTGCCAAGTCTTTTTTCAGTTCTTCTGTTGACTCTGCAATGTCCCTATACCAATTAGCGGAGGAATTAGTAATCCAAATTCTACACAAATGATCATATTTTGGCCTGTATCCAAACCAGCGTCCCATCTGCATCAATGTATCATATGTGGCAGTGTTTCTGTAGAAATAACTGGTCATTAATCCACGTAAGGTTAAGCCTCGTGACAAGGCTAAGCCACCAACTGCAATTAATCGAAGAGAAGGGTTGGCCTTATAGTCAGGAGTGTCCTCTTTCGACTCCTTTGATCCGTTTACCACAATAACTCGGATCTTACCTATAGCATTTAGTAAATTATCTTTTGAAAGGACATCATTGATTTCATATCCACATTCTAGATAGTCCTGTTCAAAGGCTTCTACTAATTCTCTAAACAATTTAAGAGCTTTGTCCTTCTCGAAATTACCACTGAAGTTACACAGAATCTCATTATGGTCATTTCCCACTTGTTGTGCAAGTTCTGCTTTTATATATGACTCAACGGTTTGGAACCTAGAAACATTGACCAACATAGTTCTTGGTGCGTTTTCCTTTCCGTCCAAATCTCTAATGACATTTGCTAAATAGAAGCTCCTTAGCGCCTTCATAAGTGACTTCGGAAGTTCACCTTTCCATTCTTTCGGATGTTTATAATATAATGGTCCAAAGATTTTTTGGGAATCAGGCATGTTTCTTAGTTCTTCTTTGGTGGGCTCATAAATGTCCGTAATATAATTCAACATATACCGGCAAGACCCCCAAATAGAATTATCTGCGGTAGGCTCTCCAAATATTTTCAAAGCACCAATATATGCTGATGGTGTGGGCAATACGTATATAAAGTCCTTCGGAAACAAGTCGGTAGTTTCCATTGACTCATCTTTCTCGGGGTTAATAAATATGTTGGCATATGGGGTTGCAGTAAAACCTACATAGTTGGAGTTCATAAACACTTCACACAATTGTCTTATCAAAGCATTTGTCTTTGTGGGGTCATAATCTGGTTTCTTCGTGTTGATGGAGGCGTTGTCTGCTTCGTCATCAATAAGAAGAAGAGAATATGGTAATTTGTTTTTGTCATTTAGAGTCTGATTTGCACTGGTGAGCCATTTGTAAAGACGCTTTAATACGGGAACGTTCTTTTTTACAATGAACATCACTAGAGAGGCTTGTGTTTCAAGTGATGACATTGTTGTGTCTGAACTGACTTTGAAGTCATTTTGATATGATGTGTATGCCGTGACTATGGGAGTATAGTTTTCCAATAATCCCACACCGACTCTATCAGTCTTTTTTGCCTTATTTTCATCAATTCTTATGGTGTAACCGACAATGTCTTCCTCCATTCTTTCTTGTGTCTGCTGTCTTAGTGTTTCTGTTTGTCCTGCTAAGAGGATAACAACTTTCATACCAGCATCTGCCGCTTTGCATATTAGTCCTCCGTAAGTACTTGTCTTGCCAGACTGAACATCTCCAATAACCAGTCCATATCTTACTCTTTGTTTATCTAATTCATCCTGTGGATTGCCTAAACAATTCATTAATTTGGGAAGCGTTACTTCTCCGAGCATGTTTACACTGGCAAAATCCAGGCTTCCTTCACGCAATAGGTGCTCTTTATAGAGATTCCAAAAATGTTCGTCTCCGTGATCAGAATTAGTGTACCACTCTCTATCCTCAACATCATTATTGATAATAGCATAGCCATTATGGTCATGCTGTATATACATGTGGCTCTCTAAATACGAACGTATTTCCGATTTCTCTTCTGCTGTAACGGTGAGAAACATTGTTTGATTATCAACAAATTTATCAAGAAGCTCAGTTGTAACAGTTTGACCTTGGCTCCGTATTGTTTCCAGTGCTGAATACAATTGAATTTTCAGCTTTTCAAATGTTTCTTTTTCCATAGGACTTACAAATTGTATTTTTTATTCAATCGGTTCTTTAATTCTTCGCTATCCCTAAATTGTTCTGCAGTTAATATACTATTAACGGCATCTTGAAAATCTTTTCCCATAACGTGCTGCCATTCAACAGCCATTATAGCCTGTTCAAGTAATTCGCTAATGTCTTCTTTTTCGGACTCTGGGTCAATCTTATTTACATCGTGGTCTAAGTGCATCTGATGAATGGGGATATTCCGTTCAATCTCCTTTAGCATCATTTCTACTTTGGCCTTTTGATCATCGGGAAGTCCTTGTAGTACGGCTTGGATGAAATAGTTGTCTCTATTAATGGAATAGCTATAGAAACCTTTGCGTGCCTCCAAACGATCCCACACATAGATTTGCTTCTCTTTTTCTTTTGTAACCTTTCTTCCTCGGAACTCAGTCTGTTTTGTTGACTTATCAATCAAGTCAGCTATAGTCTTCTCAAGTAATTTGGCAAGTTCAGGAGGAATAGTCGCACTTTTTTTCATAACATCTACTTTCCAGATGTCATCCATGCTGTTGGGAATGTCAACCTTCACCCTGCCATATTTTGATACTTCATGACGAGCTAGCCCAAACCAAGTGCCATATTTTATAAGTCTTTTACCTCTATAAATATAATAGCCTTGCATCTTGTTCATATTCTCTGCTCCTCCGATCAATTTCTGCTCAACGCTTGTCATTGAAGATACGAATGGAAGTTTGTAAGGTGTTATATAAATATAATGACCATTACCATTTGAATCTTTCAATGGTTGTTTAATGGTAGAGTGGGAGAGTGTTGATCTGCTTTCGAGGAAAGGATCAAGAGGTGTAATCTCAGCATAATTCACAAAGAATTTTATTTTATCTTCTTTCATGAATCTATGATAGATTAAGGCTAAGTGGTCAAGAAGTTCATCTCTATGTTTGGTAAGAGGTTGAAATACCTGGCCTCCGTTTGCTTTTCGAATAACATCAAAATCTTCCCAAACAACAAGTGTGCCACATTCTATATCTGAGAATTCTTCATAACACGGAAGCTCGCTTATTTCATCTTCTGATAGTTTTAAAACATACCATTTGCCACCATTCGAATTTTTAGATACTTCATCGTAATCCCATCTAAATGCATTGGTTTTATTCTTTTTCCGACTAACGACAGTCATTTTCTTACATTGTGAGAGTGATGCGGATTTCATACCTAAGCCAAATCTTCCCAAGTCATTCTCAGCTCTGGCTTTTTCATTTGATTGACTACCATAACACATGGCACTCAACAACTCTTTATCGGACATTCCATGACCATCATCCAATATTCCGACAAAAGGATTTTCATCTGGGGTTTTAGGAAATAAGACCCGTATATTTTTCGCTCCAGCACTGATGCTATTGTCTATTACATCAGCAACTGCATCACAAAATGAGTAACCCATAAATCTCATGGATCCCATTAAGTAATTCGCTCTAGGAGGATTCTCGATTTTTTCCATAAAAATTGTTTTAGTTTATGTACTTTACAAGTTCTTTCATTGTTATTACAAAAGGTGTACCCATTGGGGTTTCATCATTAATGCAATCGTTGAATAGTTTTGCCAAATCAACCTTGCCTCCATTTAAGAAAGAAATAGGCTCTCTATTATATGTATATATTAAATAAGCCCTCGAACCATATGTATCCTTTGCCCTTTTTTCATAAGTATCCAATGGAATCCTATCAATATTGAATGGGTAGAATAATTCCTTTAATTTGTCAAATCCATACACTTCTGGCATTCCGCTTTCTGTTTTAGTGATATCATAATATTTGCTTACAAAAAGATCTTCCTCGTTGTATAACAAGACATGCTTAACATTCATAAATTGGGCAGATGGTTTAACGGCACCATCAATATTATCATTTCCCATATTAAGACGGATATTGTATTTACCATTCTTTTTTACCCATTCTTTATGAAGCAAGCTTCGATAACAACCCACCAAAATGTAGTCTTCCATAGAAACTTCTATCGGTATCCTCTCAACTCCCTCTTTCCCAATGGCGCTTGCAATAATCGGTTCAGGGTCGTTCCCAAGCCCACACGGTTCAACATAAAAGAAATTTCTTAGTTCTGATAGTAATGTGCCATTATCACCATCGGGATCTTTCTTATCCAATGCTAGAGAATAAATATGCTGGTCGGCAAATGGCGTATACGTTTTGCCTAGCACATCTTGGAAATGGGTTTTAAAGTATTGTTCTGCGTTGACGCGAGGACGAGCCCTCAAAGCATAGAAGTCGTAGTCTTGATTTAGCCAATCTTGAATTTCCTTACGAAACTTTTCTCTTAAACTATTTTTCCAGGCTTCTTTTTGGCTCGTGTTATTTCTTGCATATAATGATATTACAAACAAAAAATTCACGTCGTAATGGAAGAGCAAAAGAGTATCACGATCGAATAAACGATTTTTAAAATGGGTTTTCCGATGTTTGTTCTTCTTTCGATCGGTCTTTTCTATACCGTCATTGCTATAACTCAAATCCTCATCCATTTTGGCCGATATAAAGAAGTTGGGTATAATGTTATAGCCCTCAGTCACATCGTCTCTTAGCTTAACGCCCGATTCAGGTTCTCTTCCATCGTTAAATATGTCTAGATTCCATTGAATGACGTTACGCGCATAAGTATACTGTTTATAGATAGACTCAGGACCAAGATCATGACCAATCTTATAATACTTGCTGTCACCTATGTAGTAGGTTGGGGCGTTTTCGCTTTCTATCAGGCTCTTTGCAGTATACAGGTGGTCTACTATCTTTCCATCTTCTTGTACTTTGTCCATTCCGTCGGGTAATGGATTGTCACCAACTAATTCATCAATAATGGCCTCAAATACTGTATAGAAGTTACGTACTACTAAGTACTCCTTTTTCTCAGTGTTGATAAACACTTGTCGCGCTTCATCAAAAAAAGCATAGCATAGTCCCCATAACTCCAAGGCTTTATCAGAGAAATACTTATATTTTATCTGACGGAGGCGTGTACATCCATATCCATTAAGATAAGTTCTGAATTGATTGCCCTTAATAAGTTCAAATTGACATTTTATCTCCTTGGGGAAACCGTATGTATCGCCGATATAATTAAGAATGGAGAAGAAAATGATTAGTAGTTCCTCGTCAAAGTTTATTTGGCGTTTTTTGTTAATCGGTTTTAGGTAGATAGGGCTGTTATTTTGAACAATGGCTTTTTCTTTACTTATTGTTCTTGTCCAATTGATCTTATTCATGCCAGAGTGTAAATTCTTCACGATAAAGAAGAAGAAACTCTGATTATCTCTGTTGAATTGAATTAGCTGGAGTAAAATGTCCAAATATGTATTACTGAGCCTACGCCTACCTTTTCCGATTTCTGCAATCTTGCTATGTATGACAATATCAGAATCGTAAGCCTTGCTGTTTTTATAGACAACAATAGCACGATATATCCATACGGCAAACTTATATATGAAATCTTTTTCTTTAGGGTCTAACGGGTTCTCCTTGTCAAGGTTCGTTATTGCTTCAGGCATATACTTGCCAAAAACCTTCTCAACTCCTTCTTCATCCTTTAGCAAAACCTTTGGAAGAATAAACACGCAATCCTTCAGGAGGCTATTATAATAATAACCCACGTAGTGAATAGACACACGGCCTTCTATGTTCTCCATAGCATCAATGCCATGAAGCACGTCTTTCACCTTATTGATATCGTATTTGTATTCCTCTATCAGTATGCGCATACATCGTTAATCTATTTCAATGTTGAGATCAAACTGTGCTTTTATTTTGTTCAAGAATGTCTTCTTTTGTGAATTGCTGAATTTTGTAATCATCCAGTAATCACCTATCTTACGCTGACCTTTTCCATATCCTCCCATTACGTTCTCATCGAGTTTGTCTTTTGATAGTAATGGATGACCTCCAACGGCCAGTCCCATTTCAGCAATTCTACCTACTCCAGCAGCTTCTATTACTGTGGCAAAAATATCAATTGCTGACTTGCCTTCAATTGGCTCTCCATCATATCTCACACTAAAAGACCCGTCCTTATCATTGTCATTGCCCTCACTTGAGTAGTCAATGTCGTCTTCTATTTCCTCAACTCCAAGATTATTTAAGAATAAAACCACTTTGTCTTCTTTGATGACAGTGTCACCTTGATCATTCACATCATAGAATTTGTTGAAAGACAATTTTCCATCCACATCCTTGAAAACGTCTCCCTCAAACTCAAAGTCCTTGAATACATCATTCCAAAGGTAGAACACTACTTTACCTACGAAAGTTTCTGCATCAATGATGCGGCCTGCAGGTTTACAGAAAAAATAGCCAAGTTTCTTGTCTTCAGAATTTGTCGTTGTACCGATTACAGCATTGACCTTTTCAAGAAAATCCCACCAATCAAATAGAAGACCATCAGCCTTAATCCTCCAGTTTTTATTTGCGTTAGCAATGGGAACATACTTCCAATCCCAGCGGCGCTTAAAGGCACTATCAATGGGGAACAAACTTTGATCACTGGTGTTCATAGTTGACCAAATGTACAGATTCTTGGGTAGTATCATCATTTCTCCTGTTAGAACATCTTCGGGTATGGCTGCTTTTTGCTCATCAGTAAGTGATGCAAAACCATATTTTTTGTCTGTTCTTAGGAATTTTTGAATGTCTTCATCCGGTGAGATTGGATATTCCGACTCACCATTCTTGCGGTCGAGCAATTGGAATAGATCGCCAAATATCTGTGCACAATTACCGCGATTAATCTCCTCAATAATTAAGAAAAATGGTCTATCTTGATTTTTCCAAGCACCTGTATAGGCTTTTAAAAATGCCTGAGGAACGAACTCATAGACAATCTTCTTTTCTTTTCTCGGTGTTCCGTCAGGATTCTCTACTGGCAACGCTTTTGTGCCCACCATTGTCATCATTGGCACTTCTACTGTTGTTGGCTTATAAGCACCAACAAAGGTTGAATAGTCTGTATCTGGATGAAAAGTTGTACGAATGTTTGGGAGACCCTTATCGTCAACATCTCTCTTGATGGTATTTGATTTACCTGTACCTGGTGCTCCGTAAAAGATGAGATTTTTGGAGAGGTTATTATCTATCTCGTTTTCGCTTTCGGAGAAATACTCAAAGAAAGCCTTTTTGTCATTCCTATCTATGTATTGTTTCATAAAATCAATAGCTTTAATTGTCAATTCAACATTCCCTAGGGTATCTACTTTTATTAAATCTGTATATGTGTTTAGAACATTTGAAATTATATCAATGTTCCCTATTTTTTCTTGGAACACAGCCTCCAAAATGGGATGCAACCCTTTTTCATCAGGGTGTTCATAAATATAACTTATAATGGATGCCAAAAAAGGTTGGGGTTGTTGCAAATTTTTCATTGACTTCGTATATGGATTTGGGACATAATATCTTGTGATCCATTTCTTCATATACGAAAAGGCTTCAGTTTCATCTATATCATGGTCAAATCTTGGGTAATACATTCCGTCATCAGACTCATAATACAAACCCACTTGACATGCGAGTTGATAAGGAGTACGTAAAAAGCCAGGCCATCGCTTTTCTACTATTTCCCTATATTTGTCAGAAGACATCACCTCATGTGGTAAAATCTTCACAAGTTCGATAATAGTGCTTACATATGGATTCCTCCATCTACAAATTGGGTCTGCCATATTATATACCGTATTTAGTTATATCTATTTGCTTTAACAATGCAATGAGAACGTCAACAACAATACTGTTACCTGCTTGTTTGTAAGTCTCTGTATCCGATACTACTATTTTGAAAGAATCATCAAATCCCATTAAACGAAGACACTCACGCGGAGTGAGCTTTCTGAACCATCCTTTTGATGTGTCACATTTCACTCTTTCACCTCTGCGCAATACATGGTTCCCTTTCCCGTCTGGATATATTGTGCGTTCATCTACATTTGATGAAATGTAATATGATTCTTCCGCATCCTTTATATGATGCACTTTTTCTAGGAAATCAGATGGCTGGTTATTCTCATCCGTATAAGGATGGAATATAAAGTCACCATGCCAGTTGAATTGCTGATTTCTTTTTTGACAAAGCTGAATTGCACCATTTATTTGGGTATAGCTCTTTGAATGATTGACACTTTCTGTTATAAAGTGGAAACCTTTTTCTTTTAAAAAATATTTGTCATCAACGACATCTTCAAGAAGATCGTATATTGTTTTATTCAGACAGATAGGTGCAGGATATTTGAAATCTACTTCTTTTTTAAATCCAATACAATAGATCCTGTCACGACTTTGTGGTACACCATAATCCTTACTATTAAGTATTTGGTAATATACCTGATAGCCACAGTCCTTTTCAAAGGTGTTATGAATAACATCCCAGGTGTTGCCTTTGTCATGATAAAGCATACCACGGACATTTTCAAATATAAATATCTTTGGCTGGCATTCTATAACGACTCGTGCAAATTCTCTAAAAAGAGTACCTCTTGTATCTTCAAATCCGCCATGTTTCCCTCGTAGAGAAAATGCCTGGCAAGGTGCTCCTCCAACAAATAGATCAACTTTTCCCTTAAATGGAGTCGCATCAAATTCATGTATGTCTTTATGCCATTGGCTCTCTACAATATTGTAATTTGCAAAATATGCCTTCTTACAATTATCATCAATATCTCCTGCAAACTGTATTTCACAGTTCAAACCCAAACGATGGAAAGAATGTTCAATCGCGCCTATACCACTAAACGACGTACCAAGCCTTATGGTTCTTTCAGGATGAGAGAAAGACTTGGTCTGCCAATCAATGCCACTGTTATCAATGTTGGCTTTTGTATTTTGTATATCTTGATATTTATTTTTCATTTACTCCGTATTTCGTGATGTCAAGTTGTTTTAGAATTGCCATTAGCACATCGACAACTATACTGTTCCCAGCTTGCATGTATGCAGCGGTATTGGCTGTAACAATATGGAAGTCATCACGGAAGCCCATAAGGCGATGGCATTCTCTCGGGGTTAGTTTCCGAATTCCATTGATTCCTTTATCTTTCCTATACGTAACGTAGTTGTCTACTCCAGCCCGATGCATTTTGTGCATAGACTGAAGTAATGGACGGGCAATGTCAAGATCTGTTTTTGTAGAAGTTTTGAAAGTTTTAGTACCTCCTGCCAATACATATTTTGCAACCTTCTCTGAAAGATAATACTTGTCCTCAACATCCTGAACCTTAAATACAAAATCATTGAAACGTTCTTTTTCAGTTCCTTTGGCAAGTCCATTTCTATGCTCTTCGCAATTTGATAGATATTTGTATCCGTCTGATTCCGAAAAATACTCAGTATCAGTATAGTCTTCCATAAAGTCGTACATTCGGTACTTTAATTCAATTGGCGCAGGATATTTGAATTTGGTTTTCTTTCGAAATCCAATACAATATAGTCTTTCTCTAGTTTGAGGGACTCCATAATCTCTAGCGTTTAACAGCTGATAATGTACATCATAGCCACAATAGTCCTCAAAAGTTTTTCTTATCACATCCCAAGTGCGGCCATTGTCGTGCTTAAATAGACCTTGGACGTTTTCAAATATAAAAACTTTTGGCTGACATTCTTTTACTACTCGTGCAAATTCTCTAAATAGGGTTCCTCTCGTATCTTCAAAACCTCTTTGATCTCCAACAATTGAGAAAGCTTGGCATGGCGCTCCACCAACGAACAAATCTATTTTACCTTTATATGGTTTCGCATCAAAATCATGTATATCTGTATGCCACTGGTCCTCTCTTATATTATAATTAGCGAAGTACGTCTCCTTACATTTTGAATTAATATCTCCAGCAAACACTATTCTGCAATTTAATCCAAGACGTTTGAAAGCGTATTCAATAGCACCAATGCCACTGAAAGAAGTTGCAAGACGTATAATCCTATCAGGGTAGGTAAACAGTCTGTCCTCCCAGGGGACCCCATCCCAATCTATATTGTCTGCAGAGTTTTGTAAATTTTCTTTCGTTATATTCATACTTGTTATTTATCTACTATAATTTGTTTTTTGTTTCAACTATCATACCTTCATCTTTAGCTAGTTTTACAATTCTCTTCAAAGATTCTTGTGTCCATTGGGTATTAACGAAGAAAGCAATATCGTCAGCAGAAATTAACCGTCGTAGAGGTTTGTTAGGTTGATATCGCTTTTCTTTTAGTGGATTATCCCAATCGTTATACTCCTTCTCTGTACAAAGGAACCCTTTAAACTTGAAACCAGGAGCACATAATGAATCCTTAAAAATCGCTTTGAGTTGTTTATATGTCATATCAGAATGTTTTTCAACATAAGATCTGACTAAGACAGGAACAAACTCTGACTTTGACATGAATGGACTGCCGTTTAGAGAATATTTTGTTAGGTCATGATTCATGTTCCTTCTCGATTTTTGTTGTTCAACAATAGGAACTTTATTCTCAAAGGGTACTTCATTTGAATCATCCATCTCAATCTCAATTCCTTCTTCTTGGCCAGGAAGATATGAAGGCCATATCTTAACAGCAACATCACCAAGCCATTCAGATCTTTCTTTTATAGTTTCTTCATTCCATTCTTTTTTCTTCATTACATTTTTAAGAGTTACTAGATCTGATGCATAATATATAAGCCCACTCTGTTTTTTATTACCCTCTTTTTTTACTTCCCAAGGTGCATTGCTAATCGAGGAGTTTAATCGTTGTGGAAGCATAGCCATGTTACCTAGAGTGTTGATTAGAAATCTCCTTGTGTCTTCATCGAATCCATCATGAAGAGGCCAGTTCTTTTCATATTTCTTTGGCATAAGATGTTCCAGACTATACTCTTCGAACGCATACAGCTTTGTTGCATGAGGTCTATCAGATCTCAAACGAGTTTCCATAAGATATAGAATTGCTAGTCCTCTTTTGTTGGGGTGATCTACATCTTGTAAGCATTCTCTGACTTTGTCGTCATTAGGCAGTGACAAAGCTTGAATCTCTCCTTTATTCTCTATATAGTCCTTAAGAGCTTCGAGTGTCAGAATTTGGTTTCCCACCAAATTTTCAGAGAAGAGGTCGCTGTAGCTGTTGTTTTCGCTCTTGCATAATTGACGTCTGACAATATATGATTCCAAATATCCAAAAATAAGATTTCTTTCTGAAATACTTTTTACATTGTGGAGTATATATAATACATACGGCAACAAGGTTGAATTGTCTAAGACGGTGATAAGGAAGTTAATTCGTTCAATACAAGGCCGTCCTGGAAGTTCAATGTTATCAATGTTGGGATTAATATTAGACTTGTAGATATCTGCATATTCCATTATTTCCCATAACAGCTCTTTCTTGTCCAAACCGTAAGTAATAATAAGGTCTTTGTAATTGCTGAAGATAGCTTCGGCGCGTCGATATATTATTTTATGTTCTGCATCTACACCGATTTTGGGATCATGAATCTTGATGTTAAGGAAAGCTGCGAAAAAGGCATCAATATTGCTTCTTCTCATTCTTCCTGCAGAAACTGTGGCATCCCAATAGTTGATAACTTCACGGTCCTTTTCAAATATGGGCATCCAAAACTGTTCATATTCCTCTCTATGCGCTTCTGTAAAGAAATAGTTCTTAAGAAGTTCAGCCGTTGTTAATCTGACTCCAAGGGAATTAATGGTGTCAAAAATTACCTGTTCGTCATCTTGTTGTTGTAACTCAATAGCAATAAATACTATATGAGCCATGAGAGTGTCAATGTCCAGCTTTTCGATGTTTATATTCTCTTGAAAGAAGTTATAGCAGTTAAGAATATTGCTGTGAGCATCTTCAATGGGAACATCCTCTTCAAGGGCTAGTATCTTTTCAAAATCTGCCCTATCGTTCAAACTATGGATCAGTGCAAGTGACTTTGTGCCCTTTTTCTTATTACGAACTGTGAAATGTTGATTGAAGGTGTCTATGTCATTCGTTTTAAGGCACAATGATTTTGCAAATAGCGCCAAAGTAGTAAAACGCTGCTGGCCATCAATAATAGTCCGGTGGTCGTTTGATTCTCCCATGTCCGTCATTTGCTGCTTAAGAATGACTGACCCCAAGAAATAATCCTGATTACAGTGGGTTATAAACTCCATATCTTCAAGGAATCTCTGCCACTGTTCTATCTTCCAAACGTAGCTACGCTGATAGAATGGAACCTCGAGCACTCGATGTCCGTTGAAAATGCTGGCTATTTGCTGTTTTGTTGCCTCCATATTCTCTTATGCTCTTATGAAACCTCCTGTCCAGCGAAGATGTCGCCGTGCAGTTTTCTACTAATTTCCATTGACAACTCGTAAATGTCAATGCCCCTCTCATCACAAAAATCGAAGGCATCGTCCATCAAACAATCCAACCTCTTTGCCTCTTCTAGAGTGTATGACGGCTCTCCAGAATCCCTGCAAACATAATCCGTCATAGAATCATCCGGATGGAATGCCCACCCAAGATATCCAATTACCTCGGTCAGCATTGCCTGCAAATCATTCACATTGCTTATTGCCTGTATCATATGGAATTATTCTTGCTTATTTGGCGTGCTAATTTAAGAACATCCAACTATTTGCAATGTCTGAGATCTTATCACAGTCTGACTCGGGATTGCCGTCATCACCGGTGCGAACCAAGTCTTTCAGAAGGTACAACTCCGTAGTCTTACCCACCTTGATGTTCTCCTTGGAATCTGCCTTGACGGTAATCTTGCCACATCGACGACCTATGGCGAGGACATCATCTTCGTTATACATCTTCTTGACATAGTCGTCAACTATATCAGTAATGCGTAATTCTAATGCGTTTATATCTTGTATGCTGCTCATATTTTTAATGTTTTGATTCCTGCGAAAGGAGATACTGCTTGTATTCTCTAACAAGTAACTCTCTAATATCTACTTCAAGCAAATCTGCGATTTTTAATAGACAGGCTACATCTGGCTGAGAGGTGTTTGTACACCACTTGCTAACGGTTGACGGGGTTACTCCCAATTGCCCTGCAAGCCAACGAGCTGTACGCTTCTTTTCAAACAAGACAATTTTAATGCGGTTAATATCTTCCATATTTATAATTTGTTTTCTACAAAGGTAGTGATTTATTTTCAATTAATCGTCATTTGTTTTGAATAATTGAAATTTTTCGTGATTTTTATGCTTTTTTTACACATTAAACGCTATAATTACATTTCCAGAATCAGTGGAATGTACACAATGCAAATACAAAAAAATTAAACTCGGTTGTATAGAAGCAGGCCTTACACTATGCCATGAATTCACGTAGTTGCAATGGTAAAATTCTATCAGGCTTTTATTATCCTCCAATGATAATTATCCTCCAGTTACTGTTTGAAATTCATTGTATATTTCGTCAGACAAAACATTTATATCGACGTTTTCAAATGGGTTGAAGTTGTCTTGGCAAAGAGTTGACTCTTCATTGTCTTCTAATGCTTTCTCAATTATAGCAGTAAGTTTGCTTTCAATGATTGTATATAGGGTATCATGCCCCACATTTGAAATTGAATGTTTGTCTGTGTAGCAAATATTCATAAATAAATCTTTGCGCATGCTATTCCAAATACGAATATACCTTAAGATGTCATCTTTTGACATAACTTTCGACAATTGTACCTTGGGAGGCATCATCTCGTCTGGTATGTATACAATGTAAGCATCGTCGAAATCATATCCATCTCCATATGTTTCCATCAGATAATTTACATCTTTGTCCTCATTCCATTCCCTTCCTTCGTCACCCGGCTCTGGCTCAAAACAGGGGTCTCTCTTGAAAAGCTCAAAAAATACATGAGGGAAGACTGCATCATGGAATTTTTGGTAGAGTTC
>JAEEGJ010010820.1_pt1 | contig 23504 bp, 16 predicted proteins | sample 8958761 | NCBI WGS metagenome assembly JAEEGJ01 (sample SAMN16246546, study PRJNA631951) | gut metagenome | biome: gut microbiome; feature: rumen; material: RS-attached | host: Bos | place: Iran: Karaj | collected 2018-10 | reverse complement strand
AGGCTACGGCATTCGCGTGGTAATCTCGTCGAGTTTCGCCGACATCCACCGCAACAACATACTCAACTGCTTTGTGCTGCCAGTGGTAGTGAGCCGCGAGTTCCAACAGGAGTTGTTCGACTCTATCGCCAAAAATCCGCAAACCATTGTTACTGTTGACGTTCCTAATCAGACCGTAACCAACGAGGCCACTGGCCACTCGGAGAAGTTCGAAATCAACAGTTACAAGAAGCACTGCCTTGTCAATGCGCTCGACGACATCGACTATCTGCTGAGCGTTCAGGACAAGACCGAGGCGTTTGAGAAGACTGCGAAGAAGTGGTAACGAACATATACTTGTTCAAAAAAACAATTTTAGGTGCTGCAAGTTTGCATTGCATTTGATTGCATTTTTATATATTTGCAGAAATGAGGTTTGTATATGCCTGCAGAAGTGGAAAAATGGTATAAGGCCGTAACCAAAGATGATGTCATCTATCTCTTCAAGGGAGAGGTTACCGACCAACTGATTGCTCAGTCGCTTGACATTATTGAGCGCCAGTTGGAGTCTACGCCATTGCCCATTCGCAAGAAAATATACAATGTCCTTGTTGAATGCCTACAGAATCTATATCATCATTCTGCCGCTTGCCCGATTGAAAAGGAACGTGAATTCTGCGGACGAGTTGGAGTTTGCCTGCTGTCGGAGCATGGAGGGCACTACCATGTGGTTACAGGCAACTTTGTTGAACCGCGTCAGAAAGAATTCCTCACCAAGCATCTGGACAAGATAAACTCTCTTGACAAAGACGGGCAAAAGGAGATGTACAAAGAGATTCTCGACAATCAGACTTTCTCCGAGAAAGGCGGAGGTGGATTGGGAATGGTTGACATTGCAAGAAAATCAGGCAGCAGATTGAATTATAATTTCATTAATTGCGGCAGTGATTATAATTTTTTTACTTTAGATGTTACTTTTAATTGAACAACTTATATAAACAAATAAAATGGATCCTATTTCTATTATCGGAACACCAAAGACTCCAACCGTTACATTTGAGTCGAATGGTAAACTTGAAATCAAAGGACGTTCAATTCCTGAAAACTCGGTTGAATTCTACAAACCGTTAGTTGACTGGCTTGAGCAGTACCTCTCCTCTCCCGCTCCACTGACTGAAGTTTCAATAAAACTTGAGTATTTCAACACAAGTAGTTCGAAGTGCATACTTGACGTTTTCAAGAAATTGGAAGCCATCTACAAGAGCGGAAACGATGTGGTTATCCTCTGGCATTACGAAGAGGACGACGAAGATATGCTTGAGGCTGGAGAAGACTACCAGTCTATCATCAAGGTGCCGTTCAAGATGGTTGAAATGTCGGAATAATACCACCGTCAATATATCTGACGACTATTGCAGATTTCTAACCACCTCAACTAATGCCTATAGCATTGGTTTTGAGGTGGTTTTGTTTTATATCGCTCCATCCGCCGACAAACTGCAACTACATAATCTTATAATAATCAACAATATACAGCAATCACATCATCACGCGAAGATGGTGTGGTTACGCTGATTGATTAAAGATTGAGTATTGTTTTTCCTACATATTTGATTGTGAGAATCGCTCCAGAATTCTACGCAATAATCTGCACATCAACGTTATGTATAACAAGAGAGAATAGAACCAAATCACTAGCATATTAACCCAATATGTTGAGCACGGAACGCCAAACAGATTTTTATATGGCGCGTAGAAATGCGCTTTTACCAACGGATGAGTAGGGTCAAGGTAAATCGGGTCGGTTTTCTGGTACAGATTTCCGTTAATCTCTAAAATCCTGTCAAGTGAATTTGAGTTCCGAACAAACGTGGTAAGGTTCTCGTTGCTGTATAATTTCTTACGACGCAAAAACGCCTCACGCTCCTCATCGGTACGCTGCATTGAGTTTATCAGATTGTCTTTCTGCGCATTAACATGGTTATACTGCTTATAGTAGTATACTTTAAGTTTCCCAAGAAAAGCCTCCAACTGCTCTATCACTTCTGGCGTTAATTTGTTGATATACAATCTGTCTATCTTATCAAATTTGAAATAGCCCATTGCGTCAAGAGGTTTGCTCAGTTCGTTTCGGATAACCTCCAAATCTGATTTCACCTTTATTTGGTGAGACGGATTCGAATAATTGCGCTTGCAGAAAGCCACTTTATTATCTATTGTCTTCAGCCAGTAGTTTTTACGGAAATCGCACTGACTCAACACCTTATTATATTCATAAAAGTCTTTCTCAAAATCATTTTCCTTAAACTGCTGCACTGTTAATGCCTCATAAGCCCATCGGGCGGTTATGATTTCACCGTACCACGGAATCTTGTTGGGTTCGGATATAGCAGGATTAAACTTGTCGAACGACACAATAATACCACTCAATATCAATTGAGGAATCACCAGGAACGGTATAAGTATATATATGGTGACAACTGTATCGAAACTATCTGATATGTTCAAGCCCAACAAGCACGAGAAGAACCATGAACTGAACAATGCAAACCAATAGTAAAAGAACATCCCCCTAACCCCAAGAACCACGTTGCCGACCAGAACAAACAGCAGCGCCTGAACTGCTGAAATCGCAAACAATATTGCCATTTTTGACAAAATGTAACTTGTTCGGCTCAAATTCAGGAAACGTTCACGCTTTTGTATCTTTCTGTCTTTCACTATTTCTTCGGCACTCACAGACAAGCCCATGAATATTGCCACAATTACCGACATGAAGATGTAAACTGGTATGTTCTCATTTGTGTAGAAACAATACGGGCCATTAGCGGGGTTGAAATATCTGATTATGAATGCCAATAGAAATGCCAAAATGGGCGATTCAAGAATATTTATCACCATATACTGACGGTTGCTGATTTTTGCCAGCACATCACGTTCGACAAACACCTTGAACTGCTTAAGTCTGCCTGGTATCTTGGCAGCATTCTCTGGCAATTCCTTGTATTTTGTTGAAAAATCCAAAGGTTGCTCTCTAATCGTATCCTGATAATAACGGAACCATTCCGCAGGTTGTATCCTTCTGTGGGGAGTCAAGTTGCCGTATTCATCAAGCATCTGTGACTCAACGATGTTGAAAATCTGCTCTGGATTAACATTGCCGCAAGTGCGGCACTCACTGTCGTTCCAGTTTGCCTGACGGACTTTCGTCTTGAAATATATTATGGAATCAACAGGGTTTCCATCGTAAATCAAATAACCGCCTTTATCGAGTATATACAAGTTGTCGAACATCTTGAATATGTAGGACGAAGGCTGGTGTATGACCGTAAAGACCAGTTTTCCTTTCAGTGTCAACTCTTTGAGAATATCCATTATGTTCTCCGAATCGCGCGACGACAAACCTGACGTTGGCTCATCAAGGAACAAAATGGCTGGTTCGCGAATAAGTTCAAGAGCGATGTTAAGCCTTTTGCGCTGTCCGCCACTGATTTTCTTATTCAACGGGCTGCCGACAACCATGTCCTTTATGTCAAAAAGGCCAAGGCTCTTGAGCACTTTCAACACCTTGCAGTTTATCTGGAAATCAGACAAATCGTTGAAACAAAGCCTCGCGTTATACAGAAGATTCTGATATACTGTAAGTTCCTCTATCAGCAAATCGTCTTGCGACACGAAACCTATCATACCTTCAATCTTCTCGCGTTCTTCATAAATGTCAATACCATTTATCATGACCTGCCCCGACGACGGCCTGTTGCTACCATTCAGCACATTGAGCAGCGTTGTCTTGCCAGAACCGCTCGCCCCCATGATTCCGACCAAATTGCCAGACTCCTGAACCATATTTATAGGATTCAGGCCTTTGACTCCACCCTTGAAATAATACTCCACATCCTTGGCAACAAACTGAATCTTATTGCCTATCTCGTCGGCGAAATAAAAGTTGACAATGTCGGAATAATAAATTGGCTTCATCTTCGCATCGCGCAACGAAGCACCAAGATTCAGAACATAAACACTGCCTGGCACAAGATTCTGTCCGTTCAAATACAATTCGTTGTCGCCGAACTTGCGGATGAGGTACATGTTCGACGGCTCGAAATACAAAACCCACAGTTTGTCATCGAACATTTCGTGACAATAGTGTCTGATATCAGGAACTGACGATGTTTTGCATCCGTCGATGAGCAGGAATTTAGGTGATACGGGGATTTCGTTCTCACCTGAAAGCACAAAATCTCTCAACAATTGGAAATTATCGGCTGAGAAAAAGAATATTTCCGAAACTGCCTGGACAAACTCAAGTTCCTGCGCCGAGACTTCCGTGCCCGATTTAATAAACTCAAGAAGCCTGACCAGCACAACCATCTTCTGCCTGATATCAAGTTCCTCGTTTATCTGGGTACATATTTTCAACACTTTAACCGAACTTAACGCCAAGTTCTTCTGCTTGCTGCTCTCTTCCTTCTGTTTACGCTGATAGTGAGCGTAAAAGCCGTCGAAAAGTTCAAGATATTCCGAGACGGCATTGTCGTTAAGTTGTTGATAGAGAAAAGCCTCAATAATCTGCCTGCCGACTTTATTGTTGGACCTCGGCCCGACAATAATGGCAAACAATTGCATCAACGCTTTTAAGACTTTCTCCCTCATATTTGGTTCGGATTATTGTCTGAAGCCGATGAGCATTACAGCCAGACCAGATGTCATTTCTTTCGAATCAATTTCTGCTTCGATGATACAATCCATTGTGTTTTCGAATTTAAAATCCCAAACAGGGGTGTTTTCAAAATCACGGTTGGTAAACAAGAGGTTACGATCCTGATCATAGACTGAGAATGCAAGGTTGCCAGCCTCTGTGCCGCAATATCCCACCAGGCGATAGATTGTACCAGTATAGAATGTGACGTAAAACTCCGCCACATCTCCCTCGTTCAACAAAACTGTATAATACTGACCGTCAGATATGTATGAGTCCGTCATGTGCGACTTGCACTTCTGCACTGATGATGCCATCTGCGCAAACGGCGCCATTGGAGCCATTACCAACAGCAAAGCCAGAATAAATGAAAATTTTCTCATCTGCTATCTGATTTTAATTTCACACTTTATTGATTATGCCCTCACGGATAGCGCTCACTTTCTCAGTAATTTCAAGCAACACGTCATCGGGGATGGTTATTTTTGTGACTGATTTAACTATTGTCATTTTCTTTTCAGCATCGATTTCTGGAACCACATAAGTGTATTGCGACTCAACTCCAGCGAAAACATCAGCCAATTCAACAAGTTCGTTCATCAAACTTTCAATCTCTGGCGCGTCATGATAATATGGCGACAAAATCTTTATCAAATTATCAAGCGGCTGTCTGCTTTCGCCAATACGCTGAGCCAAAGCGTCACTTTTCGACTCAGCGGTCAATTGCGACAATATGTACATTGACTCTATCCAGCCGCCTGCAAGCACCAATGAGCCTTCTCTCTGGCGCTGGGCCTCTTTCATATAGACATCCATATCGCGATAGGCGCCTGAAACAATGTTCATTAGCGAATCCTTGTTGTTGACATTGTTTTCAATCCGCTCCACAAGTTCTTTGTTGAATGCCGAGGTCAAATCTAAATCGTTCGACAGGCCTTTAATCACTGAAAACAAACTGACAATCAATGGCGACTGTTCATAAATGCTCATGTATGCCAAATCTGCGCCATACACTCCCAAATTGACACATTTGTAGAAATTGCTCGTGTAATTCTGCCTGTTATCTATTGGGTTGAGCAAATTGCTATTGAACGCGACACCAGAATTTCTGACCAACATGGTCAACTGATATGGCGAAGGAAGGCTGAACAGTGTATTGCTGAATTTAATTGTCTGGCTCAGAGAATCAATATTCTGCAACGACACCATATCAATTTCTTTTGTCTGATTTTTTGAAGATTTGTTGCTGCACGATGTTACCATTACCGTTGCAACAGCCAACAAAACCAATGAATGTACAATTGTCTTCATACCTTTATATGTTACTTTATGCAAGTAACAAAAAAAAAAGCAAATTGTAAAAGGTATAATATGAGAAATTACTAAAAAAACTGAAATTTGTTCACCAGCAAAATCAGTCTGCAGAAGGCCTTCCTATTCGGCCATAGTAAACGACTCAACCATTTCTTTATATTCAGAAGTTGTCAAGTCTTTAACAAAATAATTCACAGGATTTTGGCGTCCCCTGGAAGTTATAACCTCATAGTGCAAATGCGGTCCTGTTGACAAACCAGTATTTCCAACTCTGCCTATTTCAGTTCCACGCGATACTGTGTCGCCTACATGAACCGAAAACTTGCTCAAGTGCGCGTAACGAGTTTTATAGCCAAAACCATGATCAACAATCACTTGCTTGCCATATCCACCCGCATCGCTCGATACTGAAACCACCACTCCGTTTCCGCTTGAATATACGCGACTGCCCTCAACAGCGGCCATATCCAAGCCGTCGTGATGCACCTGACGGTGAGTAATCGGATGCTCGCGCCAGCCAAACGGCGACGAGACTCTATAAGATGTTGGCAAAATAGGTAAAATTGCGGGTATGCTAAGCAGACTATCATCGCAACGTTTTGCCGAGCGAACAACAGCCTCATACGACTGCATCTGCAAATTGAGTTTCTTGGAAAGAATATCCACCTTTCTGTTGTAATCAACCAGCAAATCGGTGTTGAAATATCCCTCGAGCATCTCATAACGGTTCACACCACCGAAACTGGCCTTTCGCTTGTCAGATGAAAGCGGTGTCATTTTTGCCAGAACGCGATAGCAACTATCGTCATGGAATTGAATTTCAGAAAGGAAGTCTTCGATTTGAGTGAATTTGTTGTCGAGATGCTTAATGTCGGAGATGTATTTGTCACCGATTTTCTTGAGTTGGATAGCCTCGGCCGAAGGAATCATATTAATATATGAGAGCGCCCAACAAAAAACTCCAACCGCCAAGGCTGCGAATAGGAATTTTCTGCAACGCTTGCAATGATATGCAAACGTTCGCCTTTCAACAACATACTCTAAGCGTTCGCTATCGAAGATGTATTTATCACTCATATTCCTTAAAATGGTGCGTAAAACTATACATTTTTTGTATAAAACATAACTTTAAGCGTTTTTTTTATCAAGAAAAATCACGTTTCCACCGTTTAATTCCAGAAACATCAGCATTTAATCTAATAAAAACGCGAGACATCTGCACAAATTAAGCGATTGAATATATGCAAGTTATATCTTACACAAACTTCGACACATATTAATTCCGATGTTAAACTCAAAAAAGTTTGAAAAACCATTAAAAAATTGTGTTTTCTGCTATCCAAACTCAATAATTTGAGGAAATAACCATGCTTATCGGGAATTATGTTGCGTTAAAATAGGTCGAAAATTGAAGGATTATGTATTTTTACGGCGGATTCTATACCATAATAAATGTTTGAGTTCTTACGAACACTTTGCAAAGGAGTCTCCCAAGGCGTCGGTCAGTTCGTAACCAACGACCTGGAAAGTTATGTGCCTCTGTTTATCATAGCAGCGGTGCTAATCATAGTGGTACTGATTAAAAATTTGATTGTTAAAATAAAGAATAGAAAATGAGAAAGTTATCTATATCATTGCTGACACTTGCCATGTCTGCTGCGCCATTCATCGGCAACGCGCAGAGCGACACCATCACTATAGTTGCCGTGGGCGACGTGATGCTCGGCAGCATCCTGCCCAACCGCTCATACTTGCCCCCCGAGGGCGAGGAGAAAAAACTCTTTGACGCCGTGAAGCCTTATTTTGACGGCGATGTGGTATTCTGCAACGTGGAAGGCACTTTCGCCGATGAGAAAATCGGTGCAAAACGCTGCAACAACCCGTCGCAGTGCTACACTTTTGGTATGCCGACATCTTTTGCGCAGGTGTATAAAGACGCGGGGTTCAATCTTGTAAGCGTCGCCAACAACCACAGCGGTGATTTCAGCGACTATGGCAAAAACAACGCCCGCCACCTATTCGACAGCCTCGGCATCAATTGGGCTGGCTTTATCGACAAGCCGACGGCAGAGTTCACCGTCAACGGCGTCAAATACGGATTCTGCGCTTTTGCTCCAAACACTGGCACGGTGTCAATCAACGACATGGAGGGCGCGAAGGCTTTAGTTAAGAAACTCGCTGATTCATGCGACATTGTGATAGTATCAATCCACGGCGGCGCTGAAGGTCGCAGTTACCAACATGTACCCAAAACTACAGAGTACTGCTTTGGAGAAAAACGCGGCGATGTCTATCTGTTCGCACACACGATGATTGATAATGGTGCTGACATAGTTCTCGGCCACGGCCCTCACGTAACCCGAGCCGTAGAGGTTTACAAAAACAGGTTCATTGCGTACTCGATGGGCAATTTTGCCACCTACAGCAACGTGAGCATCACTGCAGAAAGCGGCCTCGCTCCTATTTTCCGCGTCAAGATGGACGGTAAGACTGGCGATTTCATATCTGCCGAGACCATTGCGACCTATCAAACCAAGCCAAACAAAGGGCCGCAGATTGACCCGCAAAAACGTGTAATCAAGGTGATACAAAACCTCACAGCCGAAGACATGGCGGACAACCTCCCCAATATCACCGATGACGGAATCATCACTGTGGAACAATAATTCCCACCATCCAACGGTGTGGTTTTAAAACAATATCAAAGAGGGGCACGATTGTGCTCCTTTTCTATTTCTATGTGGCCATCAATATGACAATATGTCGTTAAAAAGTGGCAATATTATGACAAAAAGTCAATACAATAACAAACCAACAAGCATCAATAAATCAATAATTTAACGCGACACACTCCCCAATATTTGTATTGAACAAATGGATGGTTTGAGTTTTGTTCGTTCATGGTCAGAAATCAAAAAAAATAATGGCTATGAACACAAATAATTTTACAATCAAAATGCAGGAAGTCTTGGAAAAGGCTTTCAACATTGCGCAAGCCGAAGGCAATCAGGCGGTGGAAACTGGCCATTTGCTGAAAGGCCTGCTGACTGAAGAGCAGAGCATCAGCCGTTATATTCTGCAGAAGCACAATGTATCGGAAAATTCTCTGCTTCAGATAGTTGACAATATTATAAAATCGTATGCGAAAGTATCGGGCGGCAATTTGTACTTGTCGTCGGACTTGAACGCGCTGCTGAACAACGCTCAACAGGCTGCAACCAAAAACGGCGACCAGTTTGTTTCAGTTGAGCACGTGTGGGTGGCATTCTTCAGCATCAACGACCAGATTACCAAACTGTTGCAAGACCAGGGACTGAGCCGCAAATCGGTTGAGAATTGCATAAAGGAAATCACCAAAGGCGAGAAAGTTACCAGCCAGTCGGCTGAAGAGAGTTATATGGCGCTGTCGAAATACGCCGTGAACCTGAACGAGCAAGCGGCAACCGGCAAACTCGACCCGGTGATTGGCCGTGACGACGAAATTCGACGTATCTTGCAGATTCTGAGCCGAAGAACGAAGAACAACCCTATCCTGATTGGCGAACCGGGCACCGGCAAAACAGCCATCGCCGAAGGCATTGCGCACCGAATTGTCAAGAACGACGTACCTGAAAACTTGAAAACCAAGAAGTTATACTCGCTTGATATGGGCGCATTGGTTGCAGGCGCAAAATACAAAGGCGAGTTTGAAGAGCGACTTAAAAGCGTTGTGAATGAAGTAATTAAATCGGACGGCGAGATAATCCTGTTCATCGACGAGATTCACACGCTAGTGGGTGCCGGAAAGGGCGAAGGCGCAATGGACGCGGCCAATATTCTGAAACCGGCGCTGGCACGTGGCGATCTACGCGTGATTGGCGCCACAACGCTCGACGAGTATCAGAAATATTTTGAGAAAGACAAGGCGCTCGAACGTCGTTTCCAGATTGTAATGGTTGACGAACCCGACATAAACAGTTCAATATCAATACTTCGTGGTTTGAAAGAGCGGTATGAGATGCACCATAAAGTTCAGATTCTTGACGACGCGATAATTGCCGCTGTTGAACTGTCGAACCGCTACATCACCGACCGTTTCCTGCCCGACAAGGCCATCGACCTAATTGACGAAGCGGCGTCGAAACTGCGGCTGGAAATGAATTCGGTGCCGGAAGACATCGACGAACTGCAGCGCGACATTATGCAGTTGGAAATTGAGCGCGAGGCCATCAAACGCGAGGGCAACACGGCTAAAATCAATTCAATCAGCGAGGAACTGAACGCGAAGAACGCCGAACTGACATCGAAAATGGCAAAATGGAAGTCGGAAAAGGCGATTCTGGACGACATCCAAAGCAAGAAAAAACAGATTGAGGACCTGAAATACCAAGCCACGCAGGCCGAACGCAGCGGCGACTACGGCAAGGTGGCCGAAATCCGCTACGGCCGAATCAAAGAGTGCGAGGCGGCCATCGAGAAGCAAAAAGCAATGCTCGAAGGCTCTGACACAATGATTCGTGAGGTGGTGACACCCGAAGATATTGCCGAAGTGGTATCGAAATGGACACACATTCCTGTGACGAAAATGCTTCAGACAGAGCGAGATAAACTCATCAATCTTGAAGACGAACTGCACAAACGGGTTATTGGGCAGGACCACGCCATCGAGGCCATCGCAAACGCTGTGCGCCGTAGCCGCGCGGGATTGCAGGACGCCAACAAGCCAATCGGGTCGTTCATCTTTTTGGGCACCACGGGTGTGGGCAAGACCGAACTGGCAAAGGCTCTGGCGGGATTCTTGTTCAACGACGAGAACCAAATGACCAGAATTGATATGTCGGAATACCAGGAACGTCACTCTGTCTCGAGACTGATTGGCGCGCCTCCGGGATACGTAGGCTACGACGAAGGCGGACAACTGACCGAAGCCGTCAGGCGGAAACCCTACTCGGTGGTGCTGCTCGACGAGATTGAGAAGGCTCACCCCGACGTGTTCAACATACTGCTGCAGGTGCTCGACGACGGCCGACTGACCGACAACAAGGGACGTACGGTGAATTTTAAAAACACCATTATAATAATGACTTCAAATTTGGGTTCGGATATTATCCAGCGCGAATTCTCGACAATGAACGACAGCAACCGCCACGAGGTGATGGATAAGGCGCAAAGCGAAGTTATGGGGCTGTTGCGGGCGTCGATGAAGCCTGAATTCCTGAACCGTATCGACGAGATTATAATGTTCACGCCACTGTTCAAGGACGATGTGCGCAAAATTGTGAAACTGCAAATCGCGCGTCTGGCCGACCGTTTGGCTAAAAACGGCATCAGCATTGAGGCCAACGAAACGGCCATCGACCTGATTGCCAACGAAGGTTACGATGTAACTCTGGGCGCCCGACCGATAAAACGACTGATTGAGCGCGCCGTGCTGAACCCGCTGTCATCGGCAATAATCAAAGGCGATGTGGACAACACAAAGAAAATTGTGATTGACGGAAGCAGCGGAACTATCAGACTGACAAATGGATAACACTTTCTTGAATCACTAAAACAAGCAATCCCGCCACGGATAAAAAACGTGACGGGATTTTTTTGTCATATAAAATATATGTGTATGGCGATTGTTTCCGATTTTTTCTTAAAATAGCAAATTGAAATGATTGGAAACGGCCGCATGAGATAAATCGGCCTAAAACACAAAAATATAGGACAATGAAATTGAAAATATCAGTCAAAACCAGCATGATGGTGAGCATTTTACTCACTTCGGTTATTACATTCTCACTCTCGACATACTATTGCGCAACGAAATCGAAAAAACTGATAAAAACCCGCACACAAACGATTGTTGGAATGAACGGTACCCAAAATGCCGACGCTATCTCCGCAAAAATCACGAACTACTTCTCAACGCTGAATGCGGTGGCATCGCTTTACTCAGAATACTACAACACTGACGAAGACCAGCGTTTGCTGACAACGAAAGCCAACAACCGCAAGGTGCTTGAGCAGAATGCTGATTTCATAAAACTTACCGACGATTGGAACATTGTAGAGTCTGATTTCAAAGAAGTTTCCGGTCCGACACTTGAGAAACTGCCAAACAAAAACGCCAGCGCATACCTTTGCAAACTATCAGCACCAATTAAATATGAAGGAATATTTGTGGGCGAAGTTTCCGCAAGCATTATCGTCGACAGCCTGATGAGCGAAATTTTCAAGAAGTTTTCCGATATCGAGAATTTGAAAATATATCTGGCTTCGGGAAATGGCGATGTTCTTTACAGCGAGAACAACAACGACCGTGGCAAACCATTGCAAAACGTACTTTCGGCCTACTACCGCCAGTGCAATTTGGAACAATACATTAAAAATCGCGAGCCGTACACCGGCGAATGCAAAGTTTCGGGGGCTGATGCGCAAATTGTCTGTCTGAACACCATCACACTCTCGACCAACAGAGAATGGGTAATGTGCGTGCTTGTACCAAAATCGTACATAATGGGCGAGGCGCAATATATAACACTCGTATCTGTATTGCTTTTAATCTTGTGTTTCATTATTTTAGGAGCGATAACCTTCGTTTTGGCAAGACGAATCAGCGGATCACTGAAGACAATTAACGCATCGTTGGTTGACGTGTCGGATGGCGACATCAAGAACAATAACGAACTGAAAGAGTCACCGTTGACGGAAATCAACGATATCAACAATTCAATGAAATCAGTCATCAGCGGACTTATTAAAGCCGCCGAATTCTCTGAACAAATTGGTAGTGGCAATCTCAACACCGAATTTACCGCATTGAGCGCCGATGACAAACTTGGGAATGCACTTATTAATATGCGTGACAACCTGAAAAAATCAGAAGAAGAAGCCCAAGAACGTAAAATTGCCGATGAAAAAGTTAACTGGGCGACACTCGGTTTAGCGAAATTCGGAGAAATACTTCATACTAATAATCAGAATATTAAAGACTTGTCGTATGATATACTTCGGAATCTTCTTAAATATATTGATGTGAACCAAGGCGCAATTTATGTTCTTGATGATACCAAAGAAGTGCCCGAATATGAGATGACAACAGCGATTGCCTACGACCGACGCAAGTTCATGCAGAAACGATTTGCTGTGGGCGAAGACCTTGTCGGACGCTGCGCATACGAGCATAAGACCATCTACATGACCGACATTCCGAAAGACTACATCAACATAACTTCAGGCATGGGAAGCGCCACCGCTTCAACCCTGTTGCTCGTTCCGTTGGTGCTGAACGACAATGTTTTCGGAATCATCGAGTTGGCGTCGTTCCACAAACTAGAAGACTACAAAATCAACTTTGTTGAAAAGGTTGCTGAAAGCATCGCCTCAACCATTTCGACCGTGAAGATTAACGAACGAACCAATAATCTGCTTAATCAATCGAAGATCCAGGCAGAAGAACTGGCATCGAAAGAAGAGGAAATGCGGCAGAATATGGAAGAACTGCAAGCCACACAGGAAGAGGCTGCCCGCCGTGAGAACGAATCGAACGCCATCATGAAGGTCATCAACGATAAAATGATTGTGGTTGAATATGACATGAACGGTGTGGTAACCAATGTTAACGATACCTACTCCGCCCTGCTCGGCACAACTAGAGACAAAATCATCGGTCAGAAATCTGATGACGGAGTTGAAATGACATCAACACAGAAGATGAACCACATGCAAATGTGGAACAATCTACGTAGAGGAAAAATCGAAACCGAGATAAACCATATAATCATGAATGGCCGCGATTTATGGATAAAAGAGACTTACACTCCAGTACTCGACCAAAATGAAACAAGGCCATATAAAGTGATAAAAGTGGGTATTGACATCACGGAAAAGATGAATGCCGACAGCACTATCGGTGAACTACAAAAGGAGATTTCACAGTCATCTGACAAAATCGCTCAATTGGAAGAGCGATTAGCCAACAGCACACAACAGACTGACAATAACTCAATTAGTTCAAAGCCGAAAACCGACACTTCAAAAACACGCAAAGCGAAAAAGGCAGATGAGGAAGTAACATCTGACAGCGATTTGAATATGGTTGTGGGCGAGCAAGAATTGCTGACTTGGGACGATAAAAATGAAACCGGAATTATTGAAGTCGATGAGCAGCTCAAGAAACTGACGGAATTAGCAAATTCTGTTTACACGACCTACCGCGCCAATAAATCGAAGAAAGAGATAAAAGACGCTATCCGCAGCCTGATTGATTTCGCTTCGTACCACTTTGGAACAGTTGAAGGTTACGCCGATGAGTCAGGATTCAAAGATTCGAAGCAGATGAAGCAGACATTCAAGAACTTCATCGACAAAATTGGCGAATTCCAGACACTATATAATAATGGTAAGATAAAATCGGCAGATGGATTGATGCTGTTCATAAGGAATTGGATGGAAAACAATATTATGACAATGAAGCAATTAGCCGATAATTTGAAAAAATAGCAATAAAAAGTATGAAATTCCAAAAAGGAATTGGTCTGTAACGGTCAATTCCTTTTTTACTGAAAACATAAATAATATGAAACAACTTCTTCTTTTCATAGGTTTGGCAACTATGCTGCTCACTTCGTGCGTCCGCCATCAGGTAACATCAATCTCGCTCGACGGCGATGTGGCCACCATCGGAATGCGCGATGGCAAACTGATATTGAAAGCGTTGGACGACAATGCGTTGCGAGTGAAATTCCAGACAAAGCCTACCCAGTCGCTGCCCGAGTGGATTTACGTTGAAAACGACAAAAAGCCGCAAATGAAGGTGAAGGACTACGCCAACCTGATTGTGGTGACGCTTCCGCAGATGTCGGCAAAGATTGACAAGACAACCGCCAGAATCAGTTTTTACGACGCTGATGGCAATTTGATTCTCAATGAATTAAGTCGTAGCATTGAGGCCGACTCGGTGCAAGACCGCGCCACATTCAATGTTACAGAAACGTTCGATTCGCCAGCCGATGAGCATCTTTACGGACTTGGCCAGTTTCAGGACGGCTATCTTGACGTGCGCCAGTTGCCACGCCGCCTGACGCAGGTTAACACGCAGATTTCCATACCGTTTGTGCTGTCGAGCAAGGGCTACGGACTGCTTTGGAACAATTACGGCCTGACCAACTTCAACATTCCTGCCGACAGCGTTTCTTTGACAAAGAAAAATATTGAAAGTGAAGCAGTTGAAGTTGATGTAACGACAACCGAAGGCACCCGCCGCGAGCGCCGTGAGAACAACCGCTTTGAAGCGACTGTTGAGATTGCCGAAAGCGGTCGCTACGCACTGCTGCTCGATGTTGGGCAGTCGATGGCGCGCCGTCACAATTTACAGATTGACGGACAGACTGTTATGGAAATGCGTAACGTTTGGTTGCCGCCAACATCGTCCACAATTGTCGAACTTGAAAAAGGCACGCACACACTTGCCGCCGAACTCACAGGAAACGACCGCCCAGTGGTATGGTATCAACTTGTAACAAACTCAACCACATACAATTCGCCAGTGGCCGACGGCATTGATTACACTGTTTTTGCCGGTCCGGCCGACGCCGTGATTGCCGCCTACCGTGCCACTACAGGTCCCGCACCGCTGATGCCGCGCTGGGCTCTGGGTTACATCCACTGCCGCGAGCGGTTCCACTCGCAGTCAGAAATCGTCGGCACGGCCCGCGAGTTTCGCCGCCGCCAGATTCCGATGGACGTGATTGTGCAGGACTGGCAATATTGGGGCCGCTACGGCTGGAACGCGATGCGCTTCGACGAAGCCTTCTATCCGAACCCGAAAAAACTTGTTGACGACTTGCACAAAATCGGCGCAAGGCTGATGATTTCGGTGTGGTCGAAGATTGACGAGAATTCGGAAGTGGGCAAAATGGCCACCGAGCAAGGGCACTACATTAAAAACACGTCTTGGATTGACTTTTTCGACAACGATGCGGCAAAATTCTACTGGGAAAACTTCAGCAGCCGCCTACTCAAGCCTTATGGCATCGACGCTTGGTGGCAGGACGCTACCGAGCCCGAAAACGATGACCTTGTAGGCCGCCGCGTAATGAAGGGCACACTGCCAGGCGAGATGGTGCGCAACATCTACCCGAATATGGTGAACAAAACTGTGTATGAAGGACTTATGAACGATGCCCCCGACCGCCGTCCGCTCATTCTCACTCGCAGCGGCTTTGCCGGAATCCACCGCTACGGCTCGGCATTGTGGTCGGGCGATGTGGGTAACGACTGGGAAACATTGCGTCGTCAAATTGTTGGTGGACTGGGCCTTATGGCTGCCGGACACCCGTGGTGGACCTACGATGCCGGTGGATTCTTCCGTCCGTTCGACCAATACAAAAATGCTGATTACCAAGAATGTATGTTGCGTTGGATTCAAACCGCCACATTCCTGCCGATGATGCGCGTGCACGGCTATATGAGCGACACCGAAATTTGGCGCTATGGCCGCGAGACCGAGCGCATCGCCACCAATGCTATCCGTCTGCGTTACAGTTTGTTACCATACATCTACTCGCAGGCTGCAGCCGTCACCGAAGGTGGCACTTTGATGCGCCCGCTTGTGATGGATTTTGCCGCAGACTCAACAGCGCTCTGCCAGCAAACCGAATTTATGTTCGGCCCGGCGCTGCTTGTATGCCCGATTATCGAGCCAAAATGTTCGCAGACTGATGTTTATCTGCCGCAAAACGAAAGCGGCTGGTACAATTTTGCCACTGGCGAGCATCTTACAGGCGGACAGATAGTTAGCGTTCCCGTCAGCCTTGAAGCCATTCCTGTTTTTGCACGCGCAGGCAGCATTCTGCCGCAATGCAAACCCGCCAAATCGACCGGCAATATCGATTATAAAAAATTGGATATCACCATTTTCCCGAAGGCTGACGCCACATTCACACTCTACGAAGACGAAGGCTCGAACAACGATTACCTAAACGGCCAATCGTCTGAAATACAATTTGTTTGGAACGATGCAGCGCGCACACTGACCATTGGCGAGCGCAAAGGCTCATTTGCCGGAATGCCCGAAAAACGCACTTTCAACGTGAAAGTTGCGGGAACCGACATCGCGCAAAGCGTTGAATATGAAGGAAAAGAAACAACTATTAAACTTTAATCGGAATAAAAATGAACACTTTAAAAAGAACATTACAACTGCTGCCGGCACTGGCACTTTGCGCATCTGCCGTGGCACAGACACCTGCCACAACCAACATTCAGGGTAGCAAATATCCCGCCATCTACCCCGACAACACCATCGAGTTCCAACTGCGCGCACCCGAAGCGCAGAAGGTGCAGGTTGACATTTGCGGAAAAAAGTACGATATGGCCAAAAATGCCGACGGCGTATGGTCGGGCAAGACCGAGCGCATTGTGAGCGGCATTCAGTACTACAGCCTGATTGTTGACGGCGTGTCGGTGAACGACCCGGGCAGCGAGACTTTCTTTGGCTGCGGCCGGATGATGAGTTGCGTTGAAGTGCCCTACCTCGACGGCGGCAAACAATATCAGATTCAAGACGTTCCGCACGGCTGCATCCGCACCGAGAAATACTTCTCAAGCGTGACCAAATCGTGGCGCACAATGTACGTCTACACCCCCGCCGGCTACGACAAAGACACCAATAAGAAATATCCCGTATTCTACATTATCCACGGCGGTGGCGAGGACTGCCGCGGCTGGGTTAACCAAGGGCGTGGAAACATCATTCTCGACAATCTGGCCGCCGAAGGCAAGGCTGTGCCGATGATTCTTGTCAGCCTTGATGCCAACGTGGGCGGCTACGACGACATTGAGAAAGAGATTATGGACAACATTGTGCCGTTTGTTGAGAAGAACTACCGCGTTGACGCCCGCCCGCAGATGCGCGCACTTGCCGGCCTGTCGATGGGCGGACTCTACACTATGCACGTGGGTATGCCGCACAACGATTTCTTCAACTATCTGGGCGTGTTCAGTTCGGGATGGTTCGCCAACAACCGCGGCGGCGACAACGACCCCGGCACCAAGTGCTACAAGTATCTCGAAGCCAACAAAGACCAGTTTAACAAGAACATCAAACTGCTGTGGCTGTCGCAAGGCAGTTCAACCGACATTGCCTACAACAACTGCAAGGTAATGATGCAAAAGTTTGATACTATGGGTATTAAATACGAATTCTACGATTCGAAAGAGGGCGGTCACACCTGGCCCGTTTGGCGCGAGGATTTGTATCTGTTCGCACAAAGGCTGTTCAAATGATTATAACTCCGACAGTAAATCGGTCTGAATGAAAGTTTTATTTAAACCACAAATTTGCTGATATCATATAAAATACTAATTTTGGAAAACAAAATCAGCCGTTGATCGTAATAGTCGGTTGATAATTATATATGAGGCGATTTGGCAAAGCATCGGTACTTTTATTTTCACTACTGACTGCGGTAGTTGCTTTGTTTATTGGCTGCACGCATTCAGGCAAAAGGCACATTCTCAACCCCGAGCAAGCCAATCTGACTTGGCGAGGTGACTACGACCCTACGAACCACCGTATGACATACACTGGCGATTGGGCTGGTTGTGGATGGTGGTTCGGCGACGACAGCGTAAAGCCTTCAGCCGATTTCAGCAATTACGACCAACTGGTTGTTTCTGTCGACAATATTGTCGGCGACAGCGTAAAACTTTTTTTGAACGTCAGATACACCTCTACCGATGACATTTCGTCGGGAACAGCATCAATTATCAACGGACGTGCAACAATACGGGTTGATTTGAATCCTGACAACAAATCGCATGTGCTTGAAGCATATGTGATGAGCCAACATCCGTGCGAGCTCAATTTGGAAAGCGCTTATCTGCGCGAAGCAACAACATACGGCAAGCCACACGAACTCAAGGCTTTAGGTGGTTACATTGATGCTTCAGAATTCAAAAAATACAGCGATGACGCCTTGATATCGTTCAACTACTTTACCGACGGTGAGATGACGCATGTTGACAGTGGCATTGTCAAGCCGATGGTTAACTGGGGAATCGGGAAAATATTCTCAAGCGCCGACATCAACGAAAATGTCTGCCCCGCCAGGCAAATTATCTTGAAGAAAATCGGAGAGCAATCGTACGACTGCCGTTTAGGCGACATTCGCTATATGATTGAACTTGAAGGAGATGACGGCAGACGCGGCTTATATTGGAAAGTTTGGACGGGAGGTCATCTGACTGAAGCGCGAATGATCAACGCAACCATAAGAGAAGCAATAAATTAAGTAATTAAAGGCAAAAAAGATACCTGTTTGTGGCGAAAATGTATGAAAATGAGTATCAATAGAATTTCGCTGCTGACTATTGCGATGACTTTTGTTGCGTGCAACTTGCCCGACAACTCAAAATTCGACCTTTTGCCCGACGATGTGAACCTGACTTGGCGCGGCGATTATAACGCGGAAACACACCGTATGCACTATACCGAAAACTGGTCAGGCTGCGGCTGGTCGTTCGGCGACGACGTTAAAAAGCCTTCGGCCGACTTCAGTGCCTACGACCAACTGGTTGTTACTGTCGACAGCATCTCAACCGACACCACGGCCTTGTTTCTAAATGTCAGATACACAACATCCGACATTGTATCAACAACTTCCGCTCCAATTATCGACGGGCGGGCAACCCTGCGTGTCAATTTGGATTCTGTCGGGAAATCGCATGTGCTTGAAGCATATGTGATGAGCAAGCGTCCGTGCGACTTGGTTATGAAAACCGCAACCTTCTGCAAAGCAACGCGATACGGAAAGAAACGAGTGCTGAAAACCCGCGACGGGTTTATTGATGCCTCGGAGTTTAAAGGCTACAGCGACGACGCGCTTGTATCGTTCAACTATTTTGTTGACGGTGTGATGACTCACATTGATAATGGCATTGTTAAGCCGATGGACAACTGGGGCATTGGCAAAATCTGCTCGAGCGCCGACGTCAACGAGAACGTCTGCCGCGGAAGGCAAATCATCTTGAAGAAAATCGGCGAGCAATCGTTCGACTGCCGCTTGGGCGACCTCCGATATATGATTGATTTTGACGGCGGAAACGGCCGACGCGGCTTGTACTGGAGCGTTTGGATGGGCGGCCACCTGACCGAGGTTCGAATGATAAACACCACCATCCGCGAAGCAAAAAACTGATTGATTCTTCCTATCATTCCTGATAACTACCAAAACAGCGTTGGAATTTCATCGGGACAATGCGGGAAAAACAGCCGCCATTCGCCGCAAGGCAAAACAAAAAATCTACAAACACCAACCTTCGGCGCACGAACTAGCCGATTTTCAATATTGGCGGAAATTGCCGTAAAAAACTGATTTATTATGTTTGTCACAATTGAATTTCAAATAAAAACAAACATAAAATGAAGCGAATTTTATTAGCAATTGCCGCCATTCTGCCGTTTATGGCAATGGCACAGAACGCTGACCCGTTCAGCAACATCGACGAACTTATGAAGAACACACAGGCCGCCACAACCAACATTCCTGGCGCCGAATTCCCGCGTATCGACAGTCATAACCGTGTTTACTTTCACTACAAATCGCCTAACACTCAGGCGCTTACGGTTGACATTTGCAGCAAGAAGTTTGAAATGAAGAAGGACGCCGACGGATTCTTCAACGTTGTAACCGACTCACTGCCTGTGGGTTTCCACTACTATTTCCTGATTGCCGACGGCATCTCGGTCATCGACCCGCTCACAACAACCTACTTCGGCTGCAGCCGCGTGGCTGGTGGCATCGAGATTCCTGAAGGCAAGGAAGGCGACTACTACCGTCCTGCAAAAGTGCCACACGGACAAGTTCGCTCGGTTCAGTATTTCTCTGAAACACAACAGAAATTCCGCCGTGCAATGGTTTACACACCTGCCGAATACGAGACATCGGGCGACAAACGCTACCCTGTGCTCTATCTGCAGCACGGAATGGGCGAGGACGAGACTGGCTGGTCAACTCAAGGCTTTATGCAGAACATTATGGACAACCAAATTGCGGCTGGCAACGTTACGCCAATGATTGTTGTTATGGACAACGGCGACGTGGCTGAAGGCTTCAATCCTGCCAAAGGCGGTATGAATGAGTTCGGCGCATCGTTCTACGACGTGATTATCAAGGATTTGATTCCTATGATTGACAAGACTTTCCGCACCAAAACCGACCGCGACAACCGCGCAATGGCTGGCCTGTCGTGGGGTGGTTTCCAAACGTTCAACACAGTGTTCAACAACCCTGACGTGTTCTCGTACGCAGGCGCTTTCAGCGGCGCAATCTTCGGTCTGAACACAAAGACTGCTTACAACGGCATTTTCAACGACAAGGATTTCAACAAGAAGTTCCACTATTTCTTCCTGGGCTGCGGCTCTGAAGAGAATTTCGGCACAGAGAATCTTGTGAAACAGTTGCGCGAATGTGGCGCCGACGCTCAATTCTACCTTTCGGAAGGCACTGCCCACGAATGGCTGACCTGGCGTCGCTGCTTCAACCAATTTATCCCGCATCTGTTTAAATAACAGGCGGATATCGCAGGATTTCTCGCGAAGCGACAAAAATAAAAGTAAAAGTCACTCTTTTACAGGGGGTGGCTTTTACTGGAATTTGTTACATTAGCCAACATTAAAAAAACGAACTATGAACAGAAATCTTTTATTTGCGCTTGCTCTGCTTCCTGTTGGCTGCACAGCGCCACAACAGCAAAACACCTTCACTTTCGAAGGCAACCCTTTGATTCGTAACAACTTTACGGCCGACCCCGCACCAATGGTCAGCAACGGACGGCTCTATCTTTACGTTGGTCACGACGAGTACTATGCTGGTCAGGACAGCGCTGGCGGCGGCAAAGAGTTCAACATCACCGAATGGCTCTGCTATTCGACAGCCGATATGAAAACGTGGACCGACCACGGCGCAGTGCTGCGTCCTGGCGATTTTGCCTGGGCTGACACCGTAACGCCGAAAGTGGGCACGGCTTGGGCTGCGCAGACTGTTGAGCGCGACGGAAAATTCTACTACTACGTCACAATGCAAGGTCAGAAGCCGTACAGCGGCTACGCCATCGGTGTGGCAGTGAGCGACAGTCCGACAGGTCCGTTTGTTGACGCGCTTGGCAAGCCAATCATTTGTGACACAATGACTTCGAACGGTGCTCGCGGCTGGTGGAACGACATCGACCCGACCGTTTACATCGACGGTGACGACGCTTGGCTCTGCTGGGGTAACGGCACTTGCTTCATCGCCAAACTGAAACCGAATATGATTGAGTTGGACAGTGATATTCAGGTGATTAACGTGCCGAAATACACCGAAGGTCCGTGGCTCACAAAACGCAACGACACCTGCTACCTGATTTACGCGTCGTGGGGCAACCGTCAGGAAGCCATCGACTACGCCACCGCGCCGTCGTTTGAAGGCCCGTGGACACACCGCGGACAGGTTACTGGCGAAGCCGAAAACAGTTTCACGATTCACCCTGGGGTGGTTGAGTTCAACGGCAAATGGTGGCTGTTCTATCACAACGCTACGCTCGAAATCGACGGCATCAAGGGCGCCATCGGACGCCGCTCGGTGTGCGTTGACGAAATGGAATTCAACGCCGACGGAACCATCAAATTCGTTAATCAGACAAAATAAAATTGGTATGAAAAGACGCAGTGCCATATCGTTGTTTGTAATTGCAATTGCTTTGATTTCAGCAAGTTGCGGTTCAAAAAAAGAGCAAGTTGCGGTTTCGCCCGACGGACGGATAACCGTTTATGCCGAAGCGGGCAAGTATCTTGTCAAATATCTTGACAATGACGCACTTACTATTGCCAAAGTCGGCTACGACAGCCTTGCCGCCGCACCCAAACTGAAATTCGCGCAAGCGGTGAACGCCGACTACACAATGCTTATGGGCAAACGGTCGCACTGCACCAATCAGGCCAACGAGTACACGGCCGCGCTGGACCCGAACACCAACCTGATTTTCCGCGTCTATAACAACGGAATCGCCTTCCGCTATCAGTTCCACAATGTGGCCGAAGCAATGGCAATCCCCACTGAATTAACATCTTACGAGATTCAGGAAGGCACCCGCCGCTGGTTTATGCAGTGGTGCGAGTCGTACGAAGGATTTTTCACGCCCGACACCACCGCAAAGCAAAAGGCTGTGTTCAGTTTTTCGGGCACTTTCGTGAAAAACGGCTGGTGCTGCCGCTGGTCGTACCCCGCGCTTATGCAGCCATCGGACAGTGTTTTCGTGCTTTTGAGCGAGTCGGGCATTGGCGCCGACAACAGCGCTTCGTGCCTTTGGAACGACGGCGACAACATCGAGATTTTCAACGTCCGCCCCGACAAGAACGAGACCGAAATCAGCGGCTCGTACCTGACGCCGTGGCGCGTGGCGATTATCGGCAATCTGGCTGATATTGTGGAATCTACGCTGATTACCGACGTGGCCGACGACTGCAAAATCGACAATGTGGATTGGATTGAGCCTGGCGTGG